>Ga0209490_10003461_pt1 | contig 14711 bp, 8 predicted proteins | sample MAT06_FD_187209 | JGI IMG/M metagenome (GOLD analysis project Ga0209490, IMG submission 187209) | Freshwater microbial communities from Lake Fryxell liftoff mats and glacier meltwater in Antarctica - MAT-06 (SPAdes) (version 2) | ecosystem: Environmental > Aquatic > Freshwater > Ice > Liftoff...
CCCGACAATCCGTTCACCACGGCGGCTGCGTGGATCAGCCATGGATTGAACTGGCTGGCGCAAGGCATCACCGGGACGCTGCCCGGACTCGCCGCGATGGCGCCCGACGGAGTGCAGGTAAGGCAGCTGCGCGCCGTGGCCAGTCGCGACGCCGCACGCAGCGCGGCGGTGGTCGCGCACTACACGGCAGATGCGAACTTCGCAGCGCGTCTGCTCGACATGGGCATCGAGCGCTACTTCAATGGCGACAACGACCTGGTGGTGCCCACCGATGGCGGCTGGCAGTTCGACGGCGACGCGCCGGCGGGTCAACTTGCGCAGGAACAAGTTCTGCAGTTCGGACGCGATAAGCCGGCGTCGATCCACCACACCAACGTGCTTGCGCAGGAGCGGACCGGAGAATTCCTGTTGGCCGTGCTCGGAGTCGGCGGTGGACGTCGCAGCGCAGGCGCGGCGCCGCAGTTGCCCGCAGGCGGTCGCGGCATCGACGATGCGACCCAGGGTGATCGCAGCCGTGCCGCGAATGCCATCGACGTTCCGCTGGTCGAGTCCGACGAGACCTTCCATATCCTCGTCCTCGGCGAGGCCGAGCGCGAATCGATCAAGCCGAAGATGGTGGTTGCGAGCTATCGCGGCGCGCGCGTGGTCGAGCCCTACGACTGGGGTCGGCAGAAGGACCCGGCCAAGCAGGACGTCGGCGGGCGCATGGTCGCTGCCGGCAAACGCTGGAGCCGGATCATCGCGCTGACCAACATCCTGCAGCGCTATTTCCAGGGCGAGCCGGGCGTGTCGCCGCTCACGCCCGCGCAGCTCGACGAGCTCGGCCACACCCTGTTCGCATCGCTGTTCACCGGTGCGGTTGCACGGTTGTACGACGAGGCGCGTGGAGGTCAAGGCAACCGACGGCTGAATCTGGTGCTGAACTCGAACGTGCCGCTGTGGGCCGAGAAGCCGTGGGAGTTCGCGCTGGATCCACAGCGCGGCACCTATCTTGCGACCCAGGACATTCACCTGCTGCGCGATGTGATCGGCGCCATCCCCACCGATCGGTTGCCCGCCCATCGCGGTCCGCTGCGCATGCTGGTGGCCTATGCGCAGCCGATCGATGCCGGCGCGCTGTCGATCGACGACGAGCGCCGCGTGATTGCCCGCGGCTTCCGTCCGCTGGTCGAGGCCGGCCTGATCGCCATCGAAGCGCTGCCGCGCGCCACGCCGGGCGCGCTGCATGCGCGACTGAGCCGGCCGGGCCCGCCGTTCGATGTGGTGCACTTCATCGGTCACGGCGTCTACGATCCCGCACAGCACGCCAGCTTCCTGGTGTTCGACGACGGCCACGGCCGCTCGCAGCGGATCCACGAGAACGATATCGGCGACATCCTGTGCGGCCGCGGCGTGCGCCTGGTGTTCCTCAACGCCTGCGAAACCGGGCGCGGCGGCGGCCGTGCGCAGTTCCTGCGCGGCATGGCCCCTACCCTTCTGCGGCGCGGCGTGCCAGCGGTGATCGCCAATCAGTTCGCCGTCGACGACGGTGCGGCGGTGACGTTCGCAAGCGCGCTGTATGCGCGTCTGGCGCAGGGCATGACCGTAGCCGAAGCGGTGCGCGAGTCGCGGATCGCGGTCAACTACAGTCTGGCCGGCGTCGGCATCGACTGGGCGGTCCCGGTGCTGTTCACGCGAGTGCCGGCGCTGCGTCTGATCAGTGCGACTGCCGAGGGCGATAGTGCCGCGACGTGGGACGACGCGCTGGATGCCTCGGCAGCGGGTCGGCGCGCGGGCTCCGACGCCACGGCGGCGCGCTATCGCGTAGGCCTGTGGGACGCATCGCGCGCGCTGCCAGCACTGCGCGACCTCGCCGACCGAATGAATGCCGCACAGCAGATGGTGCACTTCGGACTGATCGACGTCGCGGCACCGCTGGATGCGCGTCGCGTGCGCAAGCTGCAGGACGGTCGCACGCTGGCGTACCTGGATGCGGATGTGGCGCGCGAACGCATGCGGGGCGTCCCGCTGCAGCTTGGACTCGACCTGTTGATCGGAATCAGCGCACGCCCGATGTTCGGCGACGACACCTGGAACATCTTCAACAGCTGGGGACCCGACGCCTCCGGAACCGATTCGCCGCTGGCATTGACCTCCACGTACGGCTTCGAACTGGCACCGACTGCGCCCGCTACCGACCAGTTCCTGATCAACACCACGGTGGGTCTGTTGGCGGGACATTTTGCCGAGCTCGTCTGCCACAGCCGGAGCAAGCAGTGTCCGCTGTACTACAACAATGAGCGCAAACTCGCGCTGCTCACCGCTCGCGAACGCTTCGATGCGGGTGTACGGCGGCAGCTGCAGCGCAACACGCCCGACCTTTTGCCGGCGCTCGATGCGCTGCTGGCGCTGGTGCCCATCGCGCGTAGACCCGCGGTCGCGAAGCGCCGCGGGAAAAAGCCGAACCCACGTCAGTGATCGGCATGCGCGCTAACTGCGCCCGAGGCGATTGACTGCAGCACCGAGCAGCGCCACCGAATAGCGCGTGTGGAATCCCAGCAGCAGCCTGACGCTGCGCCCCAATCGCACCTGACCAGTGCGGCGATCGATCTGCGGCTCGATCGCCGATCCGAACCGCAGTTCGGTTGCGTCGCCGTCGGCGCTTGCAGTCGCCTGCAGCCACGAACGCGTGCGCCCGGTGAAATCGCGCAGCAGCAGCTCATCGGCCCCGCGCTTGTCGACCGTCCAAGCGGCGAACGCGTTGCTTTCACCTGCGGCCAACGCAGCAGCGCCGAGGTCGGTCGAGGGTCTGGCAACCGCCCAGCCGAGTATCCAGCGTTCGCACTTGAACAACGGCGTGGTGTAGAACGCCTGCACGAATGCCGACAGCGTCACCGTGCCCGGCACGCAGGCGACGAAACAGTCCGCGTAGCCGCCGACGCAAATTGCGTCAGCCAGCAGCGAACCGGCGGGTACGGCAGTCGGCTGCACGGTGCTCATGGGTGACTATCCCACGATCGCGCGCGTCGACGCGGCAACTGGTGGCGTGACGCAACACGCAACCAGCGAAGCGGGAAAAGCCCTTCCCCCTCGATGGGGGAAGGGTGGGGATGGGGTGGCGAGGGTGCGGCAGCGATGATCCAGGCGCGGAGGATTTCCGTGACGCTTCAGCCGATCACGCTTAGGAGAGCACCACGCAAGCCCCGCCACCCCCACCCCAGCCCTGCCCCGTCCACGGGGAGGGGGCAAGAGCCAGCGCGGCGAAATAGTCGGCCGGAGCAATAGCGCGGTTGCTCGGATCAATTGGGCGCAAGAATTCCGGCAGGTGTTGCCACCAGTGTCTGGATGATCACGTGCAGCCGCATCCGGCGCGATTCACAACACATCCCACGGATACTTGCCGACGTCGACGATCATGCCCGCAACGCTTTCGATACGTGCATCCTCGTTCACGCCGATGCCCCGCACGTTGCGCGCGATCCGACGCCGCGCTTGCTTGGCGAATACATAGGCAATGCTGGCCGCCTGCGCACCGTTGACCTTGTCGGCCTTCTCGAGGCTCGCCGCGCGCGAGAGCGCACACAGCCCGACGTAAAGATCGATCGCGATATCGCCCAGACGCTTGAGCTGGTGCTGCTGGTCGGTGACGCCCTTGCCGTACTTCTTGAGCAGCGCGTCGCTGGCATTGGCCAGTTCGACCACGCTTTTCTCATAGATCTTCGCGGCCTTCTGCAGGTCCGGGCTGAGCTGGGTGAGGATCTTGTCGGTGCCCCAACCGGAAGTCTGCCGCGCACGCCGGCTGGCATAGCCGCTAAGCACGCCGAAGCCCTTGATCGGGTCGTTGAAGATGCTGGCGACCGCGTTCCTGAGGCCGCTCAGCGATGCGCCAACATCCTTCAGGCCACTGAGCGCCACGTACAGGCGCAGGATCTCGTTGGTGCCCTCGAAGATGCTCAGGATGCGGCTGTCGCGAGTGTAACGCTCGTAGGGAAACTCCTTCATGAAGCCGTTGCCGGCGGCGATCTGCAGGCTCTCGTAGCAGGCGCGCTGGATCGCCTCGCTGGCGAACACCTTGCTCATCGCCGCTTCGATGGAGTAGTCCTCGACGTCGTTGTCGATGTAGTGGGCGAGCATCCATACCGCGCTCTCGGCGACGAAACAGTCGATGGTCATTTGTGCGATCTTCTCGCGCACCAGACCGAACTCGGCGATCGGCTTGCCGAACTGCTTGCGATCCTTGGCCTGCTGGGTGGCGAGCTTGATCAGCGCTTTCATGCCGCCGACCGCACCACCGCCCAGCCCGGTGCGGCCGTTGTTGAGGATGGCCATCGCCACCTTGAAACCCTTGCCTTCTTCGCCGAGCAGCGCCTCTGCCGGCACCCGCACATCGTTGAACGCGACGGTGGTGGTATTGCTGCCGCGGATGCCGAGCTTGTCTTCGTGGTGGCCGTGACTTACGCCCGGCCACGCCGCCTCGACGATGAAGGCGGTCATCTTGCCGCCCTCGCCTTCGGTTCGCGCGAACACGGTGTAGAAGCCCGCGATGCCGCCGTTGCTGATCCAGATCTTCTCGCCATTGAGCAGCCAACTGCCGTCCGGCTGTTTCTTTGCATGGGTCTTGACCGATGCCGCATCGGAGCCGGCACCCGATTCGGTCAGGCAAAACGCCGCGATCATCTCGCCGCTGGCGAGCTTGGGCAGATACTGCTGCTTCTGCGCCGCGGTGCCGAACAGGATCAGGCCCTTGAGTCCGATCGAACTATGCGCACCGACCGTGACCGAAGTGGCGCTATCGTGGCTGGACGATTGCGCCAGCACGCGCGCATAGGCGCCATTGCTCAGGCCCAGACCGCCGTATTCCTCGCCGATGATCAGGCCGAACAGGCCCATCTCGCGCAGGGCCTGGATGTACTCCGCTGGCTGCTCGCCCTTGCGGTCGTACTCGACGATCTCTTTCTTCTTCGAGCCGAGGAATTCGTCGATGGCGTCGACGATGGCACCGAGATTCTCGCGATCCTTGGCACGGATCTGCGGAAACGGAAACAGGTTCTCTTCGAGGATGTCGCCGAAGAACAGATGTTTGGCGACACTCTGCTCGCGTTGCAGTGCATCGGCTGCAGCAGCCGGTGTCGCATTCTGGGGTGTCACGGCCATCGGAGCGCTCCTGCCTGAAACCTTGGTGATCGGAGTTTAGCGCCGGATCGTTGCGCCCGTGCCATGGCAGCACCCGGCAATGAAAGTCGCGGGCTTGCGCCGAAGTGGAACGCCGCCGCAGAACCCACTGCGTCGGAGCAACCAGGACCGGCCGGCACTCGCCGACCGGCCCTGGCGCGCGCAATGGCCTATGGCGACTCGAAGCCGTGCTGAAAGATGCCATCGAGCGGACCGCAAGTGCCAGGACCCGGCGAGCACACGCCAGTGGGCAGGGTCGCGGTCAATACCTGCCCGGTGCTCAGGCTCGCGGTATTGAACGAGAACTGCGAGAAGACAGCGCCGCTGTTGGCCGCCTGCACGCCGACCGTGGCGCTCGCGCCGCCGGCATTGACTCCGCCCATTGCCACCTGAGGATAGTGCACCTCGTAGTTGGCCGAGCCTTCATTGAAGATCATCGCGAAGTTCAACGTCTGCGTCGCACCGGCATCGGCATAGTGCTTGCCGCGCCATTCGACGACCCAGCGGCGGTTGGGTGCGGTACCCACCAGATTGGTGTAGATCCCACCACCGGTCGTGCGCAGGTCGAGATCGTCCCAGACTCCCATGAGCACTGGAACGGCTGCACCGAAGGCCATCGCAGGCAGCACGGTATTGGAAAACGCCGGCGCCCCCCCGGAGGCCACGAACTGCACATTCCCGTTGGAGCTGGCAGTGATGTTCGAGCCGCCTGCGACGCTGTTGCCATAGATCGAGAATCCGAAGCCGGCCGGAACCGGAACCACAAACACCGCGTCATCCACGTTACTTGCCGCAACCAGCACGCCGCCCGCCGGGATGCTCGCCCCGGTTGCTGCCGATGCGAAGGTGTAGTTGGTGCCCAACTGACCGACCGGCAAGCTGAAGTTCAACGTGGTTGGCGAGACGCCACCGTTGAACGCCACCGTCTGGGTGAACTGGACATTCGACCCGCACGCCACGGTGCTGGCCGTGCTGAAGCGGAACGGTGTGGCGTTGGTGCCGCTGCCGCTGGCTTCGGGCAGGTTCGGATACACCGCCGTCGGCCGATCGATGATCACACCAGGGGTGCTGCTCGACAGGGTGGTGCTGACGGCAGTCGCACCGTTGGTGCCGGTATTGTTGAGCACCACGTTCAGTTCATTGCACTCGTTGGGTTCGACGATGCCGTTGCCGGTCGCCACCGTGGTCGTACCGCGCAGGATGTTCGGTGCCAGCACGCTGATGCTGTAGGCCTGTCCGCTGACGCAGCCGCCTGACTGTCCGGCATTGACGCTGAAGTTGAACGTGCCACCGGTGGTGGGTATGCCGCTGAGCACGCCAGCCGGCGACAACGTGAGCCCCGGTGGCAGGCTGCCGCCTGCGGTGTAGGTGAATGGGCCGGCGCCCGCTGTACTGAAGGTGGTTGCGGGATACACGGTGCTGGCCACCACGCCGCTCGGTACGGTGCCGGGACTCAATGCCAGGTTCGGACAGGTCTCCAACGCCCCGGAGTTGTACACCACGAGCGCAAAGTCCTGGTTCGGCCCGGCGATCATGGTGTCTGCAGGTTGCGCCACGTTGGTGGCCCCGACCCGCACGCTGAAGTTGCCGCTGACACCGGCAGGCAGGAACACGCTCTCGACATTGTTGCGCACGTCAACCGTGCCACCGGTGGCCGAAAGCGCGCCGTTGAAGACATTGCCGGTGTAGGTCTGGCCACCGGCGGTGACGCTCAGGTCGAGATTATTGACGTAGGCATTGCCGGTGGTGCTGCCGGGTGCGTCGCTGTAGGCCAGAGTCACGCGGAACGGCCGCGTGTTGTCGGACACCGCGCCGCGAAATATGCGCACCTGACCGCTGCCGGAGAAGCGGTCACCAGCGACCTGATCGCGCAGCGCGCGCGATGTATTGTCGAATGCACGCTCAAGGTTGACCCGGCCCATGCCCTGGCTGTTCGATGGCAGGTTGTCGGTGAGGGTGGCCATGTAGCTGGCCGCATTCATCAGATACGCCTTGTTCATCGCCGGACTTGGCGGCGTGTTGGCGAACTGACCGGCGTTGTTGATGAACCACTGGCGTACCAGCGCCGAGGCGCCGGCGATGGCCGGACTGGAGAAGCTGGTGCCGTTGCCGGTGCGGTAAAAGCGCTGCTGCTCTGGCGTGGTCGTGAGGAACGAGCCGGTGTAGCAGGTATTCCAGTTGCCAGGGGCTGCGGTACCGCGATCGAGCATGGTCACGCCGCCGGCCACGTTGGTCGCCGGCGCGAGGATGTCCGGCTTGATGCGTCCATCCTGGGTCGGCCCGCGGCTCGACGCGTTGTACATGGCGTCGGCATTGGTCGCATCGCCGATACCGGGCCGGACGTTCTGCGAGCCACCGGCGGTGAACACATTCTTGGCCGTGCCGGGCGCGCCGGTGGTGGTCGCATTCGGCCCGCTGTTGCCGGCGGCTACCACCACCACCATCGGCTGGTTGCCAGTGGCGGGAAAGGTGGAACCGGCCGGCTGCGCGTCGCGCACCAGCGCGTCGAACACCTGCGACGCGGCGTTGTAGGGTCCGTTGCCCGGACTCGATCCCCAACTGTGGTTGCTCACCCGCGCACCACGCGCATTGGTGCCGATGTTGGAGTACGAACGCGAAAACGAGTCTGCGTGGTTGGGGCTGGTGAATCCGCCCGCCACGGCGCTGAAGTAGATCGACGAGCCCACCCGCGAAAACGGCGACACGCCGGTGCCGTAATGGAAGCTGCCGTCGCCGTGCGGATAGGCGCGCGTCTGGCTGCTGGTATTGCCGGCCGCGACATGCGACACCCACGTACCGTGCCCGACGCCACCGCAGCCGGTGAGGTCGGCAGCAGCCGCCAAGCCTTCGGGCTTGTTGTACACCACGCGACTGTTGGTGGGATTGGCTGGATCGGAAGGCGCACCGCCCACATACAGACCAAAATGCATCGGCAGCAGCGTGCCGTTGTCCAGACCCTGATCGGAGATGTCGATCGTGAACGCCGAGGCGTCGAATTGCGCCTGGGTGAATCCGCGCGCGGTCAGCCACGCCAGATAGTCGCCCGGCGTCGGCAGGTTCGGGCTGCCACCACTGAGCTGGTTGGCCATGATCTGGGTCTGCCGCTCGTCGAACACACTGGGCGCGAACTCCGGCTGGATCGAGATCACATCCGGGCGTTCGGCGATCTGCGACAGGGTCAGGAACTCCGCATTGGCGGTGACGTTGACGTAGTGGCGAAAGCTGTAGTGCGAGACCTCGCCATCCGGCGTACGTGCGCCGATCATCGCCAGCGTATCGGGATTGGACTGCGGATCGACTACCAGCTGGATGCTGTAGTAGTCCGGCCGCACGCCCTTGGATTCCAGCTCGTAGGCGCTGCGATCGATCTTCAGGTGCGCGGGATAGGCGCCGTCCCACGCGATCGCGTCGCTACTGGCCAGCGCCTGGATGCCGGCGATCGCCGCCGCATCGGCATGGACCAGATAGGCGTAGTTGGGGATGTAGTCGACGATGAACGCACCGGTCGCCTGCAGCGCACCGAAGCGCTCGGCCGAGATCGCGGCGTTGAACTTGACCAGATGCAGCTGTTTGCCAGTGGCCGCGGCAGCCTGCCCACGCAGCGCCTGCGCCGCAGCGGATCGGGTGTCGAGGGCCCCGGCATTGAACAGGATGTCATCGTCGCTGGAAGCACCGGCGGCGCCGGCAATCAGCAGTCCGATCAGCGCCGGAAGCGCGCGGCGGGCGGGCATCGCGACGCTTGCGCGGCGCAAATCGAAGGCAACACGATGGATCGCAGGCATCAGGAGTTCCCCGGCTGGGTCAGAAGGTGTGCCGGCCCCCGCCAGCGAGCCGCGATCCTAACCCGACGGCTACTGCCGTTGCCAATCCGGCGATTGCGAGGCCGCGGGGCGTGTCGACCCGAGAATGCACGCTACCCGAGCCAAGGCTACGGATCGATCCGGCAGCTCGTATCGTCGCAACGGCGTTTGGCTGCGCGAAAAGCTTCACGGCGGATCATCACTTCGAACAGCTTGGTGATTCCCAGGCGCGAGAGCAGCTGACGGTTACGCGCGATCCACGGATACATGCGCACCAGCGTGGGCTTGAGCCACGGGTGACTCCAGAAGCGCGCCATGCTCTCGATGCCGACCGCGCGATACATCACCTCGAAAGCCTCCACACCGGTATACCAGCGACCGTCGGCGGCGCGGATGTGCATGGCGCTCATCATCGCCGCGCGATCGATGCCGGCCAGCTTCGCGTCGGGGTCGACGAAACCGGTCGGCGAGCAGTCGTGCAGGCGCAAACAGTCCATCGGATCGGCGGCTTTCAGCGCACCGATCTCGGCCCGGCACAGCGGGCAACTGCCATCGAAATACACCTGTACCTGCGCATTCATGCGGCTCTGCCCTTGTCCTTGCCGGTGACCAGCAACTTGGCGATCTTGCCGCCCAGTTTCATCAATTTGCCCAGCGTCGATGGCTCCAGTCGCAGCAGCTCGTCGACCCAGCTCGACAGCTGGCTCATCAGCGCCAGCGTGTCGCGGATGCGCTTCTGCCGGACCGGGTCTTCGCGCGCGAACTGGGGGTCGGCGATGCAGGCCTCGAGCACACCCACGGTCGGGTCGAACTCACGCAGTTTCCGCTCGCGCACAATCGTCCGGCACAGTACCCAAGGGTCGGTGAAGGTCTCGAAATGCTCGCGCCGCTCGCCCATCCGGTGCACCAGAATCACCAGCTTGAGGTTGATCAGCTCGCGCAGGCTGTTGCTGACATTGGAGCGCGCGATCACCAGCGTGTCGGCGATCTCCTCGGCATGCATCGGCCGACCGCTGAGGTAGAGCAGGGCGTGGATCTGGGCCACGGTGCGGTTCACCCCCCAGCGCGAGCCCATCTCGCCCCAATGCAGCACAAAGCGCTGGCTGATCGGCGATAGCGGTTCGGTGGCGCGCAGCGCGCCCGGCGATGTGTCGGATGGTGTCATCGGATCGACCTTGCTTGCACTCAGGCTAGTTTCTTCATATATTTCTGTCAAGACAGAAATGCCTGTCAGGAGTACAGCATGCGACGCTTCCCCGGCGGTAGTCGTGCCCGCGGTCCAGGCGGCCTGCGGGTCCTGGTCCTGGGTGGTGCTGGATTCATCGGCCGGCAGGCGGTTCGCGCACTGCGCGAGGCAGGCGCCGCGCCGATCATCGGCACCCGCCGCGCGTCGCGTGAGCGCACCCAGCTGGGCGCGCTGGTCGACGACTGTGCGCAGCGCACGCTGCGCCTGGAAGACCTCAACACACCCGTGCGCTGGGCGCCGCACCTCGAAGGCGTCGATGCAGTTCTCAACTGCGTCGGCATCCTGCGTCAGGTCGGCCGCGCGAGCTACGAGCGCGTCCACCACACCGCACCGGCGGCACTGGCCCAGGCCTGCGCCGATCGAGGACTGCGCCTCGTGCAGGTATCGGCACTCGGGCTCGACGCCCCGGTTCGCAGCCGCTTCCTGCGCTCCAAGCGTGCTGGCGAACTGGCACTGATGGCCAGCGCTGCCGACTGGTATCTCGTGCGGCCAGCGCTGCTTGATGGGGTCGCCGGGTTCGGCGCTGATTGGATCCGTCGCGTCGCCCAATGGCCGCTGCATCTGGTGCCGGCGAATGCAGCAGGGTTGCTCGCGCCGTTGGACGCACGCGACCTCGGCGACGCACTGGCCCGTCTGTGTCTCGCACCACCGGCGGTCAGCGACGACCCACGTTCGCGCATCTACGAGCTGGGCGGATCGCAGCTGCGCACGATCTCCGAGCATCTGGCGACGATGCGAAACCCTGATGCGGTAGCACCGGCGCGCGTCTGGCGCATCCCGGTGCTGCTGGCGCGCATGGCCAGCCACGTGTGCGATCTGCTGCACGCCACGCCGTTTTCGTTCGGCCACCTGGAGCTGCTGCAGCGGGACAATCTGCCGGCGCCGAACCGCATCATCGAATTGCTGGGGCGTGCACCGCGCGTCGTTGGGCCCGCGCTGGAGGTGACCACTTCAGCTGCCGTCCTCGGCCCGCATTCCTGGCGCCGCGCCGAGCTGAATCGACCGGCCTGGTCGAAGCAATCGCACCCGTAGCGCAGATCGTGTCCGATCTGCGTTCGGCGCCGCCGAGGCACTACATCGGCAGGTGCAGGCCCTGCTCACTGGCGCACTTGCGCGCAGCGGCATAGCCGGCATCCGCGTGCCGCATCACGCCGGTTGCCGGATCGTTCCACAGCACCCGTGCGAGCCGGCGGTCGGCCGCTTCCGACCCATCGGCCACGATCACCACCCCGCTGTGCTGCGAATAGCCCATGCCGACGCCGCCGCCGTGGTGCAGGCTGACCCAGGTCGCGCCGCTGGCGACATTGAGCATCGCATTGAGCAGCGGCCAGTCGGACACCGCATCGGAGCCATCCAGCATCGCTTCGGTCTCGCGATTGGGCGAGGCGACCGAGCCGGAATCCAGATGGTCGCGACCGATCACGATCGGCGCTTTCAACTCGCCACTGCGCACCATGGCATTGAATGCCAGTCCGAGCCGGTGACGCTGGCCGAGCCCGACCCAGCAGATGCGCGCCGGCAGGCCCTGGAAACTGATCCGCTGTGCGGCCATGTCGAGCCAGCGGTGCAGGTGCGAATCGTCCGGGATGAGCTGCTTGACCTTGGCATCGGTGCGCGCGATGTCCTCTGGATCGCCGCTCAAGGCCACCCAGCGGAACGGCCCGATCCCGCGACAGAACAACGGCCGCACGTAGGCCGGAACGAAACCGGGGATATCGAAGGCATTTTCGCAGCCGGCATCCTGCGCCATCTGGCGGATGTTGTTGCCGTAGTCGAAGGTCGGCACGCCCATGCGCTGGAATGCGAGCATCGCTTCGACATGGATGCGCATCGATTGTTTGGCGGCATCCGACGTGCCATTCGGATCGGACTGGCGGCGCTCGAACCAGTCATCCAGCGACCAACCCAGCGGCAGATAGCCGTTGACCGGATCGTGCGCACTGGTCTGGTCGGTCACTGCATCCGGCCGCACGCCGCGGCGTACCAGCTCTTGCAGCAGTTCCGCGGCGTTGCCCAGCAGCGCGATGCTGACCGCCCTGCCCTGCCCGGTGTGCTGTGCAATACGCGCAAGCGCGTCGTCGAGATCGACTGCCTGGACGTCGACGTAGCGCGTGCGCAGGCGCATGTCGATGCGGCTCTGCTGGCACTCGATGTTCAGCGAGCTCGCACCGGCCAGACTCGCGGCCAGCGGCTGCGCGCCGCCCATGCCGCCAAGACCAGCGGTCAGGATCCACTTGCCCGCCAGACTGCCGCCGTAGTGCTGACGACCCATCTCGACGAAGGTCTCGTAGGTGCCCTGCACGATGCCCTGCGATCCGATGTAGATCCACGAGCCTGCCGTCATCTGGCCGTACATCATCAGGCCCTTGCGATCGAGCGCGTTGAAGTGCTCCCACGTCGCCCAGTGCGGCACCAGGTTGGAATTTGCCAGCAATACGCGTGGCGCATCCGGATGGCTGGGAAACACGCCGACCGGCTTGCCGGACTGGATCAGCAGGGTCTGGTCGTCGCGCAACTCGCGCAGTTCGCGGACGATCGCATCGAAACACGCCCAGTCGCGTGCGGCGCGGCCGATGCCGCCATAGACGACCAGTTCGGCCGGATTCTCGGCCACTTCCGGATCGAGATTATTGTGCAGCATCCGATACGCCGCTTCGGTCAACCAGCTGCGGCAGTTCAGCTGTGGCCCGCGTGGTGCGCGGATGATCCGCGAGGCGTCGCGGTGCAGGGCTGCGGTCATTGGATGGTGGTTCGTGGCTGGGGTTACCCCGGGGTCGGGCCAGTATATGCGGCGGCCGCGAAGCAAGGCGCCGCGATGTTCGCGCAGCCGTCACCCCGCGGCGCTAACCTCGCATCGTTTCCGCCCAACGACGCAACATGCCTGCACTGAACATGCTCCGGTCCATCATTCTCACTGCTGCGGCCGGCGTCGCGGCGTGCAGTGCGACAGCCAGCGATTCAACGCCCGCAGCACCCGCGCCGTTGATCCTGATCTCGATCGACGGTTTCCATCCCGACTATCTCGCCCGCCGGCACACGCCGACCCTGCAGCGCCTGGCAGACGAGGGCACCCGTGCGCGCTGGCTGACACCCGCATTTCCGAGCCTGACCTTTCCGAATCACTACACGATGGTGACCGGGCTCGATCCGGACCAGCACGGCATCGTCGACAACACCATTTACGACGCCGGCTTCGATGCCGAGTTCAAGCTAGCCGATCGCGCCGCTGTCGGCGACGGTCGTTGGTGGGGCGGCGTGCCGGTGTGGGTATCGCTCTCGCGCGCAGGCGGCCGCTCGGCGCCGCTGTTCTGGCCAGGCTCTGAAGCGCAGATCGCTGGCAGCCGGCCGGACGTCTGGCAGCCGTACGATGAGCGCATGCTGCCCGGTGAGCGGGTTGATCGCATACTCGCACTGCTCGATGAACCAGCATCGATGCGGCCGCGATTCTTCACCCTGTACTTCGAGATGGTCGATAGCGCGGGCCATTCGCACGGTCCCGACAGCAAGGCGGTCAACAGCGCAATGGCGGCAGTCGACCGTGCGCTCGCGCGACTGCTGGCAGGACTCAAGGCGCGCGGTTTCGTCGACGCGGTCAACCTCGTCGTGGTATCCGACCACGGCATGGCCAGTCGTTCACCGCAACGGGTGGTGCGCCTCGATCGCGCGGTCTGCCTCGACGATGTCCGCGTGCTGACCTGGGGCTCGCTGGCAGGAATCATTCCGCACGCCGGACGCGAGGCGGCCGTTGCCGCAGCCCTGCTGCGCCCGCATCGCGGGATGGACTGCTGGCGCAAGCAGGACCTGCCGGCGCGATTCCGCTATGGCAGCAACCCACGAGTGCCGCCGATCGTGTGCCTGGCCATGATCGGCTGGTCGATTGCCAACAGCGCATATCTCGCCAGCAACCCGAACGCCGTGGTCGGCGGTGCGCACGGCTTCGACAACTTCGACCCACGGATGCGCGCGCTGTTCGTCGCCCATGGCCCCGCGTTCCGCCGCACCACGGTCGTCGAGCCGCTCGAAGCACGCGATGTCTACGGCGTGCTGATGGGTGCGCTGGGCCTGCCGCCGGAAGTTCTGCTGCCGCATCCGCAGCGGATTGCCGCGGTGCTGGCAGCGCCCTGAGCCCTGCGCTTCCGTCGCCACGCGACTGGCGTTAGCCTCGATGCCATGGCGCGCATCTCCCGCAAGTCCACGAAGAATCTGGCCGAGTCCGGCAACGGGGCGACTGCGGCACTCGCCCGACCGCGCACCGCAACCGATGCCTTTGTCGCCGCGATCGCGGATGCGTCTGCAGCAGGCGCGTGCCTTCTGGCGTGGGTCAATCCGCAGGCATTCGGCAGCTTCGACCTGCTGGCCTACGCCGCGCCGCTGTTCTGCATCCAGTTGCCGCTGTCTTTTCTGCTTATGTCCGGTGTGGTCAACCGCCTCGGCAACGAGCACATGAGTCGCGGCAGCAAGCTCGGCTTCGTGCTCGTACCGAGCGTGGCGATGGCGGTCGCTGCCCCGATCGC
>Ga0209490_10003469_pt1 | contig 14686 bp, 15 predicted proteins | sample MAT06_FD_187209 | JGI IMG/M metagenome (GOLD analysis project Ga0209490, IMG submission 187209) | Freshwater microbial communities from Lake Fryxell liftoff mats and glacier meltwater in Antarctica - MAT-06 (SPAdes) (version 2) | ecosystem: Environmental > Aquatic > Freshwater > Ice > Liftoff...
TTTTGAGTGAAAAGAGAACGCCCGGTGCTTTGATCAAGAATCTCGATGTCCACCACCAGCTGGAGTCTTCGACGCGTTGAGGTGGTTTGTCTCGGATCTGCACTCACACCGGCCGCAAGGTCAACTTCGTAGGTCGCAATGGATCCTCGCACCAACACATCCGCTTTCGCTTCAGTCGCTTCGCGCAAATTGAGCCGATCACGCATCCCCTTGCGCATCTCCTCGAGAATCTCTCGCTGCAGATCAGACGATGCCGTCAAATTATCGAAAGGCTGCACCGCCACCGAGCGCAAATTGCGCGGCAGACCGCCCCCGCCAGAGAAGCCGTACAGGCAGCCCGACAAGAGCAGCAGCGGGAGCAGCAGCGACAGCCGAGCGGAACGGTGCACGCTACGGCTTGCGCCAAATGGCATCATCAAATCCCTCGACAGAAAGTGTGTCGGTTACCAAAATCCGCAACCGACGCCTGGCACGCTCATGAACATACCGCAACTCCCACTGACCGGTCGTCCCGCGTTGACGAGTGATCCATTCCACGACTTTGCGGTTTTCGATGCGTTCGACGCGCACAAGGGTCGTGCCGGCAAACGCGACGCGCCACGCGCGCCCATCGGTTTGGCTTGCATCACCGCGCCCGAGGACGCCCAGGTCTGCGCGCAGCGTATCCCCTTGGATGCGCGCAACGGTGTCTCGCGTCGCGGGCACGGCCACGCGCCCCAGGGTCGCCCAAAGAAGCGGTACGGGCGGGAGAAAGCGGCGGACCAGATCAATCCCCGGCACGGTGAGCGAGTCGCCCACGAGGATGGCGTAGCCGCCCGCCATGCCGTTCTTCAAAAAGAAATCGAGTCTGGCACGATCGGGCGCCACGGCGCGTACCACGCCGTCGCCATTGGCCTCAAACGTTTCGTCTTGATAGCTCCACGTGAAGCGCAGCTGTTGCGGACGCGGCGACAATGTGGTCGGCGGGAGCGTCGACGCCGCTGGCATCCCCCCCAACCCGCGCGCTGACTGAGTACACCCCGTGGCCAACGCGCCGACGAGGACGAAGGACACAACGTGAACGAGCCGCATCCAGCACGACCATGCCTCGCGTTGTGGGTGCGAATACGACGGACCGCGCATCACTTGATATCAATCCGCAGCATGCGGTCTCCTTGCACGATCTTGTCCATGACCGCGATGCCGTCGATCACGCGGCCGAATACGGTATAGCCACCGTCCAAGTGCGGCTGACTTGCGTGACACAGGTAGTATTGGCTTCCGCCCGTGTCTGGTCCTGAGGTCGCGAGTCCGAGCGACCCACGATCGTGGCGCCGCCGCGAAGGACTGTCGCGCAACGCGAAGCCCGGTCCGCCGCTCCCATCGCCGCGCGGATCACCATCCTGTACCACAAAGTTCGGTACCACCCGATGAAAGGTGGTATTCCGATAGAATCCTGCGGCGGCAAGTTTCACGAATGCGTCAACGACCAGCGGTGCATCGGCGGCAAACAGTTCGAGGGTGATGTCCCCATGATCGGTCCGAATGACCGCGCGCGGCAGTCGCGCCCCTGGCACCAGCCACGCGCTCGCGATGCGTTCGTAGTCCGCCAACGGCCGCAGGATCGCATCCACGGCGGTGCGCGACCACGCAGCCATCGGCGTCACCGTACTGACCAGCCGTCGCTCGTCCGTGGTGCCCGCGGATGCAAAGGTGCTGAGTCGTTGCCGCATGGCACTGTCAACCTTCGCACTATCGCGCCGCCACACGGCCGCGACCAACCGCAGAGACGCCGTTCGCGCATCATCCTGCACATCACGGGTCGCTCGCGCATGTGCCGCGAGCGCTCGCGGCAGATCGTCCGCACGTGCGCGCGACACGAGCAGGGTCAGCCCTGCTGCACGAACACTCATGTCGCCGTCGGCCGCGGCCAGGGCCGCGAGATCGCGTACGGCACTGTCGTTGCCTGAAACCGGCAGGACCGCGAGCGCGCCTGCGCGCACGCGAGAATCGGGGTCGCGCGAGAACTCCCGCCCGATGGCCAAGCGGTCGGCCTTGGCTTCGGCCGCGCGGGCCTCCACAGCGGCGAGGCGCTTCCGCCAGTCAGGCTGCCGCGACCACTCAGTTTCATCGCCCGCCAGCGTCGCAACGCCAGCGGCGCGCGCCGCCAGCAAGAGTTGTTGACGGACGCGAAAGGTGCTGTCGCGATCCCATGCCCGCTTCCACGCACTCGTGTCACGCAGAAACACCGCTTGGGCCATCTCGGCACCCGCAACGCGCACATTCGCATCGGGATCGGCGAGCGCCGTTTCGACATCTCGAAGCACGGACGGTCCGAAGGAACCCAGCGAACGGACCGCGTTCATGCGCACGCCCGCGCTCTCATCGTGCAGCAACACCAGGAGCGCCTCGCGAGCCATCGACGCCAAGGAATCACCGGCGGCCTGACGCGCCAAACCACGCGCGACGTGCTGGCGTGTTTCGTCATCACGATGCGCTCGCACGCGAAGGAGGGCGCGAACCCCTCCGGGCACGCGTGACCGCCCAATGGCGTACGCCGCCGCGCGAACAGTCTCGCTGCTACTATCCGCCAACCACGGCGTGGTCACGGCGACGGGCACTGGACGCAGTTTCGCGATCGATTGCAGCAGCGCGGCGCGCACCGACGACGAACGTTGCGCGGCCGTGCTTGTCTCTCGCGGCTGCGCAGCGCCCGCTCCAAGTGCCACGGTCAGTACCTCTCGTGCGAGTTCGCCCAACTCGCCCAACGACCACGCCGCTTCACGCGCCACCACGTCCGGCGCGTCGGCAACGGCGCGCGCAAGCGCCGTCACCGCTCCTGAGTCCTTGGCGACGCCCAACGCATACGCCGCGCTCGCGGCGACAGCGGTGTCCACATCGGTCAGGAGTCGACGAAGTGCGACATAGCGTGCACGGAACTTGACGTTCCCAATAGCCAGCGCGGCGCGTGCCCGTCTGGCACCAGAGGAGTCTGCAAGCATCGCATCGATGACCACGGTATCCTGCTTTCGCAGATCCACCATTTGCAGAAGGCGCGCGTCGCGGGCGATACCGCCGTCGGTTGTCGGAACGGTCGCTACCCCGGTTGGAGCGCACGCCAGGAAGGCGATCGGCGAACTCGCCATCACCAACGCCGCGCACGCGAATCGACGCACTAACGCGACCGACTCACGTCGATCCGACCCCAGCGCGCGGTGCCTCATCGCTTCACTCCCTCCGATAAATGATCGATCGCGCGTTCAAGCACCGCGCGTACCGCCGACGGCAACGAGACCACGCGTCCATCAACCGACAACGACACCAGGTCGGTCGTAGCCGACACCAGCATCGCACCACTCTCGGCGTTCACAATGCGATAGGCAAAGGTGAGTACCCGCGACCGCACGCTGCGCAGCTGCGTGTAGACGTGAACCGCGTCATCGTAGCGAGCCGAGGCGTGATACCGGAGCGCGGCCTCCGAGACCGCCAACAGGACGCCGTCGCGCTCAAGCTGCGCGTAGGGCGTCCCCAACCCCCTCATAAAGTCGGTTCTTCCGATCTCGCACCAGACGAGGTAATTCGCATGGTACACCACACCCATCTGATCGGTCTCGGCGTAGCGCACGCGGAGTTCGGATACGGTTTCGAGAGGCATAGTGGAAGATGACGGGCGCGTGCCCTCCGACTCAAGCGGTCAGCCCAAGTTTGTCGTCTGTTGGCACAGACGTTAAACTGCCCTCGTGCTACCGACCCCGTGCCTTGTTATCGGTGATGCCCATCTCGGCGTTGCCTCTCCTGACGCCGAGCAGGCGTTGCTCGCGTTCTTACGCACGGTGCCCACTCGGGCGCGGTCGCTGGTGATTATGGGGGATTTATTTGACTTTTGGTTTGCCTGGGATCGCGCCATGCCACGGTGTGGGTTTCGCGTGCTCGCAGCGCTCGCGGACATTCGTGAAGCCGGGGTCGAGGTCGTCTGGATTGGCGGCAACCATGATTGCTGGGGCGGCGGCGCGCTCATGGAGGAAACGGGAGTCACCTACACGCTGCGGCCGTGGCGCGACCATATCGGTCGTTGGTTTACGCTGCTGCAACATGGTGACGGTCTTCGAGCACGCGAGGATGCTCCGTACCGGCGTCTCCGAACCGTGCTGCGTCACCCGCTGGCAATCCGTGCGTTCGGCATGCTCCACCCGAATCTGTCCTCCCGCATCGCGCTGGCGTCGTCGGATACCAGCCGACATCGACGCGACGGCGATGAAGGCCGCGGTCTCCTTGCCGTTGCGAGTGTCGAACTGCACGCCGCGGACGGTCCACAGCTCGTGATACATGGTCATTCTCATGTGCCCGCGCTGCAGGCCGTTGGTCACGGGTGGTATGCCAATGCCGGTGCCTGGTACCTTGACCGGCAATTCCTTCGTATCGACGACGAGCACGTCACGCGCTCCGTGTGGACCGGATCAGGTGAAGGTGAGCTGCTCGACGTGGGACATCTCGTCGCCAAAAAAGCGTCGCCCTAGGGCGAGAAAGCGCGCCGGATCGTCGGACGCGACAAATCGGACCGTGAAAGGGCCGCGCGTTTGTGCGCCCATGCCGCGCACCAGCTGCGCCCGGACGAGCAGAGATTGCGCCTCTCGAGCCGTTTCGTCGGCACTATCGATCAGGCGGACGGTTGGGCCGAGCTCGTTGGCAATGAGGTTCGAGAGCAACGGGTAGTGGGTGCACCCCAACACCAACGTCTCGATCCCGTCGGCTCGCAGTGGGGCCAGGTAGTCACGGAGTATCAATCGCGTCGCTTCGCGATCAGTCCATCCTTCCTCGACCAAGGGCACGAGCAGTGAACATGCGGCGACGCGGACGACTGCAGTCGCGTCCAACGCGTGAATCGCACGCTCGTATGCCCCCGACGAAATGGTCCCGGCCGTTCCGATCACACCGATGGGACCACCGCGACCGGCGGCGACAGCGGCTCGCGCGCCGGGCTCGATGACACCGATCAGCGGGATGTCGAGGCGTTGCCGGAGATGGTCCAGCGCATGCGCCGTGGCGGTGTTACATGCGACCACGATCGCCTTGACGCCTTCGGCGACCAGCCAATCGGAAATTTGTCGTGCGTAGCGACGCACCGTGTCGGGACTCTTCGGACCATAGGGTACGCGCGCGGTGTCGCCGAAATAGATCAGCGACTCGTTGGGCAATCGCGCGCGCAGCGCACGCAGCACTGTCAGTCCACCAAGACCGGAATCGAAAACACCGATCGGCGATTCTGTCGTCACCACCGGAGCGACGCAACAAACAGTGCTCCGTCACGCGTCGGCGCTGCAGCGAGCGTCACCGGGACGTCCCATAGTTGCGCAGCGACGAACGCGTCGGCACCGGCAAAGAGGTGGTTGAACGCGATGGTCGCGAGCCAATCCTCAAGGTGAAGACGGCGCGTGTTCACCAGCTCGCGTGAATAGAGACCCGCGACAGTGCCGGTCTTTCTCAAGGTGGAGCCGTTGACATCGAAATCCGATGGCAGTGAATCGGCGCGATAGCGTCGCGCTTCACGAAGATCGGCCGCGCTGCGCATGGACATCGCAATAGCCGCCATCTCCACGCTGGCGAAGAGCGCGCCGGACGTGCCTCGGTCCAGCCTCGACTGACCATATCCTGGGAGCAGCGCGGAGAAGATAAAGGCCCGGCGCGGTGACAGGGGCGGCGACAACCGCGATGGTTGGGACGTGGGCCCTCTGGGTTTCGCGGCAACGGCGCGAGGTGGGGGCGCGACCGTTGTATCGCCCACCACTTGCGCCCAGGTCGGCGACGCCGCGAGAAGACTGAGAACCACACTGGCCCACGCGAAACATCTCATGCGAAACGGATACCCCATGTTCGGCGAATGGATCGCGATGCGCCGAGACGGATCACGGGACGAGGGCGACCGCTTCAATCTCCACCCGGACGTCCCGCGGCAGACCGGCCACCGCAACGGTTGACCGCGCAGGCCGCGCTTCGCCGAGGATCCGCGCATACACCGCGTTCACCGCCGCAAAGTCTGCCATGTCGCGAAGGAACACAGTGGTTTTCACCACATGCGCCCAGTCAGTGCCCGATGCAGTGAGGACCGCCGTCAGGTTGGTGAGTACTTGCTCCGCTTGCGCCGCCACATCGCCTGAGACAACCTCCATCGTTTCTGGATGGAGCGGGATCTGGCCAGCCGTGAAGACGAAACCATTTGCGCGCACTGCTTGCGCATACGGGCCAATCGCTTTGGGGGCTTCGTCAGTGTGGATCGTGTGCACGGACATGTGTCGGGGGATGAGAGAAGATGGTGATCATACGGATTGCAGTGCAGCATCAGCTGCGGATTCAAGCGAGGTCAAGGCAAAGAGCCGCAGGGTGTTCTCCAAGGTCGTGCGACCCAATGCGGAGGCACTGACCCGTCGTGCGATGGCAACGCGTGCCAACGTGAGGTCCACAAACGCCGGCTCATTCCGCTTCCCACGGTGAGGCACGGGCGCCAGAAACGGCGCATCGGATTCGATGAGCAGTCGATCGTCCGGCACCATGCGCAACAGATCATCGTCTGCCCACTTCTTGAACGTCACGACTCCACTGAACGAAATGTGCCAACCGGCCTCGAGGCCAACGTCCGCGAGGGTGTGCGATCCGGTGAAACAGTGCAATACGCCCTTCACGCCAGCGCTGTGCGCGTCTCGCAGCATGTCGATGGTATCCGCCTCGGCCTCGCGTGTGTGGAGCACGATGGGGCGTGACAGCTCTGCCGCAAGCGCCATCTGCTGCCCCAAGACTCGTCGCTGCACCTCCCGCGGGCTGTGGTCATAGTGATAGTCCAACCCGCATTCACCGACCGCCACGGCGCCTTCGGCGACCGCCTCGCGAATGGCCGTGGCGTCGCGTTCGGTGTCCCACGTCGCCGCGTCGTGGGGATGGACGCCGCAGGTGAAGCTCACGAGCCCCGGAAACCGGTCACGAAGCGCGCGAGCACGACGTGCCGCAGCGGGGCTCTCGCCGATGCACACGAGGGCCCGCGCACCAGCGGCGCGGGCCCTCGTGATCACTCCGTCGACATCATCCACGAAGGCCGGGTCCGCGAGATGCACATGGCTGTCAGCAAAGGAAATCGCTTCGCTGTCCACGACGTCCTCTGGCATCCGGCGACGGTGCGTGACTAGCGAGCCGCCACGCGATCAGTGTCGCGAGCGCGCGGTGATGCCGGCGGGGTTGGCGGGGTTGGCGGGGTGTCCGCGCCCGCGCGCATCGCGCGACTTTGTGCTTCTGAAGCGGCCCGCGGATAGCGCGACTCAATCCACATCAGGATGGGGCCTGCGACGTAGATCGATGAGAACGTTGCCACGAAGACGCCGAACGTCATCACGAGTGCGAAGGGCCGAATCACCTCGCCGGCAACGAACAGCAACGCGAGCGTCGCGGCCAGCGTCGTGGCATGCGTCATGATCGAACGCGGCAGCGTTTCGTTGATGGCGCGATCCAGTACGTGCGACAGCGACTCACCCTTGCGCATCTTGCGCAGGTTTTCTCGCACGCGATCGAAAATGATGATGGTATCGTTTGCCGAGTAGCCAAGCAGGGTCAGGATCGCGGCAACGACCGTCAGCGATACTTCGATATCGAAGAGCTTGATAAACGCAAACGTGACCAGGATGTCGTGCGATGTCGAGAGCACCGCGGCCAACCCGAAACGCCAGTCGAACCGGATCGCCAGATAGATCAGGGTGAACAGCGAGGCCAAGAGCATCGCTTTGATGGCGCCGCTGCGCAGTTCACTACCGACCTTCGGCCCAACCGCTTCGGTGCGTCCGATGGTGACCGCGCCCTGTCCATACTTCTTGACGAGGGCCGCATCGATCTGCTTTGAAATGCCTTCGGCCCCTGCCGCCTGCGCCTCGACCTGCTTCGCATCGCGAGCGCGGATGGTATAATCGAGATTGGTACCAAATTGCTGAATCTCGGCACCGGTGATCCCCGCGTCGTCGAGCGTGCGCCGCAACTCAGAGACGTCTGGCGGGGTCTTGAATTGCAGCTGCATCAAGGTGCCGCCGGTGAACTCGATGCTGTACTTCGGCGCACCGGTAACCGCGAGCGTCGCCACGCCAATCCCGATGAACACGGCCGTCACGATCGCGGCAATACGCCAGTGCTTGAGAAACTCGAACTGCGAGTTGTGGAAGATGCGAATCATGCGGGCCTCAGATGCTCAGGGTCTGGTTGCCGCGCGAGCGGTCGAGCCAGAGGAGGAAGAAGGTCTTGCTGACGAAGAGCGCGCTGAACAGCGATGCGATGAGCCCCGCAACGAGTGTCACGGCAAACCCACGCACCGGGCCTGTCCCGTATTGGTAGAGCACCATTCCGGACAGGATGGTCGTTGCCGAGGTATCGACGATGGCGCTGAGTGCATGGCGAAACCCTTCGTCGATGGCCAACCGGACAGACTTCCCATGGTCCAACTCTTCGCGAATGCGCTCAAAAATGAGCACGTTTGCATCGACCGCGATACCGATCGACAACACGAACCCGGCCAATCCAGGCAGCGTCAGCACGGCGTTGAATCCGGCGAGCATGGCCAGCGTGTAGACGAGATAGATGACGAGCGCTGCAACGGCCAGCATGCCGGAGAAGCGATAGTATCCGATCAGTATGGCAACGATCAGCGCCATCGCCAGGCCGAGGGCCACGATGCCCTTGTTGATGGAGTCGACGCCGAGGCTGGCTCCGATCGTTCCATACTGCGCCACTTTGAGCGGCACCGGGAGCGCGCCAGCACGCAGAACGAGCGCGAGATCTTGCGCCGCCTGCAGCGAACCTCCTCCCAGGGTGATTTGCCCATTCCGACCAATCGCACTGTTGAGCACGGGCGCAGTGACCACGCGCTGGTCGAGCACAATCGCCATGTTGTCCTTCACGTGCTTGCCTGTCTCTGCCTTGAATCGACGCGCGCCTTCGTTGTCCAATGTAAATTGCACGACGTTGCCTTCGATCGGGTCTGACGACGGACGGGCGTCAATGAGCGCGTCACCTTGAATGATCGGTCGTGAATCGAGGACATACAGCGCATAGAATCGCTGCGTCGCGGTGCCCAGCGAGTCGACGCCCCAGCGCATGATCTTCCCGGGTGGCATGGCGGCTTGAATCGCCGGCAAGTTGAGCGCACGATCAATCGCGGAGAACGCCGCCTCAGCGACGATGTACTGTCCCGGCATTTGCCCGGGTTGCACGTTGCTGGCAAAAAGACCACCCGCCGCGGGCTTGGCCGTAGTCGAATCGGTCGTAGTGGTTGCGCCCGCCCTGGCGCTATCGGTCTTCGTGCCATCCGTCGTGGCCGTGTCCGTCTTCTGGGTCAGCAGCGACGTCACGCCAACCGTCTTTGCGCTATCCCCGCCGAGCTTGGCACCGGCCACCACTACGCCCGCCGCCTTGGCGATGTCGTCGAACCGAGGAATGATACGTTCCAACGCCTGCGACTTGTCAACGATCTGAAACTCGAGGAACGCGGACTTCTGGACCAATTCCAATGCGCGTTCCGGGTCGTCGATACCAGGCAACTCGACAATGATGCGATTGTCACCCGCCTTCTGCACCAGTGGCTCAGAGACGCCGAACTCGTCGATCCGCTGCCGCACGACCTTGAGCGCGCGCTCGATCGCTTCAGGCTTGTCGGCAACGACCTGTTTGGACTCGTCGATCTCGAGCTCAAGGTGCATGCCGCCTTGAAGATCAAGGCCGCGCTTGAGTGGTACGCGATTGACCGTGTCATAGACAAAGACGCCGTTGCGCTTGACGCGCTCGACGACGGTCCGAGGAAAGAGAGACCACGCGGAAACCGCGAGCAGTCCCACGATGAGCAGGAGGCGGTACTTCAAGTTCGCCATCGATGCCGGTGGCCAAAGGTGGACAAGAGACTCGCCTCAGACGATGCGCCAGACTGCGCCAGGGCTGAGCGAGGAGAACACAGGCGTCGCCGGACGGCGCGCCACGTATGCCTAGCCTTTTAACATAGGCTGCACTCGTCGTCTTGGGTAGCTCAGACCGCCAGCGGATACGACTTCAGTCGGCGGCGGCCTGCAGACGACGTCGTGCTGCCCCTTCATCCGACCGAAGCTGTTCCATCAGCGCCGTCGCGTCGGCGAAGGTCTGCGTGCCTCGCAGCCAGCCCACAAAATCGATGCGCACCATCGTGCCGTACCAATCGCGGTTGGCATCGAACACGTGGGCCTCGACCTGGAGGACATCGTCACCGAACGTCGGTCGCGGCCCCAGATTCATCATGCCGCCGTAGCTCCCCTCGCGGGTGTGTATCCGCACGGCGTACACCCCTGAGGGCGGGAGCAGTTTGTCCGGCGGCGGCGCCTGCACATTCAGCGTCCGATATCCCAGAACGCGACCGCGCCCGTCCCCCGCCATGACGCGCCCGCTGATATGGTACGGTCGCCCAAGTCCGGCAGCGGCCGAGCCCAGGGCGCCGTCGGCGATGGCGCGCCGAATGGCGCTCGACGACACCGCACTCCCATCACTCTCCGTCACCGGCGCAAGCTCCGTGACGGTGAATCCTCGCTCGTCGCCCAGAAGACGCAACGCATTGATATCGCCAAGGCGCCCGCGGCCAAACCCATGGTCATGCCCCACCATCAGCTCGGCGAGCCCAAAGCGCGCGCGCAATACGTCGTCGACGAACGTTGCGGCATCGAGGGCCGCGAGCGCCGGAGTGAACGGCATCACGGCGACGTACGACACCCCGGTGCATGCCATCACCTCAAGCTTCTCATGGAAGGTGGTAAGCAGTGGGGGCGCGTGCTCCGGACGCAGGATTTGCAGCGGGTGCGGATCGAACGTGACGACCACGCTGGCTCGGCCAGTGTCCTCCGCGCGCGACGCCACTCGCTGCAAGACGTCCAGATGGCCGCGATGCACACCGTCGAATGTGCCTACCGTGATCACAGATCCGGAGGGGCCAATCGGCAATCCACGGACTTCCGTCATCCGCCCGCTCTACGCGTCGCCATTGAGCAGCACGACGCGCGGCTGCCACCGTGCGCCCGACTGATCACGCACGCGATCGGCGATGCCCACCACGTCGCCGTCGCGCAGCAGCGCCGCGCGCGCGCCCTCGTGGGTCGCTGCGAGGGAGCGTCCGTGAGCGAGTGCTTCGAGCGCCGGAGCATCGAGTGGGACGTGTGCCATGGGCGCAAGGAACGCAAGCGGCGCGTGCAGCGCAACACGACCGTCAGCGATACTCCCCGGCTCGAGCGCGGCCATCGAGACCGACGCGTCGACCGAGGCGGCTCCGCTGGATACACGACGTAACGCCTCACAGTGTGCGGCACTCCGGAGGGCGCGCCCCAAGTCACGCGCCAGGGCACGGACATACGTGCCACCGCGACACGTAATGCGCACGCGCACGGCGTTGTCATCGCGGTCGAGCACGTCCCACCTATGAACGGCGACGGGCACCGGTTCCAGGACCACTTCGACGCCCCGACGAGCGAGCGCATAGGCGCGATGTCCGTCAACATGTTTCGCGGAAAACGCCGGTGGCACCTGCAGCACGTCACCGGTCAGCGACGCGATCGCCTCCGGCAGTGGAACGGGCCACCCGAGTGCGGCAGGGGTGGCCGCGTGGCGCACCACCGTACCCGTCCGATCGTCCGTATCGGTTTCCTGGCCGAAACGAATCAGCGCCTCGTACACCTTCGGTTCACCTTGGACGTAGGGGAGCAATCGCGTGCATGCACCAACGGCGATCACCAACAACCCCGTGGCAAACGGGTCCAGGGTACCGGCGTGCCCCACTCGCTTGGTGCGCGCCGCGCGGCGCACGTTGGCGACCACATCGTGCGACGTGATGCCGACCGGCTTGTCCACGCAAAGCAATCCTCTCACCGGTCGATCACTCGGTACTGCCCGACTCCCGTTCATTTCGAACCTGCGCCAACAGCACTTCGATTCGCGACGCGCGAGCAATGCTTTCGTCGGCCTTAAAGTGAATTTCCGGCGCGTTGCGCAAGCGCAGCGTTTTTCCCAACATCGAGCGCAGATGCGACGCCACGCTCCCGAGACCCTCGAAGGTGGCCTTCACCGCCTCGTCGTCTCCCATCACGCTCACGAATACGTTGGCGTGCCGAAGGTCCCGAGTCATTTCGACCGCCGTGACAGTAACGAACCCCCGTATCCGTGGGTCCTTCGCGCCTTCGGCCAGGAAGGTCGCGACTTGCTCGCGAATTGCCTCGGCCACGCGATCAGGACGTCTCGCGTCAGCCATACCGTCTCCTCAGGATTTCGCCGCCTGATCGAGGGTTCTGGCCACCTCTTCCGTGCGATAGCATTCAAAGACATCGCCAACCTTGACGTCGTTGAAGTTCTCGATGCCGATACCGCACTCGTAGCCCTCTTTGACTTCGTTCACGTCGTCCTTGAAGCGGCGCAGCGACGCAATCGTGCCGTCGTAGATCTCGATGCCATCGCGAATCACGCGCATACGGCCCTTTCGCGTGATGTTGCCGTTGCGAACAATACAGCCGGCAATGACGCCGACGCGCGCCACCTTGAAGGTTTCGCGTACCGCGGCCTCACCGAACACGACCTCGCGCTCCTCCGGTCGCAACATGCCTTCGAGCGCCGCCTTCACATCGGCAACGGCCTCGTAGATGATGCGATACAGCTTGATGTCGACACCCTCGCGCTCTGCTGCCGCACGCGCGTTGTTGTCCGGACGTACATGGAAGCCGATGATGATGGCCCCCGATGCCTTGGCCAACAGAATGTCGCTCTCTGCAATCGCTCCAACGCCACGATGGATGATTTCGACCTGGACTTCCGGATTCGACAACTGTCCAAGTGCGTCGGCCAACGCTTCAGCCGGTCCACCTTGATCCGCCTTGATCACCAACCGCAACTGCCGTTTCTGTCCGGCCGCCGCGTGCGACATGAAGTCTTCAAGCGAGACGATACCACGCGTGGTGCGTCGGCTCTTCGCTTCACGATCCAATCGTTCGCGACGTTGCGCAATTTCTCGCGCTGCCGACGCATCTTCCACCACCAACAGCTGATCCCCAGCCATCGGCACGCCGGTCAACCCCAGGATCTGCACCGGGATTGCCGGACCGGCTTCTTTCACCTGCTTGCCACGTTCGTCGAGCATGGCGCGAACGCGCCCAGAGTAGATACCGCAGATGTAATCGTCGCCAACTTTCAGCGTTCCGTTGGATACGAGCACGGTCGCAACGGGACCCTTTCCCTGGTCCAGCTGCGCTTCGACCACCGAGCCCACTGCGCGGCGCGAGGGATTGGCTTTTAACTCAAGAATGTCCGCCTGCAGGATGATCTGCTCCAGCAGTTCCGCCACCCCCGTGCCCTTCTTCGCCGAGATCTCGGAGTGCAGCACCGTTCCCCCGAACTCCTCGAGCACCACTTCGTGCTGCAGGAGATCCTGTTTCACCTTGGCGATATTCGCGGTCGCCAAATCGACCTTGTTGATCGCGATGATGATCGGCACGCCGGCGCTCTTCGCGTGCGAGATCGCTTCAACCGTCTGCGGCATGACTTGATCGTCGGCGGCGATGACGATCACGACGATGTCCGTCACTTGCGCGCCGCGCGCACGCATGGCCGTGAAGGCCTCGTGGCCGGGCGTGTCGAGGAAGGTGATCTGTCGACCGTTCGCCACCTGTACATGATAGGCGCCGATGTGCTGCGTGATCCCGCCGGCCTCGCCGGCGACCACATTGGCTTTGCGCACGTAGTCGAGCAAGGACGTCTTTCCATGGTCGACGTGACCCATGATCGTGACAACGGGCGGACGCGACCGCAGATCGTCGGGATCATCGGCCTCCACCTCATCCAGCAGATCGGCGGCGTAGTCGCTTTCCTTCACCGCCTGAAAACCAAACTCACTGGCGATCAACTCGATCTGGTCGAAGTCGAGGCGCAAGTTGATCGTCACCATCAGGCCGAGCGTCTTGAAGGCGAAGCCGACAATTTGCGTTGCCGAAATACCGAGCGTCTGGGCGAGTTCGGATACCGTGATGAACTCGTTGACGCGAACCGTTTTGCGTTCTTTCTCGACGGCGGCGACACGCTGCGCTTCTGCTTCCTCGCGCATGTCCGACCCGAATCGACGCCCGCCCCCGCGACGCGACGGCGCGCCACGCATGGCGGTCATGGTCTTGGAGATGTTCGCCGTCACGGCTTCCTGGTCCACCGCGCCGCGCTTGCCTTTTTTGCCACGACGTGGGCTTTGGCCACTCGCCGCGATGTTCGCCGCTGGTCCGGTACCCCCGCCCTGCCCACCCTGTCCACCTTGCGGTGTCCCGGGCGATCCTTGCGGCATGGGTCGACGATCATCGCGACGCTGCCCCTGTCCCAGGCCGCCACCCGGCGCCGCAGACGCAATCGGTCTCGCGGAGCCGAAGTTTGGTGCACTGCCCGCCGCACGCGGACGCGGGGCGCCAGGGACGACGGGACGCGGGCGTGGGCGATCAGGCGGCAGCGCGAACGCTGGCGCCGTTGGCGCGACGGGTGAAACAGGTGCAGATGCCGACGGCGCAGTTCCCGACGGCGCTGGCACCGGCGAGGGCCTCGGCGAGGGCACCGGCGAGGGCACCGGCGCTGGCGGAGGCTCTGGCGCCTTCGGCGTGGGAACCGACACCGGCGCGTCAGAAGCGCGCTCTCCTATAGGAGGCGCCGGCGGACG
>Ga0209490_10003470_pt1 | contig 14686 bp, 11 predicted proteins | sample MAT06_FD_187209 | JGI IMG/M metagenome (GOLD analysis project Ga0209490, IMG submission 187209) | Freshwater microbial communities from Lake Fryxell liftoff mats and glacier meltwater in Antarctica - MAT-06 (SPAdes) (version 2) | ecosystem: Environmental > Aquatic > Freshwater > Ice > Liftoff...
GTAGGCTTCAGAAGCTTAGAGATGTTGCCAAAGAGCGCAAAAAGACCATGACCCAGTTGGTGGAAGACTGGATTGATCGGCTACCAGTCCCTAAGATGAAAGAAGACTCTGAGGCTTAACAGCCTCGCGAGAACCCTAACTACATCCCACGGCTAAAGCGCGTGGGCTTTGCGGGTTCTCATGCTCTCCCTTTCCTATAAAGCAGGAACGCGAGATTACTATGCGAGCAAAAATCCGGGATACAGAAATTTATTTTGACGTGGAAGGGGCAGGCTTGGTGCCGAGCGGCGATCGCATGGAGGAGAAGCCGATCGCGTTTGTGGTGCATGGCGGCCCCGGAGCCGACCACACCTCATTTAAGCCTGCATTCACGCCGCTGAGCCAAAAGATGCAACTGGTGTATTTTGATCATCGCGGACAAGGGCGATCGCAGCGAGGCAACCCAGCCACCTACACGCTCGACAACAACGTGGAAGATATGGAAGCGCTCCGCCAGCACTTGGGTCTGGGCAAAATCGTGGTGATTGGCTCATCCTATGGCGGTATGGTGGCGCTCACCTATGCCAGTCGATATCCAGCAAATGTATCGCATCTGATCGCGATCGTAACCGTGGCAGATTCGCGGTTTTTACAACGGGCGCAGAAGACTCTAGCCGAACGAGGGACGGCAGAACAACAGGCGATCGCCCAGCATCTTTGGAACGGCACCTTTCGGGATGAAGCCCATTTGCAAGAATATTTCCGCATCATGGCACCTTTGTATTCCATCACCTATAACCCTGCCGTTGTTCAACCCACCTTACACCGCGCCATTCTCTCTGCCGATGCCATCAACGTGGCGTTTGGCGGCTGGTTGCAAACCTACGATATCCGCGACCAACTGCATCGGATTACCGCTCCAACGCTGGTGATTGCGGGACGACACGACTGGATCTGTCCCCCAGAATTTTCAGAGGAGATTGCCCAAGGCATTTCCAAAGCGGATCTACGCATTTTTGAAAACAGTGGACATAGCATTCGAGCCGATGAGCCAGAGGCATTGCTAGACGCGATCGCGGGCTTCATTGTGTATCAATAATCAGTGATGACATCATCACTGACAAACACGGCGGTCAGTTGTATTGTCAGTCTTCCTTAGAAACTGGAACCGAGTTTGTAATTGAAATTCCAAAGCGGCAGGCGGTCTATAACGTAACGTGAGCCGCATAAAATGGACAAAAAGTAGATCTGAAATCGTGCAGAGCGGTTGCTGCTTTGATGAAAAATAGGTTAAATTTAGTTAACAATTCGAGTTAAACGGTAACAGATTAGTCTGTTGTTTATTGATCAAGCGATCCTAACAATAGATAGTGCCAACACTTCATAGAGCGAGTTCAAAGCATTGGGTGCGGTTGTGTTGGTAGATACATAGACATGCTGTTATGGATAATGGTAATTACGGCTGTATTTAAAGGGCGCGACTTATGAAATTTTCTTGGAGAACGGCTCTACTGTGGACATTGCCAGCTTTGGTAGTTGGCTTTTTCGTGTGGCAGAGTTCGTTTGCTACTCCTCCGGCAAACATGGCTAACAAGAATGCGGCAAGCACCCGGATGACCTACGGGCGTTTCTTGGAATACCTGGATGCCTCACGGGTTGTCAGTGTTGACTTGTATGATGAAGGTCGCACGGCGATCGTGGAAGCGGTCGATTCAGAACTGGATAACCGGGTTCAACGGCTACGGGTTGATTTACCTGGAAACTCACCCGAATTAATTTCTCGTTTAAGAAAAGAAAATATTAATCTGGATGTTCACCCTACTCGCAACGATGGCACCGCCGTTTGGAGCTTGTTGGGTAATCTTATTTTCCCAGTGTTGCTGATTGGGGGCTTGTTTTTCTTATTTCGTCGATCAGGCAATGTGCCAGGTGGTCCCGGACAAGCAATGAGCTTTGGCAAGTCGAAGGCTCGTTTCCAAATGGATGCTAAAACTGGAGTCATGTTTGATGATGTGGCGGGCATTGAAGAAGCGAAAGAAGAACTGCAAGAGGTTGTGACATTCCTCAAAAAGCCAGAACGATTCACCGCAGTAGGCGCAAAGATTCCTAAAGGTGTGCTGCTAGTGGGTCCTCCTGGAACGGGTAAAACACTCCTGGCAAAAGCGATCGCGGGGGAAGCGGGGGTTCCATTCTTCAGCATCTCTGGATCGGAGTTTGTAGAAATGTTTGTGGGGGTAGGTGCCTCTCGCGTCCGCGATCTGTTTAAGAAAGCGAAAGAGAATGCTCCCTGCATCGTATTCATTGATGAAATTGACGCAGTGGGTCGGCAACGGGGCGCAGGCATTGGCGGCGGCAACGATGAGCGGGAGCAAACCCTCAACCAGCTACTTACCGAAATGGATGGGTTTGAGGGCAACACCGGGGTGATCATCATTGCGGCAACTAACCGCCCGGATGTATTAGATTCTGCATTGCTCCGCCCAGGTCGATTTGACCGCCAAATCGAGGTGGATGTGCCGGATATCAAGGGACGGTTAGAGGTACTACAGGTTCACGCTCGTGACAAAAAAATCGCAGATGAGGTTTCTTTGGATGCGATCGCCCGTCGCACTCCAGGTTTCTCTGGGGCTGATTTGGCGAACCTGTTGAATGAAGCGGCTATCCTTACTGCCCGTCGCCGAAAAGATGCCGTCACTATGTCGGAAATTGATGCTGCGATCGATCGCGTGATTGCAGGCATGGAAGGCACCCCTTTAACCGATGGCAAGAGCAAGCGGCTAATTGGCTACCACGAAATTGGTCACGCCATCATTGGCACTCTGGTCAAAGGACATGATCCCGTACAAAAAGTTACCCTGATTCCTCGGGGTCAGGCGCGGGGTTTGACCTGGTTCTCGCCCAGCGATGAACAAAGCTTGATTTCGCGATCGCAAATCTTGGCGCGCATTACTGGAGCCTTGGGCGGTCGTGCGGCAGAAGAAGTGGTATTCGGCGATTCGGAAGTTACTACAGGCGCAGGCAGCGACTTGCAGCAGGTCAGTTCCATGGCGCGTCAAATGGTTACCCGTTATGGCATGTCTGATTTGGGTCCTCTTTCCCTAGAAAGTCAGTCTGGCGAAGTGTTTTTAGGGCGCGATTTGATGACGCGATCGGAATATTCCGAAGAAATTTCGTCGCGAATTGATGCTCAGGTGCGCTCTATTGTGGAGCATTGCTACAACGATGCGCGCCGGATTGTCCGGGAAAATCGAGTGGTCGTCGATCGCTTAGTAGATTTGCTAATTGAAAAGGAAACCATTGACGGCGATGAATTCAGACAAATCGTTGCTGAGTATACAGATATACCTGAGAAAGAACAGTATATTCCAGTCATGTAATCTCGAAACTCTCAGTAAGTAGACAAGCGAGGATGACGGCACATCATCCTCGCTTTTATTTGTCTATGTCAACCATCCGAGGAATTGTGCATTGAATGCGAGTTTGATTCTGCAACACTGAGTCTTGCGGAGAAAAAATCTCTAGGCTCCCACCCATGGAAACCAATAGTTTCTGGGCTAATACTCGAACAAAGCTAAGCGAGGGGAAGGGCGTATTTACCCGCTGCATGATCGCACCTTTCTTTAAGGCATTCTTCAACCCTGACTCCAGTGGTGCGATCGCGGGCGGAAAAAATTCCAGCGGTTTGTTCCACAAATCGACTGGTAGCGGTTGATCAATCCAAAGCTGAACTGAGGTTGAATCTACTGAACCTAATAATACGGTAATGCTGCCATCCTCCAAGTTTGCGATCGCGTTATCCACCAAATGGATCAACAGTTGCTGCAACCGACGCGGATCAGCCATCACATAAAGCGTTTCATTTACTGCCGGAATGTATAACTGCAAGTTGCGATTTTGCGCTTGTAAATGAGTGGCATTGTATAGATTGAGCAGCATCATGTTGAGTTGTATTGGTTGCAGAGCAAGTTCGCTGGTGCCATGTTCCACTTTGGCAACATCAATCACCTCATCCAGCACCTTGACCATCCGTAAGGCTGCTGCATTTGCCTGACCAATAAAATCCCGTTCTTCCTCTGGGCTATCACACAAGTCAGCCAAAATCAATTGATGCATTCCAATCAATCCGCTCATGGGCGATCGCAGTTCATGGGATGTCCGTGCCAAAAAACCACCCTTTAACTGGCTCATCTCTGATGCCATCAAATAAGCTAGCTGGAGGGATTCCTGCGACTGAATATTGTCTTGAGTCGGAGATGCCTGGTTAGGATCAGTTGCTAACGCCGTTGACATAGGCGCGGATTGTGGAACCGGACGGCGGAGTCTCCAGCCCACTATCAACCCACCTATTAATCCACCTATTAATCCAATAATCAGCCAGCCTAAATTTATCAATTTTCGCTTATTCCAACCTGATAGGGCAGGTGACAGACAGGCATGAAAAGAGCCTGCAACCATTGAGTGCCTGCCACATGTTTTAATCTTTGTGTCTACTGCCGTACAAGTCAATAGCGCCCTGCCGCAAAATCTCCCAGCCAGTGTCACGCCAGCGAATCACAGTAGATGGGATGCCCGAAGCAGCGATCGGGTTCTGCGTTCCTATGATCTGCTGAGTGTCTTGAGAGGTCAGGGTTAGTACGGTTGGAAATTGAGCTTCAATGTCGGTCATGGTTTGTAGCGGTGGCTGCCCAGAGAGATTAGCGCTGGTGGTGGCAAGGGCACCAGTTCGAGCCAAAATTGCCTGAGCGATCGCGTGATTGGGTACGCGCACACCAATAGTCGTGGGATCATGGGAATGCATAATGGAGGGTACGCGATCGCTGGCTGGCAACACCAACGTTAATGCACCTGGAAAATACTGATTAGCGACTGATTCCCATTGATAGCGTTCCGCCTCAGTTCCTCTCACATAATCCAAGAGATCTTTGATGGTGGCTGCCATTAAAATGAGCGGCTTATCCAAGCTGCGTTGTTTTGCAGCAAAAATTAGCGCGGCATGCTCAGGGCAAGCTGCCAAAGCTGGAACTGTATCTGTTGGAAAACTGGCTAAATCAGATCCAGCAGAAACTTTAGTCGTCAATTCATTGAAAGAAACTTGGGGCATATGAGTCGATGTGTTGAGGGCGGAGTGTTGCTTGCGATCGTGTGCTTTTAATGTCTTCTCTCAAACAAATGTTTAGTGGTTTTCTTTGTAAGATTGCCATAGCATTGGGCACCCTAGAGTAAACCGACGCTAAGAGTTCTAAAAATCAAGTTCCACCGACCAATTTTACGCGATGTGCAACTTTCCTGATTCCCCTCACCGTTCGGCTGAGCGCTCACGTCGAAGCCCTAAATCCCTCTCCCAGAGCGGGAGAGGGACTTTGAGAGACTCTTGCTCCCCTTCTCCTGCCTTGGGAGTAGACCGTAGGGCGTGCGAAGCAGGGGCTGGGGGATGAGGGCTGATCTTAGTTGCACATCAGGTAATTTTACAAATTACTAATTTTGTTTCTTAAGCTGTTTTCAAGCAAGTACCGTTTTATAGCCTATTGGACTAAGGTAACTTTAAGCAAACTGGCTAAATCTAACTTTTGAGTTTGGTACAGCACGGAATTAATTTTGCATTGTGACAAGCTGTGAAAATATAGAACATTCTTCTGGGTATGATATCGGGCTGAATCACATACCCAACCTGCGGCAATATTGCCGTGATGACGCTGCATTTGATGAATTGCAGCAAATACTTTTGTCTGTTGAAGCAGAACATCATCTTCAGGCACATTTGAAAACGATTCAGCACCAGCAGAAAGCACAAGTTGATCAGCTTCGCTTTCAAGCCTCTCTGCTCAATCAGGTTTGCAATGCAATTATCGCCACCGATTTGCAAGGCTCCATTACCCATTGGAATTTTTATGCTGAAAAGCTTTATCAATGGCAGGCAGTAGAGGTTTTGGGAAAAGAGATTCTGGCTGTGTTAAAACCCATGCAGGATCAGGCAAAGGGGCAAACGATCGCCCGTCAAATGGTCAGTCAGGTGTTTAAGTCGGACTTATGGGAAGGGGAGCTTATTCTTCACCGTAAGGATGGTTCTCAGTTTTGGGCTGAGGTGAAAAACACTGTGCTGCGAGACGATCGCGATCGCCCGTTTGGCTTTGTGGGTATTTCTGTTGATATTACTGATCGCAAGCAAACCCAAGCTGCACTGGCTCATCAGGCTGCTGTTTTGCGGTCTCAATCGAAGTATCGCAGCATCTTTGAAAATGCCACGGAAGGAATTTTTCAAACTTCGCCGGATGGGTCTTACCTCAGCGCGAATCATGCCCTTGCTAATCTTTATGGGTACACATCGCCAGAGGAGTTAATAACCCAATTAACGATCATTGAGTATCAGCTTTATGTTGATCCTGATCGACGGACTGAGTTTTTGGCGATCATGCAGCAGCAAGGATCAGTCTCTGGGTTTGAGTCACAGGTCTATCGTCGCGATGGCAACATTATTTGGATTTCAGAAAATGCTCACTGTGTCTATGGTGTCACTGGAGAACTGCTTTACTACGAAGGAACCGTTTCTGATATTACCCAACGCAAACAGGCTGAGCAACAATTGCAACAGCAAGCCGATCGTGATCGCCTGCTAGGGGCGATCGCCCTTCAAATTCACCAATCTTTGGATCTAGAAGAAATTCTGCACTGCACGGTGGATGAAATTCGGCAGTTTTTGCACACCGATCGCGTTTTGGTTTATCGCTTTGATGCCCAGCATGGAGCTTTAGTCGCCGCTTCCGTAGACTGCGAATGGCGGCTCAGTCGGGTTGGGGATAATTTGCCTGATTCGACGGAAGCGATTCAGCACAACGTGCATCAGATTTGGTATCGAGATAACAACGCCGTTTACGAACAAGGGCAGACCTATGTTGTGGACGACCTGACTCAAGAGAATTTGCCTTCAGATTATCTGGCTTTCATGCAGCAGATCCAGGTAAAAGCTAAGCTAGTCGTTCCGCTTTTGCAAGGCGACCAACTTTGGGGCGTATTAGCCGTGCATCATTGTCGTGCTGTCCGCCAGTGGCAAGCTTTTGAAGTTGATTTGGTGCAAAAACTAGCGGTGCAAGTGGCGATCGCCATTCAGCAAGCCCAACTCTTCAGTCAGTTGCAGCACCAAGCACAGCGAGAACAGGTGCTTAACCAATTGGGGCAAGCAATTAACTCCAGCCTAGATCCTGACCATATTTTGCAAGAAATTGTCGATCGCACGGGCGAAACCTTTAAAGTCGATCGCGTATTGATGTTCACCATCAACGAAGAGATCAGTGTCTGCAATGAATGGCTTGCCAACTCAACCATTCCCTCCCTGATCAACCACACTTTTTCTGCTTCAGACTGGACTGATTTAGCAGATCCCAACTCAGATTTTAATCAAGGTCGCGCTTTCTACGTCTTCGATATGGCTCAACTGACGGCAACACCAGGACGGCAAGTTCAGGTGAACGACGGTCAAACCCTATCGGTGTTATGTGCGCCAATCTTCATTCACGAAAAACTGTTTGGGGCAATCAGTTTGTACACCACCACTTGCTATCGCACCTTTACCGTTGAGGAAGTACAGTTTTTGCAACGGATTGCAGATCAAACCGCGATCGCCCTCTACAACGCTCAAAGCTATGAACATCTAGAGCAACTCGTTCAACATCGTACTCAAGAATTAGAACAAGAAAAATTAGTTTCCGAGGCGGCAAATCGCGCCAAAACCGAGTTTTTGGCAACTATGAGCCACGAACTTCGCACTCCGCTCAATGCCGTTCTGGGCTTATCTCAAGTCTTGCAGCGAGAAATCTTCGGCAGCCTCAGCGCTAAACAGCTTGAATATATCAATCATATTCATAGTAGTGGTCAACATTTGCTGACGTTGATCAATGACATTTTGGATTTGGCAAAAGTCGAAGCTGGGCAAGAAACTCTGCTGCCAACGGTTTTAGCGGCTCATGATCTCTGCCACTATTGCCTCACCATGGTTCAAGAGCAAGCGACCCTGCAAGGATTGCAATTAATCAGCCAATTGGATGCGGACGCTAAATTTTGCACTGCCGATGAGCGACGACTCAAGCAAATGTTGCTCAATCTCTTATCTAACGCAGTCAAGTTCACTTCCGTTGGCACTGTTTCTTTAGTGGTGCGTAAAGAGCCGCAGGGGATTTCATTTACTGTTGCCGATACGGGCATTGGCATTCCTGCCGACAAGCTCAATCTTCTGTTTCAGCCCTTTAGCCAACTCGACAGTCAACTGACCCGGAACTATGCTGGAACTGGTTTAGGACTGGCACTTACGCGTAAATTGGCACGGCTGCATGGCGGTGATATTACCGTCTCATCGGTGCTGGGAACAGGTAGTGAATTTACGTTGTTTTTGCCAGATGTTCCAATAGACTCAGCTCCCCGATCGCAGCCTCTTGATTTCAAACCACAAACTCCTTCATCCCAACAGCAAACAGGGCGGATTTTGCTGGTTGAAGATGATGGAGTCAGCGCAAACCTATTGCAGGACTACCTAAAAGCGATCGGATACCAAGTAGAGGCAATTTGTGAGGGAGAAAACTTTTTAGGGCATTTACGACTCTTTAGCCCTGATTTGATATTGATGGATGTACAGTTATCTCGAACTCTCTCTGGGCTAGATTTACTGAAGCAACTTCGGAGCCAGCCAGATCTACAACATCTCCCTACTATCGTTGTGACTGCGATGGCAATGGCAGGCGATCGCGAAAACTTTTTAACTCAAGGTGCAACCGATTATCTCAGCAAGCCACTTGATATCGTTCAGCTTGAACTGCTGTTGATCAAATACTTGTAGTGTTTAAATAACTTTTGCTGCACTTCAGAATCAACTACGAGAGTGTTAATCATTTCTATCTAATTGCATCTCTATTAAGACATAAGTTGTGTGCGTAAAACTTGGCTTGAGAGGTAAACATTGATCCAGCTATCAAGGGATAAATCCCTTGATAGGGGTTGTTACTATTGCTTAGTAGGAGTTCATTAGACAACCTCACAACCAGGAGTTAAGACCATGCCACTGAAAAGTCCTTTAACTCATAGCTCCCATTGCTTGACCTGCTAACCAGCCCGTCGTCCAAGCGCTTTGGAAGTTGAAGCCGCCCGTCACGCCATCGATATCCAAGATTTCGCCTGCAAGGTAAAGTCCAGGGCATTGGCGACTTTCCATAGTTTTAAAATCTACTTGATTCAGCTTGATGCCGCCACAGGTGACAAATTCCTCTTTGAATATGCCTTTGCCGCTGATGGTGTACTGTCCTTGGGTAAGCTCTTGAATCAGTTGGTTGAGGGTTTTGTTTGACACATCTGCCCAGCGGGTTTCATCTTGCACAATGCCAACGCTGACGATTAACCGTTCCCAAAGACGGCGCGGAATGGGCACCGGGCAGCTAGTAGCCACGAGCCTGCGGGAAAGCTGCGATCGCACCGCCATCAGTTGTTCGCGTAGCACTTCTGGGTTCATTTGGGGTAGCAAATTAATCCGCAGGTTGGCGTGATATTGCTGTTCGTGCAGCGCTCTTGCTCCCCAAGCAGACAGCTTTAAGACCGCAGGACCACTCAATCCCCAGTGGGTGACTAACAGCGCTCCCGTTTGCTTCAGTAAGGTTTTATCATCTAACTGAAGCTGAAGTTGGGCAGATGACACTGACACGCCTGCCAAGTCTTCTAACCGAGAGTCTTTGACATTAAATGTAAACAGGGATGGAACGGGCGGTTCAATTGCGTGTCCTAAAGACTGGGCGATCGCATAGCCTTGCAGGTTGCTTCCGGTTGCCAGCAGTAGGCGATCGCTGTGTAGCAGTTCCTCTGACTTTAACTGGATCTCAAATCCGTTCTTTTGATGGCTCACTTGCTGCACTTGCGCGCCCGTGCGAATCGCCACACCAGCCTTCTTAGCAGCCCACATCAAGCAGTCCACGATCGTGCCAGAATCATCCGTCGTCGGAAACATCCGTCCATCGGCTTCAGTTTTGAGTTCCACGTCTTGCTGTTGAAACCAGTCCACTGTATCTTTTGCCTGAAATCGGCTAAAGGCTCCCCGCAGTGCTTTGCCGCCACGGGGATAGTTTTGCACCAGCAGCGCCGGGTCAAAGCAAGCATGGGTGACATTACAGCGCCCCCCACCCGAAACTCGCACCTTGGATAGGGGCTGACGGGCAGATTCCAATAGGGTGACTTGCGTATGAGGATGCGCTTGGGCACAGGCGATCGCGCCAAAAAAGCCTGCTGCGCCTCCACCAATAACCACAATATTCATGAGACAACTACTTTAAACAAATTCGCTATCCACCAAAAAGCCATAGCACGAGGCAACCAGAGAATCTGCATTCCCGTTCATCAAACATTCGTGCCGCGCACAGTCTAAACAGTTTGCCTGCATGGGCAAAACCAAATCCAGCGCTGGATATAAGCTTACGCCCTGATGGATAAACGCTTGGGCTTCTAGATCGGAAATTGCATTACAAATTAGAATTGCCTGTTTGCTACCCAACGCCGATCGCTGCTGATTAAGCTGTTGCAACGTTTCTCCAAACCCTTGAGACTCATCACGAATCGCTACTAGCACTTTTTGGGCAAGGCTGGCGAAACAGGGTGGCTTTTCACGTTCAAAAAAATCTTTATATTGCAGGGTCAGAGTACCGTCTGGGTAATGCAGGGTGCGAATGCAGCGCAAAAATGGCACGGTGAAACGCTCGTCTGCATCCAAGGCAACCCACCAGGATTTGTGCCAAGCATAATGGGGCATCCGCAAGATTTCTTGAATGTGGGGCGGTGGAAAGCCGACTTTTGCCAAGAGCGCGATCGCCGGAGCTAAGGGCAAACGTTGAGCGATCGGTTGCATATCAGATTCGTGCTGAGTCAACCTGGCAACTTCCTTGCTGTCATTCGTCCCGCTATTAATGCTGTAGTCTATTTGAGTTTGCACCTGTGCTAGCACACAATGAATCTCTTCAAAGTGCAAAATGCCATCTGCTGCAACGCGATCGCTCAAGGGCACCCCGACTTCACTAGCCACAGCGCCAATCCGCTCAGGCTGAATAATTGCCGGAATACATTGAGTCAACAGGTTTTGCAGCAGGTTCAAATCAGCGATCGCCAGCACCATCTGAATCTGGTCTCGCACACTAACCGCTCTAGTTTTCTCGTTAGTCGGATGAAATAGCGGATTATTCGGCATTGCAGGAGACCCCCTACCAGCACTGGGCAATCGATTAGAAAAGTTCTAGCAAATCGCTTAGCGACTCTCTTAAAAAAAGGGCTTAAGCCCCCTGTTAGCTTGGTTAGTACGTAAGCCTTAGCTTATTGATCCAACCATCATTCCAGACCTAACGATATAAGCCCAATTTCGCTTGATTCTCTTAAGATTGCTCATTTAAAGTAGCAACCTACTCATTGACTTTAATCATTGCGACAAGCCGCGATCGCATAAAAAGGATCACCGCCCGACATTCCTAGCCACTGCAACATTGTGGGAGCCTGCGATTGACGTACAATCACTTCTGGTTTAGTGAACCCTGGCACCGCTTCAAAGTAGCCTTTTACCAACGCAACTCGGCTTGCCTCAGAACCCTCTCGCCACGCTGCGATCGCTTTTTGATAAAACATTCGGTTAGAGAAGCTAATAATTGCGATGCCGCCTGGTTTTAGAATTCGATGAATTTCAGAAAAAATACCTTCGGGATATTGCAGATATTGCACTGACACCGTGTTCAAAACCGCATCAAACGATTGATCTACCAACGGCAACTTCGGATCTTTGTTCAGGTTTTGCACAAAGTAGTGATTTAACCGCCGATTGCGCGCTAACTCCTCACCGTTGAGTCCATGCCCTTCCACATGGGCAAATTCCATGTCCGGCAAATGGGAAACCCAACTGCTCATCATGTCAAAGATTCGCGTGTCAGGTTGCAGTCGCTCTCGATATAAATCAGTCAGTTGTTGAATAAAACCATCATCCACATGGTTGACAAACCGAGGCGAGTCATAAAATTGAGCGTCGTCGGCATCATCAAGCTTAGTGCGCTGATTGGGGTTAAGCAGAACCATAAGTGAGGAAGGTGATTGTAGGGCAACTATAAACTTATGTTAACAATTCATTGGCATATAGGAACTGGAAGCCCAAAAGTAGGTAGAAGTCATTCATCGGAGATAGGGTTAACGCTTGTTTTGGCAAAGCATTTACCCTGAAAGTGCTTGACCTTGGGGCGATCGCCCGATTCAACCAGAAATAATTTGTAGAGTTGGTTCTTGTATTATCTACCTCTTGCCAAGGAAGCCATACCGCATCACACTAAGAATGAGAGAATGGCAGGAGGTTATTTGGTGAAGCGAGTACTGGCAATTATCTTGGGTGGCGGCGCAGGCACCCGTCTCTATCCACTCACTAAAATGCGGGCAAAACCAGCAGTGCCTCTGGCGGGTAAATATCGACTTATTGACATTCCAGTGAGTAACTGCATTAACTCCGAAATTTATAAGATCTACGTCCTAACCCAGTTCAACTCCGCATCTCTCAACCGTCATCTGTCTCGCTCCTACACATTCTCTGGCTTTAATGATGGGTTTGTTGAAGTCCTTGCAGCGCAGCAAACCCCCGAAAACGCCAATTGGTTTCAAGGAACAGCAGATGCAGTCCGGCAATATCTTTCCCTTTTTGAAGAGTGTAATGCCGATGAATTTTTGATCCTATCCGGCGACCATCTCTACCGGATGGACTACAGCAAGTTTGTGCAGCGTCATCAGGAAACCAACGCCGATATCACCATTTCAGTCGTGCCCATGGATGAGCGCCGTGCGTCTGACTTTGGTTTGATGAAAATTGATAGTGCTGGACGCGTGATTGATTTTAGCGAAAAGCCCAAAGGGGATGCCCTGGCTAAAATGCGGGTCGATACTAGTGTCTTAGGGCTTGACCCTGAAGATGCAAAGCAAAGCCCCTACATCGCTTCAATGGGGATTTATGTCTTTAAAAAAGAAATCTTGATTAAAGTCCTTAAAGAATCGCTAGAACGGACTGATTTTGGTAAAGAAGTCATTCCCGATGCGGCGAAAAAGCACAACGTTCAAGCCTATTTATTTGGCGGATACTGGGAAGATATTGGAACCATTGAGTCGTTCTATGACGCGAACATGGCGCTAACTCAGCAACCTCGTCCGCCCTTTAGCTTCTACGACGAAAAAGCACCGATTTACACGCGCCCGCGCTACCTGCCGCCGACCAAGCTGCTGGATTGCCATATTAAAGAATCGCTCGTTGCCGAAGGCTGCATTTTGAAAGAATGCTCGATTAATCACTCTGTTGTGGGTGTGCGAACCCGGATTGAATCTGGTTGCCTGATTGAAGACACGATGATTATGGGCGCTGACTACTATCAACCTTTGGCAGAACGTCAATCTGGCACGGTAGTCTATTCCGCAGCAGATGTGCCTTTAGGAATTGGCAAAGACACGATTATTCGTCGCGCCATTATTGATAAGAATGCTCGTATTGGCTGCAATGTGCGAATCGTAAACAAAGACAATGTGCAGGAAGCCGAGCGAGAAAGTCTTGGGTTTTTTATTCGCAGCGGGATTGTGGTGGTGTTGAAAGGTGCCAGCATTCCAGATGACATGGTTATTTAGGAAAAGTGAAAAACTGTCCCTTTGGTGCCACGAAAACAGCTAGGACGCGCTACTTTGGAGAAGATAAGGTCGATCGCCTAGGAGAGTCGCGGTGTTAAGTCAGATGTGGGGCAAGGTAGGTAAGCTGCTAGGTGGCTTGAGCTTGGTGGGCGGCGGCACGGTTTCTGTGGGAATTTTGCTAGGGATTGCGATCGCACATCCAGGTGGTATTTTACTCACAGTGCTGTTAACCTTGCTGGTGTTTTTTGGTCTAGCTCCAGCGGCAATTGGGATATTGCTTCTCTACAGCGGTTTCAAGGCAGAACACTACGCCATTCGCGATCGCTTCTTTCAAGTATTGCGCCTCAGCCAGGGACGAATGACTGTGCTAGATTTTGCGGCGGCGGCTCGGTTAGAACCTCTGCTTGCCCGTCGCCATTTAGATAGTTGGGCAAGAGAATTTGATGCCAACTTTGATGTCAGCGATGAAGGCGATGTGTATTATGTCTTTCCGCCGCAACTGATTGCCCTCCCTGAAAGTCGCTTTCAAGCAGTTGGTCAAGCCGTTCGTGAAGTGCTTCGTTCGCTTTAAAGAAATGAATGGCAGCTTACGAAACGATTTATGCGATCGTCCGACAAATTCCGGCTGGATATGTGGCAACCTATGGGCAGGTGGCGGATTTAGCCAATATGCCTGGAAAAGCAAGGCTGGTGGGCTATGCCCTGTTTCGAGTCGCGCCAGATTCTGATATTCCCTGGCATCGAGTCATTAATGCAAAAGGCGAAATCTCAGAATCGCCAGAGCGCTATGGATCTGATTATTTGCAGCGATCGCTCCTAGAAGCAGAAGGCGTTCAATTTACACCCCACGGCAAAATCAGCCTGCGAGACTATCGCTGGTTAGGGTAATTGATCTGCTAACCCTTCAAGTCTCACATTAAACCCAACTTTTCTAATGCAGCTTTGGCAGCGTTCTTTTCAGCCTCTTGTTTTTTGTTTCCCACTCCCCGACCATAGGCTTTGCCGCTCACTTGGACTTCTGCCAAAAACTTTTTGTCGTGGTCAGGTCCCGACTCTG
>Ga0209490_10003475_pt1 | contig 14670 bp, 16 predicted proteins | sample MAT06_FD_187209 | JGI IMG/M metagenome (GOLD analysis project Ga0209490, IMG submission 187209) | Freshwater microbial communities from Lake Fryxell liftoff mats and glacier meltwater in Antarctica - MAT-06 (SPAdes) (version 2) | ecosystem: Environmental > Aquatic > Freshwater > Ice > Liftoff...
TATAAACTTTCTGACTGCTTGTGGTTTGGGAACCATCAGCATTTGTTGAGGTCGCAGTTGAGCTACTCCCTGCACCCTCTGCAGAAACAAAAGAACTACTAGAACTTTGACTATACCCTTGACTAGAGTCAAATGTGAACCAATCTGGTGTAGCCATTGCGATGCCCCTTCTCGTTCAATTGTGGTTTACCATCTACAGATTAAATAGAAGATGGTGCTGAAACATTAGTGTTGACGGTTGATCCACCTGGAGAAGAGATGGCGATCGCGCTGCCGCTACTCGATGTGGCACCAGGAGTATAAATCTGCTGACTGCTTGTGGTTTGGGAACCATCAGCATTTGTTGAGGTCGCAGTTGAGCTACTCCCTGCACCCTCTGTAGAAACGAAAGAACTACTAGAACTTTGACTGTACCCTTGACCAGAGTCAAATGTGAACCAATCTGGTGTAGCCATTGCGATGCCCCTTCTCGTTCAATTGTGGTTTACCATCTACAGATTAAATAGGAAGATTAAATAGAAGATGGTGCTGAAACATTAGTGTTGACGGTTGCTCCACCTGGAGAAGAGATGGCGATCGCGCTGCCGCTACTCGATGTGGCACCAGGAGTATAAACTTTCTGACTGCTTGTGGTTTGGGAACCATCAGCATTTGTTGAGGTCGCAGTTGAGCTACTCCCTGCACCCTCTGCAGAAACGAAAGAACTACTAGAACTTTGACTATACCCTTGACTAGAGTCAAATGTGAACCAATCTGGTGTAGCCATTGCGATGCCCCTTCCTCGTTCAATTATGGTTTAAATTATGGTTTACCATCTATCGATTAAATAAGAGATGAAGCAACATTAGTACTAACGGTTGCTTCATCTGGAGAAGATGTGGCGATCGCGCTGCTGCTACTCGATGTTGCACCAGAAGTACTGATCTGCTGATTGCTTGTGGTTGGGGAACCGTTAACTCCATTTGTTGAGATAGCAGTTGCGCTACTGCTACTAGTTGTTCCTGTATCATCTGCTGATGCCTTAGAACTGCTAGACGCACTGCTAGATCTAGAACTATCTGGCAAGAGAAGAGGCTGTAGATATGGATACATAGTAAAAAAATCCCCTGATTTAAATGAAGAGTTGTTGAGAGCAAATAGAATATACTCTCAACAATGCAGTAATGCCATCTTCAACAAAATTTAAACAGACTTAATAAACACCTGCATATACATAGACAAACCCTTGAGAGTTGCCGTTAAAAGAAATGCCCGCCCCTACACCAGATGCCACTGCTACACCAGCACTGTAGGATACTTGATTAGAGCCAATACTAACCCTTGTAGCTATCTTGACTTGAGTACCAGTATCTATGCTGACACTCAGTTTAGGAACACTGATTCCGCCTCCAACCTCTTTCTTCCCTTCACAACACAAGAAGTCTAAATCAACAATAGTTAAGCTATTCATGAACTCTCCCGATTTCACTGATATGAACGTTAAATATGCAAGATTAAACTTTTTACTCGCACATTACCGAAACTTAAATTCACCTGAAACAACTAGTGCATAAGTTGTAACGAAGTTTTTACTGAAGAGATTACCGTTTGCAGATGAGGTTGCACGAGCCACAGCGGTAATGCCCCCTTCAACCTCATTGTCTCCAGTAATTACTTTTAGATAATCCAAGTTTGAAATGACCATGTTTTTTATCCAAAATACTGCGCCTATTTTCAAAAACAAGCTATTGATTAGAAAATCGATAGATCTTCGATTCTAATCAATAGCTCGGCTCATCAAAATATCCTGTTAATCAAAGTGAAGAATATGTCAAGAATTCACTTTGATTGAGTCACCCGTGACTAGAACCTCTGATATGGAGGCATTAATTAAGTCAATACTTCGGACAGATTTTGAGCAAATTTTGAGGCTCAAACCCTTATCCATCCGTGGGTTGGATCTTTTATTCAAAGTTAGGGGTAAAGCTAACTTTGAATAAATGGTTTAACCCTTGAACTGTAAGCTCTGAGAGCCTTATAGAACCGTTCAAAAAACTGTCCGGAGTATTGTTAAGTAGAGGCTAAAGAAAAAGAGGAGGTGAAACCGACGATGTTAGCAGAGAAACCAGCAGTGCTCGCTCTCTCTGATTTAAAGGAGAGGAAGGATAGTTTACTCGCTCTCGCAGTAGTGGTGCTGACGTTTCCAAAACCCACTGCAGAAGTTGAACTGTAAGCAAAAACTCCACCTTCAATTTGACTGCCTTCAACGATTTCGAAATGATTCAAGTTTGTGATAACCATTGGTTTTCTCCGTTAGAAGTGTTTAAGGATAAGAAGCATTAGGTTGCAATTGGTTCAAGAGAATCACAAATCTGTAACTCGACTCGAACTGATTACTTTTTAAGAATAGGATCTTCTTCTCAATTTGACTTGCCATTTTGGCAGATTATTTATAGGTTTATTATGCGGATAAAGCTCCACGAAAAATTGTCTGCAATAAGTTTTTCTTAAGAACTCACTACAGACGAATTATTCGTATTATTCGGTTACAAAGCTATTACATCCAGCGAGTAATCCAAGGCGGTAAGCAAGGTTGCGCGCGACGTCCCCCACGCACACTATTGATCTGAGTTCGATCGCCTTCTTTTTCTAAAGGCTCTAAGCAATTTAAATCATTAATTCGGTTAGCAAAAGAGAGATGAGAATTAACCTGGCGATCGCCCACTTTATTGTCTTTGATAATGCGAGCATACGTCCGGTAGGGAATATAGTCGATCGGGTTATAGCCAATAAAACGCAGCATTAAAACACAAGCCCAGGAATACTTACCATCAACGATTGCCTCGATTACTTGACTCATTTGTTCAGGAGTCATAATTCTGCCAGACTGCACAGTTGCGCGGCTTTTGGAATGACTGAAGCTACTGTTCATAATGTTAATTTAGGTCAATTTTAGGATAGAACACACGGATAGACAGGATGGTCTACAGAGAAATACCATCTTTTTGGATTTGCTTCAGAGGCTCAAATAAAATGTCGATAATACGTCGCTGGCGAGTGACAACTTCAGCAGTTGCAGTCTGTCCAGCTTTAAGTGGAGTCGTTTGTCCGCCAATAGTAGACTGATCTAGGGCAATTTCAACGCGATAACCCGCTCCCAACTGCTCGTCTATTGTGGCATCAGGAGCAATGAACAAAACTTTTCCAGAAATTGTTCCATAGCGTTGGTAAGGGAAAGCATTAAATTTCATCTTGACGGGCATTCCCTCTTTAACAAAACCTGCTTCCTGGTTGGGTAAAAAAGCTGACAAAACCAGTGATGCTCCATTTGGCATAATTTCAGCAAAAGTTTCACCTGGTTTCGTTACTTCTCCAATATTATTCACCTTTAGATCAGTGACAACGCCGCTGACTGGAGCATAGATAAAACTGTAATCTAGCTTGGTTTTAGCGATCTTTAGCGAGTTCTCAGTCGCTGCGATTTTAGATTGCAGTTGACCCACTTGAATGTTTAACTGCTGCAACTTTTGCTGTGCTTCGAGTTGGCTCTGTTGCCCTTCTGCTTTAGTTTGCGCCAGCTTTGCTTGCAGTTGTGCAGTTGAAGCTGAAATCTTTTGCAAACTCCCTTGGTTTTGGGTAACAGTTTGCTGCCGTTGCCGCAACGTTTGCTCTACCTCAAATAGGTGATCTTTAGCGATCGCCCCTTCATCAACCAGCGGCTGAAGGCGATCAAGGCGACCCTGGTAGGCAGTCATCTCAGCTTGCAAATCAGTCAACAGTTGGCGATAAGTATTAGCATCAGTTTTCACCTCAGCGATCGCCGCCACTTGAGACTGCGTTTGTGCCGTCGAAATTGCCTGCCTGGTCTGAACTTCTAGTTGAGTTTGAGCAATTAAACCTTTTGTTTGCAGTAATTGCAGTTGATCTGCATGGATGCTTTCCTTAAAGCCTTCAATTTCAGTGGTCGCCAATCGATGATCTAATTCAGCAAGCGTTTGACCCGCCTTTACCTTCTCACCTTTTCGCACCAAAACCCTTACCACCTCAGCTTGTGCTGTGGGTTGAACTTTGTAAATCTCGCCCTTAGGAATCAGCTTGCCAGGAGCAGTGCTAACTTCCTGAATTTGACCAAACCAAGCCCAAGCCCCGAAGACGCTGCAAAACAAAGCTCCTGCTACTGCCAGGTGCCAGGGCAAGTTTGAAGAAGGTTGATCGAGCACATTTTGAAGTGTGGGACTCCAGTGAAGATCTGAAGGATGCCGAGCCGGGGCTATAGAGTGACCCGGAGTCGTTGGCACAGGGGTAAAATTTTCTGGAGCAATCCCACCTGGAGCCGCGACCCCACCCCGTACTGACTTTGCTTCACAGTCAGGAAGAGGCGCTAAGGCAATCCGCGTTAAATCGGCGATCGCGAGTTGTTCTAATAAATAATGTCTACGAGAGGGCGTAGAATCTGTATCGACTAAAGGACTAACTAAAGAATTGTGTGAGCGCATAGAGGTATTCCTTTTGATCAGAAATGAATAAATTTTAAGTGCCGAACTGTCTTAAATCTTAAATGAATTTATGTATCGCTAATCTCACAGATCTAGCTGCTGCTGAGCCAAATGATAATAAAGACCATGAGAGGCAATTAATTCTGTGTGCGTTCCTTGTTCAACAAGATTGCCTCGATCAATTACCAAAATATTGTCCGCATTGCGAATAGTAGACAACCGATGAGCGATGACAAAGATAGTGCGCGAGTCTCTAGAAGATCTGCCGTTAATTTGCATTAAGTTAAGTTGAAAACGGCTTTCCGATTCGGTGTCTAAGGCGCTAGTCGCTTCATCTAGAATTAAAATTCGGGGATTCGCCAACAGTGCCCGCGCAATCGCAATTCGTTGGCGTTGTCCTCCCGACAAGCAAACACCTCGCTCTCCTACCTTAGTGCTGTAACCAAGGGGCAAATTTTGAATAAATCCATGTGCCTCGGCTAGCTTAGCAGCTTCTATCGCTTGTTCTAAAGAATATTCTGAACGGTAGAGCGTAATATTTTCTAAAATTGTTCCTGAAAATAGAAAACATTCTTGAGGAACGACTCCAAATTGCGATCGTAAAGATTGATGTGAAACGTGCCGAACATCATGCCCATCAATGAGCACCCGTCCATGATTAGGTTGATATAACCCCTCTAAAAGGTTAATCAGAGTCGTCTTTCCAGAGCCGCTACGACCCACAAGAGCAATCATTTGCCCTGCTTCAGCCTCAAATGAAATATTTTGGAGTGTATTTCGTTCTTCATCCTCACTGTACCGAAACGTCACGTTTTCAAAGCGCACATTACCCCGTAGGGAGGGCAGCATTAATAAAGATTGTCCAGGTGCGGCTTCGGGCGCGGCTTCAAACACATCATCGAGCCGCTCGATAGAAATCAAGACATCTTGCAGTTCATCCCAAAGATTGGCTAAATCAATAATGGGATTAATGACGTAGCCCAGCATCATATTGAATGCGACAAATTGCCCGATCGTTAGCTGATCTTGAATTACCAGCGTCGCCCCATACCATAACAACGCCGTGCTGCCGATAGCATTAATTAAACCACTCATTGCTTGCAACTTAATGCCCAGCTTTTGCCCACGAAATTGGGTATTTAGCTGACGGGTCAAATGATCTTCCCACCGCCACCGCATCTCTCGCTCCGAAGCAACCGTTTTAATCGTATTGATCCCCGTTATCATTTCGACCAAGACCGAACTTTGGTCGGCTGTTTCTTTAAAGATTTCCCGCGATACCTGACGCAGCATTGGCGTTGCCGCCAAGGTCAACAGCAGAATGGGCGGAATCATCAGCAGTACCAGTACTGTCAGCCGCCAGTTGTAATAGAACATCAGCGCTAAATAAATAAACCCGGTTAAAAAGTCTAACCAAGCTAAGACAACCTGCTGAATTAAAAATCTTTGGATCTTTTGATTTTCTTGAACACGGGTCAGAATATCACCTACGCGTCGAGACTCAAAAAACTTTAGGGGCAAAGAGAGAGTATGGCTGATAAAACCACTAATTAAAGTCAGATCAAGACGATTCGACAAAAAGCTTAGTAAATATTGTCTGACCATGGATAGACCAATGTTGCCCAGACTAAACAACAGCAGCCCCAGAGCAAAAACGTTTAAAGTATCCAGGCTTTTCTCAACCACAACGCGATCGAGAATGACCTGAGTTAGTAGAGGCGTAACTAATCCAAAAACCTGGATCAGCACAGAGAAGAAGATGACTTGTGCAATCAGGGATCGGTAGGAAAATAAAGTTCCGAAATAGCGTCCAAAGGATGATTTTGGAGTTTCAGATTCAGATAGTTTTGCGGTCGGTTCCAGCAGCAGAGCATAGCCTGTCCAATGCTCTTGAAAGACGGCAAGGGTAATGGCACGTCGTCCCAGCGCAGGATCTGCCAGGATAACTTGATCCCCTTTAATTTGATAGACAACGACGTAGTGCATTCCTTCCCAGTGAGCAATCCAGGGATCGGTTTGTTCTGCCATCCGTACCAGATTGGCGCGCACAGGTCGGGCGTGAAAGCCGATATTTTCTGCGGCGTTGGCTAACCCTTTTAGCGATGCGCCCGATCGCCCCACATTGGCTTGCTCTCGTAGAACATGGATAGGAATAGGATTGCCCCAATAACTACAAAGCATCGCCAAACAAGCAGCACCACAATCAGAAGAACTTTGTTGTTCTATCCAAGGGTAGCGCTGGAGAAAATTGGATAGACGGCGTTTAAGGGGCTTTGGAAAGGCGATCGCTTCTCGTTTCGCTGGAGTCTCAGTGTCTGCCTTAGAGGGAACTTTCTGTTTATGTAAATAGTGGTGCAATTGAGGCAATCGCCCCACACTTGGTTTCCCAGACTGCTTCGGTACAGGTTGGGAAACCTCTGCCTCTATATTTAATGCTGACGTATTTAAAGGAGGAATAATAGCATTGGCAGCTTGCCATTGCTCACTAGGTAAAACGTAAACCCGCAAGTCAGTTTGGGCAATCCAATTAGGTGGCGTGGCTTCTGGATAGCCCCAGCTTATAGCAGGAGGATGCTCAGAATTAGAGGAAGGGGTGTCTTCTTCTGCCCTAAGAATGGTGCCCTGCCGGAGCCAGAAATGACCTGTATCACCTGGTGTTGCTTGAGTTAAAGATGCACCCGCAGCTATTTGTTGTTCGGTTAATAACGGTATAAATTGTTCGAGCTGACGACTTGAACAAGACTCTAGGGAGGTTGATGTCTTGAAAAAAATCATCCGTTCTCGATGAAGCGCGGCTTGCTGTAAATGCGATCGCAGCAGTGGAAACTTTTGGAGTAGTAGTGCGAGTTCATCTACCGCCAGCCGAGCCACCTGAACAGTTCCGACAGCAATGGCTCGATAGGGCAACGGTGTAGAACAAAACAAATGATCCGCTCCGAACCCATTGTCTGCATCTAACAACATTGCCGTCACGGGTCTGGAATGGCGATCGCCCTGGCAAAGTAGCCGAACTTGCCCCTGACAAACAAAATAGAAATCCGAAACGATATTCTCTGAGACTTCTGGCAATGTTACCAGAATCTCTTCTCCCAGCTGAAAGTAAGTTGTTTCAACTGCTCGACTAATTTTTGAAATAACTGCTGCATCAACCTGGCTGGCAGTCAGCAGTTGAGCGATCGCCGACGGTGCTTCTGAAGATGATGAAAATTGAAGGTTAGGATTTAATCCTCGCACCTTAAGATTGTGACCCATAACCGAACCTCATTAGCTTTAAGACCTTAAAATCAAATTACAGCACTTTCCATGTCTATGGAGTACAGTGAGATCCTGAAAGCCTTTGCCTAGCAAGGAATCTAGGCGTTTCAGGGTGTGCAATCAAGCCCAAAAGTGCTGTAACTTCTGTATTCTCAGTTTTGCTTGAGAATACAAATGCAGATGCTCCCCTTCGTAAAGAAAACGGAACGCCAATTTAATATTTCAAATCAAAAACTTAAACCTAGAAAATCCAACGGATTACCAGGCTTAACTATCTCGAAAGAGAGGATGTTCGACAAACACAAGCGTACGGCTTTTAAACTTGGCACTGCTTAAAGTTAAGACTTCGGCATTGCTAAATCAAAGCATAAATCTATAAAGAGCTAAGGCTAAGAAATAAACGAGGATAAAATATTTGCTTAACCTTAATCATTCTTGATATGTCTGAAAACCGATGTGTCAGAACGCTTTCAACACCAAAATGTCGCTGATATAAAGTCAAAATGTGACGAATATGGGTAGATACCATCATAGAGGCCTCGTGTGATGCAATGACGACTGACAATTTCCGAACCAACTATTAACGAAGTTAACCTGAGTTGACTTCAACCTAAAGCGTTTAACTTGGTCTCTCAGCCAGTCTTTATTTCTGTCAATGGCAAAATTGATTGTGCAAAATCGATTCTGTCATATTGGTCACATAATACCAGATATCACGATAAAAGCTAGTGACTCTACTAACATCTAGTTTGATCAAACTTTGACGTATTTGCGTAAATATTTAACAGGTTAGAGATATTTTTTGGTGCGGCTCTTAACCGCTTACTCCCTTGATGAAAGGGAGTGACCAATTTTTACATAATTTTTATATGCCTGATTAAAGGACATATGAAATAAAATTGCCAGATAGTAAATTCTGAAGTATTCATGAATTCTTCACAGAAAACAGAGGAAATTTATCGTTTCTTTATAAAAAGTTCAGCCGCTCTACGCCGTGGTAAAATCTAATACTCAGTAGAGGCAGTAATTGCGACTAAATTAATTTCTGCATAAAAAGCAGTCACTCCTTTACCTAATTTTATTTCTCTACTTAAAAACTAGATCAGACAAAAATTGAGAGATAAGAATTTCTAATGCAATGTTTTTTTACGGATTCTTTATGGGGGAGGAGTAGAGTTTATAGTCTTCTTACAGAAAGTCCGAGTAATTTGCATTAGTTTAGAGTTTAACGTTCAGCAATGCTCAGCAATTGTAACTAAAGCATCCTATCTCAGTGGTAAGAGGGGGAAAGGCTCCTTGTCTCCAGGCAAGATGCCAACCCCACAAATCATTTGGGATTGCTATAGAAGAGTTGCTGAAATTTTAATGCCTAGTTTTTACAGCAGGAAACGTAATGACAGCAACAGCAGGATATTTAGGTAATTTCAAACGCTCAAAGCAAACCTCACCGCAAGCTCCCTGCGGGAGGAAGAGAAACGCGATCGCGTTGATTTCCGATCAAACCCGTAGCCTCACAGGGATCGCTGCAATCAGATCTAGCGATGCTAGTAATGCGACCAAGGCTAACAAAGTTATGGCAACTTCTATGGGAGATTTTGTCTTCAAAAGCTTCAATCAAACCGCGATCGTTAACCAAAGTATTACGGGTGCTAACAGCCAGATACTAAGCATAAATAGTAATATCGCTGCTGTGGCTAGTGCAAGTGCATTTTTCGGTCTAAATCCTGTCACTAACAATAACACTGGGGGAGCCAATGTTACAACTGAGGTGACGGGTGAAGGCAACAGCTTTAAAGTGGTAGCTGGAGGATTTGCCAGCGTTGCAGGCACTTTTTTTGTCCATGCAGGAGAAACGTTTTCATTTGAATTTTCAGGGTATTTGCAGATGAATACAAGTTTGCAAAATGCAGAGACTCAGACGGCAAATACCGCCGGCAGAATTGCATTTGGTGTATATGACGTTACCCGTAAACCCATCCGCTTAGATTTCTTAGAAGTGACCAGTGGCTTGGATACACCGGGTGATCGAGATTTCTTAAATTTTCAAACCAGCGGTAATAATATCAGCCTGAATCCGCAGCAAACTCGTTTTGAGCGTCAGGCCGGCAACCTGGAAGAGTCCACTTTTGTTTCTATTGTCGGAAAATATAAAACTCAACCGTTTAAGCGAGATACGCTCCTAGTATTAGGAGACTTAGCCCTTGCGCTAAAGCCACCTTTAGCGCCTTATATGTACCGGAAATGCCAACTGACTCAAAACCGTATACCCTTCAGATCCCAGAAGACGCGATCGCAAATGGGACATGTGCAGCCTTTTAATGCAGTGGCGTAATTTAATCCAGGAACGTAAAAGATTGCGGTAGAAATAACTCAACACCTTTGGCTTAGTTACCCTGCTCATTGCGTTGCAGGGAAATTCTTCAACCATCAAAATTCGGGTCGGCACCTTAACCTTAGAGGATGTCTGAAAAGTCGTAGGGGAGTAGCAATGAAATAATGTCCCGATCCGCCCCCTAAATCCCTCAATTTTGGGGGACTTTGAAAGGCTCGGAAGTCCCCCAATTTTGGGGGATTTAGGGGGCTAGCAAGCTAGCGCATCCCACTGGGAATTTATTTCAATGCAGATCCCTAGATGTGACATCCGAGAGTCAGGGCTCGGAATTCGGACGACCATTTCTCGGTGTGTCCGAGAAATGGTCGTCCGAATGCCACTCCACTACAGATGATTGACGATACTTTTCAGACATCCTCTTATAGAATCCATTTGAGATCTTTCCGGTTACTGCGAATATTCTGTAGGGGCAAAGCGTTTGCACCCAGATCTAGGCTGCGCTTCCAGAGTATTAATGCAAATGCTTCGTCCCTACTACGGCATCGCAATGACTTGATTTTTTCCAGGTGTTCCGAGTGGAACGCGCACTCCGCTCTTTCTACTAATCTTACACTGACATGAGGGAGAGCGTAAGTTGCACCAAGGTTATTAAGAGAGACGCCTTCGAGTTCGCGATCGCTTGACTTCCTTGTACTCTCCAAGTGCTATTGCCAGAACTGAGGAGTTTTGTCAGATCTATTTTTACTAAACCCTTTTGCTGAAGTTGACAGCGGATTGAATTGCTGCATCAGTACCTCTACCCGGCTTTTAAAATATGACTTGATATCCATGATGCTTCTCCGAGGGTAATCAAATAGCTATGAGTTGCGGTCAAGTCCTATGAAGATTGGCATTGTTACATTGCAACAGTTGTGACTGAGGATATCTTTTCTGTAGCCGTAATTGTTGTTGCGAATCTGGGCGGCCGTAAGTCGATATTTGTTGTAAGGCTGCGGGTTCTGGCGGAGTGGGAAATGACTCTTCTCCCAGATGGCTGAATATGACCGTTCGCAACTGCAAACGGCGTTGCTGGTGCTGTTGATAAAGTTCAGCATAAGTCTGTATAACCTGCTGCCACTCTGAGGCAGGACAGTAGCTGCGATCAATCAGCACAGTCATCGTCAGGATTGCAAAGAGCCAGCTAAGGGAGTAGCAATGAAATAACGTCCCGATCCGCCCCCTAAATCCCCCAATTCTGGGGGACTTCCGAGCCTTTCAAAGTCCCCCAGAATTGGGGGATTTAGGGGGCTAGAAAGCTAACGCATCCCATTGGGACTTTATTTCAATGCAGATCCCTAATTAATAATCCAGCGATTAAGAATGTGAGCCAGCTAACTCCTAGCGTTTTGAAAAGCCGCTTGTTTGGTTTCATGGTTGCGATTGTTCCACAAATGTTGCATTAGAGGTTTATTTGAAATAAGTCTTTGAGCAGAACTTGTACCTTTTCAGGTGTACCTTCATAAACGCTGCCTTCTCGAATGGCGGCGATCGCTTCTAGTTCTTGTGGATTTACTTCGCCATAATCGATCGGATAAACTCTAACACCACTGTACTTAATCACCTGCTTAATTTGGTCAAAGCCAAGCCGTCGGTTCGTTCTCCATCGGTTAGCAGCAACAGGTAAAATTGACCATCAGGATCAGTTTTTTCTTTTCCATCAGATCTGAAAGTCCTACAGCAAGTCCATCGTAAAGAGCGGTTGCACAGTCGGGTCGAAGCTGGTCAATAGCAGCAAATAATCGCTTTTGTTCTAACTTATTAAAGGGAGAAAAAGCGATACGCCGAGTGAGGCGATCGCCAAACGTCACGAGTCCAATTTGATTACCCTGATTAATTTGCTGGCTGGCAAATCGTAGGGCGGATTGCATTGCATTCAGGCGATTATCTTTCTCCATTGAGCCGCTCGTATCCACCACCAGTTCCATATACACCGTATGTCCACCATCCTTACACTGTTTCCAAAACGACTGAGCTGCTTGTATCACTTCATCAGACGGTAGGGGCGGAAACTGCTTTTGTTTCAGATAATCTGTTTGTTCATAGCCTTGCTGTTCTGCTAGCTGTTGCATGGGTGCCGAAGTGGCAAACGCAGCGAATTTCTGAAGTGCCTCTTGTTCAGATGCAGTGTTCCAGTCAAATCCAGCCAGGGGTGACAGTTCAGGAAGCCCAAAAGGAATGTAAGCAAGTTGTTCAAATTCTGGCTGTTTTTTCAAAGTGACGTAGCTTTGATATGCCATAACGATCGCCTGAAACTTTTGAGGATCATGAATCCAGATTTGTTTTAAGTCGAGATAGGTTGGAGTGGTGAGAGCGATTTGTTTCTGAAATGTGCTGAAGGCTGAATTGACTTGTGGTAACTCTAATTCAGCTAGGGTCAGCGGTTTGCTGTCTTGCTTTGCCGATCGCCAAAGCAGCGTGTGCAAAAAGTTTAACGCCGATGAAGCAATGTAAGGATTGGAATAGCCTACTTTAATTTTGTCTGCAAGAATAGAATCAAGCACGCGATCGAATGTCACCTCTCCATCTTGAGCTATACTCTACTTGGCTAAGAATTGGACTTTCTTAAAGGACTGAAACTTCCAAGTCATCAAGCTTTTGAGTTGTTCTTTTTGGTTGAGGGGAGCCGTGTCAATCAGCATTGAGATGGCAGTTCTAAAGGAGGTAAAATCTGCATAGTATCTGGAGTCCAGACATTCCTTGGGAACAAATTTCCATAACCGTTCGATTAAATTCAACTGGGGCGAGTCGGACGGTAAGTACACCAGAGTGATTCCCAATTGGCTGGCTAATTCAAAAACGATTGCACATTTTTGATAACGAGCATTATCCCACACCAGGGTAATGGGCATTCCTAATGCCAACGCTGATAGTTTTTGCAGCAATTGGCAAATGCTCTCTCCATTGATGTAAGTTTCGTTGCTGATAGTGATGATTTCCAGGGTCACCGCGTTGAGTGCCCCCAGAACGTTGAAGCGCTTGCGTCCAGAGGGAGATTGAATGAACAGTCGGGTAAAATACCAGAGATATCCTAGAAAAGTCGTGTGAACAAAGTGGGCAGCATCGACAAAAAAACGGCTTGTTTCCCTGCTTTTGCAGCGGCTAATAGCGGTTCTAGAACCTCCGCTCGAAAAGTTTCTTGTTGGGCAATCTTGTCTGGGCTATCACTTTTACCGGGAACAAACCCCACTTTGCGTCGTTTCATCCCAAGACGCTTGAGATAGGCGCTCACTTGCGTGGGGCTACGCTGAATGCCGGTGAGATCGTATATCTTCGCTTGAGCCTCAGCGATCGTTTGGGGCGGATGAACCTGGAAGTAAGTTTCGATACTGGAGGCGTGTTGATTTAACTCGCTGGGCTGTCCGTGGTAATCCAACTGTTTCAGCTGCTCAGTCCCTCCCTCAAGATATTGTTTGAGATAGGTTGTTAGGGTCGTTTTCGAGATGTTGCACAGTCGTCGGATCTCTTGATGAGCCAGTCCTTGACTTTTCAAATACAACACTTCCATTTTTTGTTGAACTTTCGGGTGGGGATGATGATATCGTTCATAGTTCAATTCGGCAATCTTCTCCTGAGTAAATTCAATCTGAATCATACTGACAACTCCCCTGATCGCTTAGAGGTGGATTGTCCAATCATACAATTCCTAGAAGAGAACATTCTAAAAGTCCAATTTCTAGCTCAGGCGAGTATACTGCCGCTGTACTCCTAGCGATCGCGGGAGTTGAGACAAAAAAGATAGCGGACAAATGCGTCGCCATGCCTCATGACCAAACACCAGTAGAGTGATGATGACTAGCGGTAAAACCATTCCCCAAAAAATTCTTGCGCCCATTGGATAGGACAATAGGGGCAGGCATTGCCCTTGAAACAGCGCGCAACCATTGGGTGCAGTTGTGGCAAATAGATGATCTGGGGCAGTCCACTGAGCCGAGATGGGATCGTAAAACAGGGAAACGATCAACAGTATCCATCCTAATGTAAAACCCCAGCGGGTCAGGTGCATAGTCCGTTCAGAAATCTTTGAAAACATGAATGCTGCCCTCCACTTTTGTTCGGGTTGAGCCGAATGAATGATTTTAGTCAACTTGTAATAACTACAGATATCCAGCGAGTTCTGGATGTCGAATGAAACAACTCTTTAAATTTCTTAAACATAGATGTTCTTAAACAAGAGATGTTTCTGCTAGGGTCAATTTACGTTAATTTATTCGAGATGTCTGGCTGTAAAAGTCAGATAAAGTCAGGTATTTTTAAACAGTTTTGGCGAATGTCAGATTAAGTCATAAGTCGTGTCAAATTACGAGTTATGCCCTTGAATATACAACCGATAAGCTGGATACTACTGTAAAAGTTTCATCATCTCGAAAACGCCTTGTTTCCTTCAAACACCTTGTTCCCTTCTTAGAGGATGTTTGAAAAGTAGCAAATCACGAGACTTTTACGCTCGATCCCCCCAACCCCCCTTAAGAAAGGGGGCTTCGGAACTCAAAGTCCCCCTTTCTTAAGGGGGATTTAGGGGGATCTCCAGAATTGAGGTGCTTGATCAGACTTTTCAAACATCCTCTTAAG
>Ga0209490_10003477_pt1 | contig 14667 bp, 13 predicted proteins | sample MAT06_FD_187209 | JGI IMG/M metagenome (GOLD analysis project Ga0209490, IMG submission 187209) | Freshwater microbial communities from Lake Fryxell liftoff mats and glacier meltwater in Antarctica - MAT-06 (SPAdes) (version 2) | ecosystem: Environmental > Aquatic > Freshwater > Ice > Liftoff...
TGAGCGTCGCGTAGGGCATGCGCAGCGGCACGAGATCGTGAATGGTGTAGACGTTCTTTGCCCCCTCCACCTTCAGCGGCAGCGGGTAGGTCCAGTGCATCACCTGCGGGCCATCCGGCAGCGTCACCTTGCCGAATCGGCGCGCGCGGCCGAAGCCGAGGATGCCGGCGCGGAACAGTTCCGGCACATTCCAGGCCATATTGGCATAGGGGATGCGGCTTTCGATGCCGCGCCGGATGACGCGTTCGGTGATCGGCACGGAGGTGGCCGTCACGCCAAGTGAAATCTTGATGCCGCGGTTGAAATCGTCGATGGCGCGGATGATCGGATGCGTGGTGCGCGGCTTGGCGTCGAGCAGCGTAACCTCCCGCAGCAGATCATCCTTGCCCGAGGCCGCGGCGCGCTGGCCGTAGAGCACGCCGACCTCCGCCCCCATGGCGCCGAGCTGGTAGGAGAGGTTGCGGGCATAGGTGGCGATGCCGGTGCCCTGTTCCAGCGTCAGATTATAGCCGTCCAGGGCGATCCGCGGCTTCGACATCGGGGCAATCATCCTTGGTGTGGCGACGTGGGCGGTTGCAGCGTGAGTTCGGGGTTAGGGGCGAGCCGGGGCTGGCGTCAACCAAGGCTGGCGTCAACCAAGGCTGGGATCAACCAAGGCCGGGATCAACCAAGGCAGGGTGGAGGCGGCGTTACCTTTCTTTTTTCAGATTGCTGCGACATACCACCCCCCGCCCCTTCCCGAGGTCTGAACCGATGCCCTCTGCCGCCGATGCCATCGTCCCGGTCATTCTCTGCGGCGGCACCGGCTCCCGGCTCTGGCCCCTGTCGCGGGAGGCCTATCCGAAGCAATTCTGGCCGCTCGTCTCCAAGGGCACGATGTTGCAGGAAACCGCCGGCCGCGCCCGCGGCCCCGGCTTCGCCGACCCGGTCGTGGTCTGCGGCGAACAGCACCGCTTCCTGGTCGCCGAGCAATTGCGTGAGGCGGGCATCGCCAACCCGCGCATCGTGCTCGAGCCCGCCGCGCGCAACTCCGCCGCCGCCATCGCCGCCGCCGCCGTGCTGGTGGCGGAAGCCGAGCCCAACGCCGTGCTGTGGATCATGGCCGCCGATGCGGCGATCGCCGACCTCCCGGCGCTGCTTGCCGCACTGCAGCCTGCCGAAGCCGCTGCCCGCGCCGGGCGCATCGCCACCTTCGGCATCCGCCCGACCGCGCCGGAGACAGGCTACGGCTATATCGAGGTCGGCACCGCCCTGGCCGAAGCGCCTGGCGCGCTGGCCATCGCGCGGTTCGTCGAGAAGCCGGACGGCGCCACCGCCGCGCGCTTCCTCGAAGGCGGTCGGCATCTGTGGAATTCGGGCATGTTCGTCGCGGCGGCCGCCACGCTGCTGGCCGAGCTCGAGACGCATGCCCCGGCCGTGCTCGCCGCCGCCCGCGCGGCCGTGGCCGGCGATACGGAGGATCTGGATTTCGTCCGCCTCGGCGCCGCGTTCCTCGACGCGCCTTCCATCTCCATCGACCATGCGGTCATGGAGCGCACGGCGCAGGCCGCCGTGGTGCCTTGCGATCCGGGCTGGTCGGATGTCGGCTCCTGGGCCTCGCTGTGGGAAATCGCCGCCAAGGACAGCGACGGCAACGCCGCCATCGGCCCCGTCACCACGCTCAATTCCAAGCGTTGCTACGTGCGCAGCGAGGGCATCCTCACTGCCGTGGTCGGCCTCGATGACGTGATCCTGGTGGTGACGGATGACGCCGTCATGGCCTGCCCGCGCGATCGCGCGCAGGATGTGAAGAAGATCGTCGAACAGCTCAAGGCCGCCGGCCACAAGGAAGCCATCGAGCAGCGGCTGGTCTACCGCCCCTGGGGTTCCTATGAGGGTGTGGCGCATGGCGCGCGCTTCCAGGTGAAGCGCATCAGCGTGCGCCCGGGCCGCAAGCTCAGCCTGCAGAAGCACTACCACCGCGCCGAGCATTGGGTGGTGGTGGCCGGCACCGCCATCGTCGAACGCGACGGGGAGCGCCTGCTGCTGCGCGAGAATGAAAGCGTGTACCTGCCGCTCGGCTGCGTGCATCGCCTGGAGAATCCCGGCATGATCCCCCTCACGCTGATCGAGGTGCAGTCCGGCCCCTATCTGGGCGAGGACGACATTGTGCGGCTCGAGGACAATTACGGTCGTGTCTAAAGCACGTCTGGTTCAATTGAACCGATAATGCGCGAAGGCGCGCGGAATGATCCGCGTCTGAGGCGCTACCCACGGAGAGGGCATGGAACCGGATCGGTCCCGCGGCGTGTCGGACCTGCTGGCCGAGGCCGACCGGCTGCGCGACGCGCAGGATTGGCAGGCCGCGGCGCAAGGCTACGCCGCCTGGCTCGCCGTGCATCCGGACGATTCCGTCATCGCCATCCAGCACGGCCATTGCCTGAAGGAGGTCGGCGATGCCGCCGGCGCGCTCGCCGCCTATCGCCGCGCCGTGCGCTGGCGGCCGCAGGATGCCGATTTGCAGGTGCAGATCGGCCATGCCCTGAAGCTCACCGGCGACCTGCCGGGCGCCCGCACCGCCTATGGCCGAGCGCTGGAGCTCGACCCCGGCAGCGACGCCGCCTGGCGCGAGGTGGCCGGCCTGCTCGGCCAGGGCGCCGACCCTGTCGTGGCCGAGGCGGCGCCCGAGGGGCTCAGCTACATCGATGCGCTGAGCGTGGTCTTCGACGTGTCGGACCTGCTCTCCTGGTTCGCCACCTCGCGCATCCCTTCGGGCATCCAGCGCGTGCAGATCGAGCTGGTGGGCGCAGCACTCCGCCCCGGCGCCCCGGCCGGGCGCGTGCTGCTGGCCGGATTCAACGGTGCGACGGGCACCTGGCGACCGCTGCCGCGCGAGATATTCCTCCGCCTCGCCGCCCTGTCCCGCAGCGGATCGGAGGTCGAGGACCCGAGCTGGCAGGAGGCCGTCGCCGCCGCCGGCGCCGCCATGGCGGCCTCCCCGGACCTCGCCTTTCCGGACGGTGCCTGGCTGGTCAATCTTGGCACCTCCTGGGGCCTGCCCGACTACCATCTGGCATTGCGCGCCGCGAAGGCACGGGCTGTGCTGCGCTACGCCACGCTGGTGCATGATTGTGGTCCCCTGCTGGTGCCCGAGCATTGCGAGCCCGCGCAGGTGGCAAGTTTCAGCCGCTGGTTCGCGAGCCTTGGGGCGCATGCGGATTTGCTGTTCACCACCTCCGCCGCCACCGAGGCCGATCTCGCCCGGCTGCGGGTTGAACTGCTGCCCGGCCTGCCGGAGCCGCCGACCGCCGTGCTGCGCCTTGATGCGGCACCGCCCCGCCCACCGGCGTCGGCGACGCTGCACCCCGCCGTCGCGGGGTTGCAGGGCCGGCCCTATGTGCTGTTCGTCGCCACGCTGGAATCGCGCAAGGACCATCTGTTCGTCCTGAATGCCTGGCTCGCGCTGCTGCGCCGGCGGCCAGAGGGCGGCGTGCCGCTGCTGATCTGCGTCGGCCGGCCGGGCTTCCAATCCGGCCCTGTCTTCGCCCTGCTCCGCGCCGCCCCCGCCTTGGCCGATGCGGTCGAGGTGCTGAGCGACATCCCCGATGCCGCGCTGGCCAGCCTCTACGCCGGCGCGCAGTTCACGCTCTACAACAGCCATCATGAGGGTTGGGGCCTGCCGGTGACCGAGGCGCTGGCGCTCGGCAAGGTGGTGGTCGCCCCCGCCCATTCCGGGCTGATCGAGGCCGGCGCCGGCCTCGCCGTGCATTTCGCGCCGCAGAGCGAGCCGGAATTCCTCGCCCAACTCGAACGCCTGATCTTCGAACCCGGCGCGCTCGCGCAGGCCGAGGCGCGTATCCGGCAGGGCTTGCGGCTGCGCAGTTGGGCGGCGGTAGCGGACCAGCTGCTCGGCCGCCTCGCAACCACATCGCCCGCGCTGCCGGCGCCGCCCCTGCCAGCGCCGCTCGGCCTGGTGCAGCCGCTCGGCATCGGGGCGGCGGTGCGGCCGGAGCCGGCCATGGCGCTCGCCGACCTGCTGCGCGCCGGCCCCTTCTGGCATGCGCCGGAGGAGTTCGGCTGCTGGACCCGCCCCGGCCGCGCCCTGCTGCGCCTCACGCACCCGGCCGCGCCGGGAGCGGCGTTGCGCCTGCTGGTGACGCTGCGCGCGCCCTCGGCGGGCGGGCGCGTGGTGCTGCGGGCCGGGGGCGCGGCGCCGCTCGCGCTGGAATTGCCGCCGGGCGGCAAGCTCACCGCCGCGCTCGACGTGATGGCCGAGGGGCCGACGCTGGACCTAGCCCTGGAAGCCGCTGCCGCCACCGCGACCGGCGCCACGCCGGAGGCGCCGCTGCGCCAGGTCGGCGTGGGCGTGGTCTCGGTGATGCTGTGCGCGCGGGAGGATCTGGCCGCGCGGCTCGACTACCTGGAACGCCAGCGCTTCGCCTGGCCGGTGCCGGTGTAGCGCACGAGATCGATCCAATCGGACCGATCGTGCTCTGGGGTGCGATCCACGCCCGCCCTCCGGCGCTCGTCGCACGCGCCACACTCATGCACGAAATGACCTGTATCGACCCAACCGATTTCGGGCAGACAAAAAGCGCATTGCCTCGCGCGGCACTGCCGTCTCAACGTTCACTTTGAAGAAATGGCCCGGTTCACCCCTGGACTGCGAAATATACAGCCATTGCGGGATGACCACTTAGACGCTCAACGCTACCGGCCCCAACGCGAGCCTTATCGTTGTCACCGACAATATCGGCGGCGGCGACTACAATTATGTCATCAACGGCGTTGGCGGATCCGGCACGGCCGATGATCTCATCGTCAATGGCGGCGCCGAGGGGGACCAGCTGCTGCTCGGCGATGTCACCGCCTTGTCCGGCGTTGTGACACTGCGGGTGAACGGCGGCTCAGGCAACGATACGGTGGTCGGCAGCCAGCTTGGTGACGTCATCAACGGCGATGGCGGCAATGATTCGCTTCTCGGCGGCGGCGGGGATGACACCATCAATGGAGATTTCAGCTCTCTGGGCCAGGATGTGCTGCGCGGCCAAGGCGGGAACGATGTCTTTCTGGTCACCGGCTTCTTAGGCCAGGGCGATTTGTTCGATGGCGGGTCGGGCACCGACACGCTGCGCAACATCGCCGGGCAGACCACAAGCTTCACCTCGGTCGGGTGGCGGCGGTGACACGCTGGTCGGCGGCGCCGGCGCGGACCGGTTGAGCGGTGCCGCGGGCATCGCCGACAGCTTCCGCTGGGCCGATGCGGTGGAAGGCCTGGGCGATCTGGTGATCGGTTTCGAGCACAACGGCGATCAGCTGCAATTTGTCTCGGCCGGCTTCGGCGGGCTGGCGATCGGGGGGCTGGCGGCGGCGAATTTCGCCTCGAACACCACGGGGGCCGCCGACTCGGCCGCGGGCACGCCGCAGTTCATCTACGAGACCGACACTGGCCTGCTGTGGTGGGATGCGGATGGCGGCGGCGCAGGGGCTGCCCAAGCGATGGCGCAGTTCGCGGCACGGCCGGTGGTCACCGCCTCGGATATCGCGCTGATCGCCTGATCATCGCGGGTTCGCCGCCTGGTCCGCGCTGAAAAGCAGTCAGGAGGCCAAGGGTCAGACCGCCCTTGGCTCCCCCACCGAGGGCACAACCACCCTGCCCCCGGCGCTGGACGTCCGGCCGTCGCGCCTGCCGTAGCGCCCGAACCCCCAGGCCAGCACCAGCAACAGCCCCGCCATCACCGCCACCATGCCCGAGGCGCTCAACCCGTGGCCGAGGCCAAGCGCGCCCGGCAGCGCCGCCGCGGCCAGGTAGCCGCCCGCGCCCATGAACGCGGCGATCACGGCCGAGAGGGTGAATTGCGCCCGGTAGCTGTTGGTCATGAGCCGCGCTACCGCCGGCGGCGCCACAAGGGCCGCGATCACCAGCACCGAGCCCACCGCCCAGAAGGCCGCGACACACGCCACCGCCACCAGCGCCAGCAACAGCGGCGCCAGCAGCCGCGGGGAGAAGCCGATGGCCTGCGCGAAATCGGGATCGAAGGCGGCGAGCCGCATCTCCTTCCACAACAGCACCAGCACCAGCACGATCAGCGCCAGGGCACCGAGCAGCGTCCAGACCTCGGTCGGGAATTCGGCCATCGCCACGGGATCGAGGAAGGAGCCGAGCCCCGTCGCGGCCGGCCAGATCAGTGCCTCAAGTTGCCCGTACAGCACGCAGTCGAGGTCGAGGTCGATGGCCTGCGCGCCGGTCAGCTCCAGCATCACGAGGCCCAGCGCGAACATCCCCGAGAACACCACGCCCATCGCCGCGCCGGCTTCAAGCCGCGTGAGGCGGCGTATCAGGCTGATCAATAGTGCGGCCACCACCGCCGCCAGCAACGCGCCCAGCACCATCGGCACCGGGTCGCGCGTGCCGCTGACCCAGAAGCCGAGCACGATGCCCGGCAGCACGGAATGGCTGATCGCATCGCCCATCAGGCTCTGGCGCGTGAGCAGCAGCAGATTGCCGATCAGCCCGCAGACCAGGCAGGCGAGTGTGGCCGCCATCAGCGGCGCGAGATCGAGCTGCAGAAACTCCGTCATCGTGCCCCCCCTGGTGCCTGGTCGCGGGGCGCGTGCTCGCCGGGCGGCGGCAGCGCGGCATGTTCGGGCAGGCGCTGCGGGTCGTGGCGCCGCAGCCAAGCCTCGGCATCGCGCGCGACATCCGCCGGCAGCGCGTGCTCCACCTCGTCGGCGGCGCGATGCGCGGCCTGCGGCGGCAGTCCGCCGGCGGCCTGCATGTAGTGCTCCCACACCCGATGCCGGCGCGTGACCGCCTCGGCCAAGGCGATTCCGGCGGGCGAGAGTACCAGGGCGCCCGGCGTCACCCAGCCTTCTTGGCGGAACCAGACCGGCAGCACCAGGCGTTGCAGGCGCGACCACCCGGCCTCCTCCGCCAGGCCGGGCCAGTCGCGCGGTGCGGCGCCGCGTTCGGCGCCCTCCACCATGGCGCGCAGCGCGTGGTCGCGCGCGATCACCAGGGAGAGGCTGCCCTGCCGCCAGGCGAAGGCGATCGCGCCACGCCTGGGCGAGAAAATCAGCGCCAGCAGGAACAGCGTGCAGGCGGTGAGCACGATGGTCGCCCCGGTTGGCAATTGCGGGGAGGCGGCGGAAATCGCCGTGCCCACCCAGGCCGACACCGCGCCCAACCCTGCCGCGAGCGGCACCATCACCTCGAGCCGGTCGCTGACCAGCCGCGCCGTGACGGCCGGGATCACCATCAGCCCGACCACGAGAATGAGCCCGACGGCGCGCAGCCCCGACACCGCGATGGCCAACATCAGCGCCAGCAGCACCCCATCCAGCAGCCGCACCGGCAGCCCGGCGGCGGCGGCGAAGTTCTGGTCGAAGCACAGCGCCGTGAGCGGCCGGAACAGCAGGGTGAGCACCAGCAGGCAGGCGAGCGCGAGGCCCGCAATCAGCGTGGCGTCGGCAGCACTCATGCCCGCCGCATGGCCCAGGATGAAGCCCTTCAACCCGGCCTGACCGCCCACCGGCAGCGACTGCACGACCGAGAACAGCACGACGCCGATGCCGTAGCCGATCGACAGCACCAGGGCCATCGAGGCGTCGTCGCGCAGCCGCCCGCCGCGATTGAGGGCTGCGATGCAGACCACGCCCAGCGTCGCCGTCACCCCCGCGCCGAGCAGCAGCAGCGGCAGGGAGCGCGCATCGAGCCCGAACGTCGCGGCGATGATGAAGGCGCCCGCCACGCCGGGCAGCGTCGCATGCGCCGCCGCATCGCTCACCAGCGCGCGGCCGCGCAGCAGCACGAAGCAGCCGATGGCGCCGGCCGCCAAGCCGAAGGCCGCGCAGCCCAGCGCCACGACGGTCGCATTGTAGCCGGAGCGGAGCATCAGCGCGGCGAGGAAATCGGCGTTCATCACGTTGACGCGGCACCCTCGCGCGCCTGTGGCGGGACGCCATCACGATTCGCCGCCGCGACGGCCTGTTCCAGCAACGACAGGCGACCGCCATAGGTGCGCGCCAGGTTCGCCGGCGTGAAGGCGGCCTCCATCGTGCCATGCGCGATCACCTGCACGTTCAGCAGCAGCACGTCCTGGAAGTACTGCGGCGCGGTGGCGAGGTCGTGGTGCACGGCGACCACCGTCCGCCCCTCGCGCGCCAGGCGTTGCAGCACATCGACGATGGCGCGTTCCGTTGCCGCATCGACGCCGGCGAAGGGCTCGTCCATCAGATACAGGTCCGCCTCCAGCGCCAGGGCGCGGGCGAGGAAGATGCGCTGTTGCTGCCCGCCGGAGAGCTGGCCGATCTGGCGCTCGGCGAAATCCGCCATGCCGACCTCGGCCAGCGCAATGCGGGCCTTTTCGCGCTCGGCGCGCGGCAGGGGGCGCAGCCAGCCGGTGCGCGGGTAGCGGCCCATGCAGACCACCTGCAGCGCGGTGATGGGGAAGTCCCAATCGACGCTCGCGCGCTGCGGCAGATAGCCGATTCGGGACCGCGCCGCAGCAAGGCTCTGGCCGAAGATCCGCACGTCGCCCGACAGGCGCGGCACCAGGCCGAGCGTGGCCTTGATCAGCGTCGATTTGCCCGCGCCATTCGGCCCGACGATGGCGACGAGCCGTCCCGGCGGGCAGGCCCAGCTGACATCCCACAGCACCGGCTTCTCGCTGTAGGCGACCGAAAGATGGCGCACCGCGAGCGGCGCGACTTGCAACGGCACGATGGCCGCGCCGGCGCTGGTGCTCACGCGCGCGTGCCCAGTCGGTCCTGGAAGCCGCGCTCAGGCACCGAGCCGCCCAGCGCGCGGGCGATCGTGGTCACATTGTGGTCGATCATGCCGATATAGGTGCCCTCATAACTGCCCGGCTCGCCCATCGCGTCGGAGAACAGCTCGCCCCCCACCACCACGCGATGGCCGCGCGCGCCCGCGCCCTCGACGAGGGCGCGGATGTTGCGATCGGAAACCGAACTCTCCACGAAGACGGCCGGGATGCGGTTCGTGACGAGCCGGTCCACCAGATCCTGGATTCGCCGCACGCCGGCCTCGCCCTCGGTCGAGAGGCCCTGGATGCCGATCACCTCGATGGCGTAGCGGCGCTCGAAATAGTTGAAGGCGTCATGCGCCGTGACCAGCACGCGCTGGCGTTCGGGGATGGTGGCGATGGCGCGCTCGGCATAGGTGTCGAGCTCTGCCATCTTCGCCTGGAGTGCGGCGAGGTTGCGGCGATAGCTCGCGGCACCAGGGCGGTCGAGCTCGACCAGGCGCTCGGCGATGAAGCCGGCAGCCTGCGACCAGAGCCGCACATCCATCCAGACATGCGGGTCATACAGGCCGTTCTCGCCCTCAGGCTCGATCAGCTTGTCCTGCGGCAGCAATTCGGTGACGGCGAATACCGGCTTGCCGCTGCGCGCGACGCGCACGATGGCGTCGATCATTTTTCCTTCGAGCACGAGCCCGTTGTAGAACAGCACATCGGCGCGGAGCATGCGCGCGATGTCTTCGCGCGTCGCGCGATACAGGTGCGGATCAACGCCGGCGCCGAGCATCGTCTCGGCACGGATGCGATCACCGCCGATCTGGCGCACGACATCGCCGATCATCGCGATGGTGGACAGCACGTTGAGCGGCCCACGCCGCGCCGCCTGCTGCGCCCAGGCCGGGGCAGCGAGTGCGGCTCCGAGGGCCGCGCCTGCGCCGACCAGTGCGGCGCGGCGTGAGAGGGCGCCGCACCCGGCGGACGGCCCGATGGTAGACATAGGGCTGCTATCGTCCATCAGTCTCTCTCCGGCTCGCGTTGTCATGAGCATCCTGGAGGATGATGGGGGGCTCCATCTTCGTGTTCAAGCACGAAAATGCAGCCTTGGCTAAGTTTCGCTGCTGCGCGCTGCCGGCCCTTCAGCCGATGCCCCGGACCTTCAGCCGATGCCAACCACCCGCCAGGCAGAGGTGACGCCGTTCGGCGCGCGCAGCGTTACCACCTCGCCGGGCCGGAAGCCGCCCTCATGGTTCAGGATCCGGTGCTGCGCCGCCTCCGGATCGATGTCCGGGCCGCGGGTGAAGCGCAACCCCCAGCCATCCTCGTCATGCACCACATCGCCGGTGCGGGCGGGCTCATCCGGGCGGTGGCGTTCGGCGGGCCAGATGTCCGGGTCGGCCAGCCAGGCGGCCGCGTCGAGTTGCCCCTGCGGGTCCAGCACGGCGGTGAAGACAACGCGCTGCTCCGCCTCGTTGGCCCCGGGCTCCCAGGCCTTCACCATCGTCACCTGAACATAACGCAACGCCAAGGCCGGTCTCCTGTGCGGCGCAGATCCCCCGCGAGCAGAGCTTAGACCAGGAGCGAGCGATCCGCGCGATCATCAGATCGCGACTCGTACCCCAAGCTCGACCACCCGGTCGGAGGGGATGCGGAAGAACTCCGTCGCGGGCATCGAGTTGCGCGTCAGCAGTGTGAAGATCCATTGCCGCCAGCGCGACATCTTCGGCACCGCCGCCGCCACCACCGTCTCGCGGCCCAGGAAGTAGCTGGTCTGCATCGGCTCGAAGGGGATGCCGAGGTCGCGCAGCGATTCCAGCTCGCGCGGGATGTGCGGACTTTCCTGGAAGCCGTAGCGCAGGATCACGCGGTGGATGTCCGGCGCCAGCTCCGTCACCTCGCGCCGCGCCTCGGCGCCGATACGCGGGATGTCCTCGTTGATCACCGTCACGAACAGCACGCGCTGATGCAGCACCTTGTTGTGCTTGAGGTTGTGCAACAGTGCCGCGGGCACGAAATCGGCCTGGCCGGTCATGAACACGGCGATGCCGGGCACGCGAGTCGTGCGGCTTTGCGGCAGGCGGGCGAGGAAGGATTTCAGTGGCAGGCTGTCCTGCCGGAAGCGCGCGAACAGCAGCTCGCGCCCCTGCTTCCAGGTCAGCATCAGGATGAAGGTCGCGATGCCCAGCAGCAGCGGCACGTAGCCGCCTTCTGGGATCTTCAGCGCGGTCGAGGTGAAAAACGCGATGTCGAGCAGCAATAGCGGCCCGAACACGCCGATCACCAGCGGCCAGGCCCAGCCATAGACGCGGCGGAACACCAGCAGCGCGAGCAGGGAGCTGCAAACAAAGGTGCCCGTGACCGCCAGCCCATAGGCCGCAGCCAGGCTGTCGCTTGTCTTGAACTCCAGCACCAGGATGATGACGCCGATCAGCAGCATGAAGTTCACCTGGGGCATGTAGATCTGCCCCTGCTCGGTCTCGCTGGTGTGGCGCACTTCGAGCCTGGGCGTGAAGCCGAGCTGCACGCATTGCCGCGCGATGGAGTAGGCGCCCGAGATCATCGCCTGGCTCGCGATGATCGTCGCCGCGGTGGCCAGGACCACCAGCGGCAGGCGGAACCATTCCGGCGCCAGCAGGAAGAAGGGGTTCTCGATCGTCTTGGGGTCGGAGAGCAGCAGCGCGCCCTGGCCAAAATAATTCAGCGTCAGCGCCGGCAGCACCAGCACCACCCAGGCGATCTGGATGGGTTTGCGGCCGAAATGGCCCATATCGGCGTAGAGCGCCTCGGCCCCCGTCACCGCCAGCACGACCGAGCCGAAGGCGATGAAGGCGGCCAGCTTGTAGTGGGCGCAAAAGCCGATGGCGTAGGTGGGCGAGAGCGCCACCAGTACGCCCGGCTCGCGCACCACCTCGATCAGCCCGAGCCCGCCGATCACCAGGAACCACACGGCGCAGATCGGCCCGAAGATCGCGCCCATGCTGCCCGTGCCCTTCCACTGTACCAGGAACAGGGCGAGCAGGATGCCCAGCGCGATGGGTACCACCGCCTCCTCGAAGGCCGGCGAGATGACCTTCAGCCCCTCCACGGCGCTCAGCACGGAGATGGCGGGCGTGATGATGCCGTCGCCGAAGAACAGGCTGGCGCCGGTGATGCCGATCAGCGCCACGATCCAGCGGCCGCGCGGGGTGACGGTGTGACGTTGCGCCAGCGCCATCAGCGCCAGGATGCCGCCCTCGCCGCGATTGTCGGCGCGCAGCATGAACATGACGTATTTCACCGACACGGTGAGGACGAGGGACCAGAAGATCAGGCTGAGCAGGCCGAGTATTTCCCACCGCTCGACGCCATCATCGGCGAAGTGCAGCAGGGCGGCACGCATGGCATAAAGCGGGCTGGTACCGATGTCGCCATAGACGACACCCAGCACACCGATCAGGGCGGCCCGCGTCACCGGACGTTCGACTCCGGGGGCGACCGCAGGGGAATGGCTCAAGCCGGGGCTCCAACGCCGTAACCACCGCAGGCATAGGCCGGGTGGCCACTAAGGCGCAAGCACGCCGCGGTGGCCACCCGGGGAAGCCTCAATGGCCGCGCAGGATCTGCGACAGGAACAGCTTCAGGCGATCGGTCTTGGGGTCGTTGAACAGGCCCTCGGGCTCCCCGCTCTCGACGATCTCGCCGCGGTCCATGAACACCACGCGGTCCGCCACCTGGCGGGCGAAGCCCATCTCGTGCGTGACACAGATCATGGTCATCCCGGTCGAGGCCAGCATCACCATGGTATCCAGCACTTCCTTGATCATTTCGGGGTCGAGCGCGCTGGTCGGCTCGTCGAACAGCATGATCTTGGGCTTCATGCACAGCGCGCGGGCGATGGCGACCCGCTGCTGCTGGCCGCCGGAAAGCTGCCCCGGATATTTCTTCGCCTGTTCTGGGATGCGCACCCGGGTCAGGTATTCCATCGCCAGTTCCTCGGCATCGCGCTTGGGCATGCGGCGTACCCAGATCGGCGCCAGCGTGCAGTTCTCGAGGATGGTGAGGTGCGGGAACAGGTTGAAGCTCTGGAATACCATGCCGACTTCGCGACGGATCGCGTCGAGGCTTCGCAAATCATCTGACAATTCGATGCCATCGACGACGATCTTACCTTCCTGGTGCACCTCCAGCCGGTTGATGCAGCGGATCAGCGTCGATTTGCCCGAGCCCGAGGGCCCGCACACCACCACGCGCTCGCCAGCGGCGACGTTGAGGTTGATCTCGCGCAGCACATGCAGCGCGCCGAACCATTTGTTCACGCCCTCCAGCACGATGGCCGGCGGCGCGTCGGCGCGCACGGCGGAGGCGATGTGCATGTCGCCCGCCATGTCCATGGTCTCACCCATTCGAATTCCCCCTGTTTCCGATTGAACGCGCGAAAATCCGCATGGTCGTCACCGCCGCCTATCCTTGTTCAGGTCTTGCTCGAGATTCTGGCTGTATTTGCTCATCGCAAAGCAGAACACGAGGTAGATGAGGCCGACCGTTATATAGACCTCGATGCCGAAGCCCTGCCAGGCGGGCTCGACGATCGCGGTCTTGCCGGCGGTCAGCAGGTCGAAGATGCCGATGATCAGCACCAGCGAGGTGTCCTTGAAGAAGCCGATGAAGGTGTTCACCAGCGGCGGAATCACCAGGCGCAACGCCTGTGGCAGGATGATGAAGCCGGTCTTCTGCCAGTAGGACAGGCCGAGCGCTTCGGCTGCTTCGTACTGCCCGCGCGGCAGCGCCTGGAGGCCGGCGCGCACGACTTCGGCCAGGTAGGCCGCAGCGAACAGCGTGATGGCCACCTGCGCACGCAGCAGCTTGTCGATGTTCATGCCTTCCGGCAGGAACAGCGGGAACATCACACTCGCCATGAACAGCAGGCTGATCAGCGGCACGCCGCGGATGAGCTCCACATAAAGCACGCACAGCGTCTTGATCGCTGGCAGCTTCGAGCGCCGGCCAAGCGCCACCAGCACCGCGATCGGGAAGGCGAAGGCGAGCCCGAAGGTGGACAGGATCAGCGTGATCGGCAGCCCGCCCCAGCGTTCCTGCGGCACATAGGTCATGCCGAGGATGCCACCCCACATCAACACGCCAATCAGCGTGAGCGTGCCGAGCCAGATCGGGATCAGCTGCCAGTTCCAGAAACGTCGCAACGCCGAAACGATATAGAGCCCGACGAAGAGGAAGCACACGACCAGCGGCCGCCAATGCTCCTCGTAGGGGTAGGTGCCGAACAGGATGAAGCGGTGCTTCTCGGTGATCACGGCCCAGCAGGCGCCAACGCCCTTGATCTCGCGGCAGGCGGCGGTCTGCGCCTGGCCATTCACCACCGGGACGGACCAGATCGCGTTGAGAAAGGCCCAGTCGATGAAGCCGATGGTCCAACGGGTGAGCAGATAGGCCAGCAGGAGCGTCACCGCCGTGCTCAGCCAGGTGGAGAACAGGTTCATCCGCGCCCAGGCGACGAGGCCCGTGGTGGCGATCGGCGGCGCGCGGCGCGCTTCGGTGGCGGGCATGCTGCCCAGGGTGAAGTCGCTCATCGGCTCAGCGCTCCACCGGCGCGATGCGCGCGTCGTGTCTGGCCATCGGCCAGACGCGCAACTCAAGGAAACAACGCGCTGCAACCAGCGCGAACTGCGGATGCGTCATGGCTCAGCGCTCCGCCAGCGCGATGCGCGCGTCGTGTCTGGCCATCGGCCAGACGCGCAAATCAGGGAAACAACGCGCTGCAGCCAGCGCGAACTGCGGATGCGTCATGGCTCAGCGCTCCACCAGGGCAATTCGTGCATTGTACCAGTTCATGAACAGCGAAATCGACAAGCTGATGGTCAGATAGACCAGCATGATGATGGCGATGCCCTCGATGGCCTGGCCGGTCTGGTTCAGTGTCGTGTTGGCGATG
>Ga0209490_10003479_pt1 | contig 14656 bp, 10 predicted proteins | sample MAT06_FD_187209 | JGI IMG/M metagenome (GOLD analysis project Ga0209490, IMG submission 187209) | Freshwater microbial communities from Lake Fryxell liftoff mats and glacier meltwater in Antarctica - MAT-06 (SPAdes) (version 2) | ecosystem: Environmental > Aquatic > Freshwater > Ice > Liftoff...
TTGGGGCAATCCTTCTAGTCTGCACGAGTGGGGACAGCGATCCGCCACGGTGATCGAAACTGCCAGAATGCAGGTGGCGGGGTTAATTCATGCGGTAGATCCAGAATCGATCGTCTTCACTTCCGGCGGTACTGAGGCAAACAACCTCGCCATTTTCGGAGTTGCCCATCAATACGCTACTCCCCAACATTTGATCATTTCTCAGGTAGAACATTCAGCCATTTCTCAACCTGCTAGTTGGCTAGAAAGTCGGGGCTGGGAAGTAACAAAGCTGGGGGTCGATCGACAAGGGCAAGTTGATCCCGCAGAGTTGGAGCGAGCAATTCAGCCAAACACGGTTTTAGTATCGATTATCTACGGGCAGAGTGAAGTAGGAACTCTTCAACCTATAGCAGAATTGTGTGCGATCGCCCAACGTCATGGCATTCTGTTTCACACCGATGCCGTCCAAGTCGCCGGACGTTATCCCCTCGATGTCCAAAAAATCCCTGTAGATTTCCTTTCTCTATCTAGCCATAAGCTCTACGGGCCCCAAGGTACAGGAGCATTGTATGTCAAATCTCCCACATCTCAGATCAGGAATATAACCATTACCAACTCGACCAATGCAAACTCTGCCCTAGTTCCTCTCCTCTTTGGGGGCGGTCAAGAAAATCAGTTGCGATCGGGAACCCAAGCTGTACCGATTATTGCGGGGTTTGGTATTGCGGCGGAATTGGCGGCGGAAGAATTACCCACAGAAATGTGTCGGTTAGAAAAACTCCGGGACAGATTATTTACCCAGCTTGCAGGAATACCTCGATTAATCACCACCGGGCCTCTACAGAAACGTCTGCCTCACCATGTCAGTTTTACTTTCCTGAGCGATCGACCAGAGATTACGGGCAAAACCCTAGTCCGGCAGTTGAACCTAGCCGGGATTGGCATTAGTTCTGGCTCTGCCTGTCATAGCGGGAAAACTATGCCTAGTCCTGTTCTCCTGGCAATGGGTTACACAGAGCAGGAAGCCCTCGGCGGGATTCGTCTCACCCTCGGTAAACAAACCACGGTGGCGGATATTGACTGGACAGCGATCGTCCTCCGACAGGTACTCGATCGCCTTTCTCCCAGATTAGTGCTTTCCAGATCAGGGGCAACTACTTAACTTAATTCATACCCAAATCGGTAATTTCATGTTGCTATTGCTATTTCATGTGGGTCAAGAACGTTATGCCCTAGAGAGTGAGCGGGTAGTGCAGGTATTTCCCAACTTACTCCTCAAAGAAATTAACCATGCCCCAGAGTATATTTCTGGATTATTCAACTATCAAGGACAAATCATTCCTGTACTGGATCTCAGCTACCTAATCCAAGGGAAAGCCTGTCCAAATCTGCTGAGTACCCGGATTATTTTGGTCAAGAGTCAAGCTAACTCAACTAACTCAATTAACCCAATTAAATCAATTAACCCGATTAACTTGATCGACCCAATTAACCCAACTAACTCAATTAACTCAATTAACCCAACTAACCCAACTAACTCGATCAACCAAGATACTCAAAATAACCCAGTTACTGAACAGATCAGTTCGCCTACCTCACACCTACTAGGATTACGGGCGGAACGAGTGACCACAACTCTAGATGTATCAGTAAATGATCTTAAAGAAAAAGCAATCAGGATAGATACAGCACCTTATTTGGGCAAAATAATTACAGATGATCAGGGAATGATTCAGTTAATTCAGATTGAACATTTATTATCAGGAGTGTCCTCGATCGCCCTCCTCGCAGCCACTGAATAATTAAGTGAATAATTAAACAAGTGTCAGATCATAACTATCAAGACAAATATCAAGACCGCCAAAATCAAGAGACCGCCATTGAAGCTCTGTTGAGGCGATCGATCGGACTAGAGGCAAACTCCCTTGGCTCTCAGGTGATTACCGGAGCCGTAGAGCAGCGTTGTCGGGCTTTGGACCTCCACGATTTAGCCACCTATTACAGCCACCTTGTCGGTAATTCTGTGGAGTTAGAAGCCTTAATCGAGGCGGTAGTGGTGCCAGAAACTTGGTTTTTTCGTGACCGGGAACCCTTTAATTATCTAGGGGAGTATATTAAAGCCCTATGGCGAACTAATCCTTCCAGAGTATTTAACATTCTCAGTGCGCCCTGTGCCACGGGGGAAGAACCCTACTCGATCGCCATCACTCTCCTAGAGGCGGGGCTATCTATTCATAACTTTCGGATTGATGCCCTAGATATTAGTAAAGTTGCCCTGACAAAAGCCCGCCAAGCCCTTTACAGCCCTAATTCTTTCCGGGGGAAAATTAATACCTTTCGTGAGAGCTATTTTCATCCCGTGGGCAGCAATTACAAACTAAAGGAGTCGATCGCTTCTACTGTTAATTTTCAGCAGAGCAACTTATTAAACCTAAATTTAGACCCAAACCTCTCTTCGCAGCAGGGTTTTTATGATGTGATCTTTTGTCGGAATGTTTTAATTTATTTTGATCTGATGGCAAGAAACAGAACGATCGAGCATCTCCATTACCTCCTCAAACCCTTGGGCTTACTCTTTGTCGGTCACTCGGAAACAGGGCAAATCTCAACTTCTCCCAAATTTACTTCGATCCCCCATCCCCTCGCCTTTGCCTACCAAAAAATTAACCCTCAACTTCCTGTCAAATTTCCCCTCACAAATACATCTCCTGCTTCTTTTTCCTCCCCGCCCCCAAAAACCATTCCTAAAACTATTCCTAAAATTGCTTCTGAAATTGTGGGCGATCAACCACCGTTCCTGTCTAAATCTAAACCTCAATCTAGTCAGAAACATCATGCTACAAATATCCCGGAAAAATTATTTCAAGAACTACTCCAAGAATCTTCACAAAACATCCTTATAAACGCCTTAGCTAGTGCTAGAGATTTAGCCGATCGAGGACAACTAGATAAAGCAATTACAGCCTGTAAAGCCTATCTGCAAGGAAACCGTGCTAGTGCTGAGGCTCATTATTTGCTAGGGGAACTCCATCAAGCCCAAGGACAACTAGAGAAAGCAGAGTTAAACTTTGAAAGGGCTATTTATCTTAATCCTCATTTAGAAGAAGCTCTGGTACACTTAGCATTAATCAAGGAAGAACAGGGTGATCTAAATCGAGCCGCCGTAATTTGGCAAAGAGTCCAAAGACTCCAAAAATAGATGAAAATTATTCTCCCAACAAAAGTATATGAAGCAAGGATTGAAAATTAATCAGTTAGTTCCCCTAGGTTTTGGTATTGTTGTGATCGTTACTCTGGTTACTAGTTTGATTTCAAAATCAACCAGTGATACTTTAGTAGAATCAATTAAGCAATTATCTCTTACTTACCAAATTAAAGCAGATATTGAAAAGTTAGAAAATCTAATTTTAACCGCCCAAAGTGAAAACCGAGCCTTTATAATTTCTGGGGATCAAAGCTACTTAAATGAATCAGTTAAATTAGATGAAGAAGTCAACAAAATTTTTATACAGCTAGAACAAGTAATTATTGATCCATTACAACTTCAAAGATTATCAAAAATCAGACCATTAGTGCAAGAAAGATTGGCATCTATCAATAATGCCACAATGTTAAAAAAAGCTAATAGAGACGATGAAGTTAGAGCTAGGTTCTTAGATCCGGTTAATAGAACAAACATGAATGAGCTTAAACTTAAATTAGATGAAATGAATGCTATAGAGGATCAGATTTTAATTAAAAGAAAAGAAGACTCTATACAAGCTCAATCTTTTCTCAACTATACAAGCTGGGGCAGTATTATAGTTATTATATTAGTCTCTGTTATTGTATCTGTTGTCATTGCTAATACTCTCCGCCGGGCTTTAGAAGAAGCTGTAAAAGCTGCGGAACAAGTTTCTACGGGAGATCTGACTACAAAATTAGATGCTAGTAGTAATGATGATATTGGCAGGTTATTTACAGCCCTGAAAAATATGGTACAAAGCCTCAATGCTTTGATTCGTCAAGTCCAACATTCAGGGATTCAAGTTACTACTTCTTCTACCCAAATAGCGGCTTCTGGAAAACAATTAGAAGCGACAATGACCGAGCAGGTGGCTTCGACAAATGAAGTGGTGGCAACGACACGGGAAATTTCGGCAACTACTAATGAACTGGTAAAAACCATGCTGGTAGTAGTAGAGATGATCGAGGTGGGTAATAAGGCGGCAGACGGGGGCAAAAAAGACCTCGGCAGAATGGAAACTACGATGCGGCAGTTGGCGGCGGCGACAGATTCAATTTCGACCAAGTTGGGCATTATCAGTGAGAAAGCAAATAATATCAATGGCGTGGTGGCGACGATTACCAAAGTAGCGGATCAGACTAATTTGTTATCTTTGAATGCGGCGATCGAAGCCGAGAAAGCTGGGGAGTATGGTTTAGGTTTTGCGGTGGTAGCAAGGGAAATTAGAAGATTAGCAGATCAGGCTGCCATTGCTACATTAGATATTGAGCAGATGGTGAAGGAAATGCAGGGGGCGGTGTCTACGGGGGTGATGGAAATGGATAAATTTAGCCGGGAAGTGGATCAGGGCGTGGGTGATGTCCAGAAAACTAGTGATCAGCTAACGGTTATCATTGAGCAAGTACAGGCTCTGGGCCCCCAGTTTACTTTCGTGAATCAGGGTATGGAAGCTCAAGCCCAGGGAACTCAGCAGATCAGCGAAGCCATGCGCCAGCTTAGTGAATCTTCTCTGCAAACTGCTAGTGCTTTACGAGAAACCAATAGTGCGATCGAGCAACTCAACGAAGCTGCCCAAAATCTCCGCCGGGAAGTAGCTGGTTTCAAAGTCCAAGAGGCTTAGTGTAAGTTTTTGTATAAGCTTGTAAGTATCTAAATCAACCTATGAATCTTTCTATACCTAGGTCACAAAGTAATTCTCAAAGCTGCTGGAACACGATCGGGGTGAAGGGCGATCGATCCTGTCCGGAATTAACCACGGTGATTCATTGCCGTAACTGTGATGTCTATTCCCAAGGTGGTCGGCAACTGCTCGATCGACAACCCCCCTCCGGTTATCAGCAAGAATGGACTAAATTGTTAGCTGAAACTACAGAAAATATAGAAAATACTAAGGGAGCGATCGCTGGCAATACCACTACTAATAAACAAGAAATTGCCGGGGCAGAAAATTCCCTCGTAGTCTCCAAAGGAAAGACCCTCACTAATAAAGTTTTATCTGTGGTGGTTTTTCGCTTGCAGAAAGAATGGTTAGCCCTCAAGGCAAGTATTTTTAAGGAAATCACTGAACCTAGTGTCGTGCGGACTTTACCCCACCGGAGCAGTGAGGTTTTCTTGGGGATAGTGAGTATCCGGGGCGAACTTCAGCTTTGTATTTCCCTACATCATCTCCTTGGCTTAGAAACTGGATTAGAGGTCAACTCAGGAGTTACGGCAAAAACCGGGGCTAAGATCATCTCTCCCCACGGCTCCTCAGCTATCTCTAAAACTATCTCTAAAACTATTTCTAAAACTATCTCCCAAACTAATCAACCCAGCCAAAAAATTAACCACTTAGTTTATCAACGTCTGGTGGTGGTAGAGCGAGAAGGTAGCCTCTGGGTTTTTCCGGTGGATGAAATCTATGGAGTCCAACACTTTTCTGTACAAGCCCTGCGCCCTGCTCCAGTGGTAATCTCCAAGGCAGCCCACAGCTACACTCAAGGAGTTTTTGATTGGCAAACAAACCAAGCTAGATATCATGTGAACTATCTAGATGATGAGCTATTGTTTCATACCCTAAATCGGCGGGTACTTTAATCTGACACTCTAACTTATGAATGGACAGGATCTCAGTAATTTTTCCATGTTTGATTTATTTCGCATGGAAGTCGAAACCCAGACCGCAATCTTAAGTGATGGTCTCCTTGCCCTAGAAACTAATGCCAATGTGGTGGAAAATCTTGCTGCCCTGATGCGAGCCGCCCATTCGGTGAAAGGAGCTGCCCGGATTGTTCAGGTAAATGCGGCGGTGGAAATTGCCTATGTGATGGAAGATTGTTTTGTGGCTGCCCAACAGGGAAAAGTCACCCTCGGTTCACCAGAAATCGATGCTCTGCTCCGGGGAGTAGATCAATTACTTGCCATCACCCAAATTCCCCCCATCGACCTAGAACAGGGACTATTTCCTGCCGATACCCCCGCAGTGATGACAGCGATCGCCCAAATTCTCCATCCCTCTCTAACTAATCCAACTAATCTAACTAATCCAACTAGTTCTAATACCTCGATCGATCACCCGCTTACGCCCCTAAAGTTACCAAACCCAGAAGTTTTTCCAGAAGTTTTTCCAGAGATTATCCCCGAACCTCTTCTTGAAATTACTCCAGAAGTTCTGCCAAAAATCACTCTAGAGATTACCCCTAACTATGCTCCTGAGGCTAATTCTACTAATTCAGAAGTTACTCCAGATTTTGCTAGTTCGTCTCGATCATCAGACAGTTCGCCAGATAATCCACCAATAAATCCATCTATAAATTCTCCAATAAATCCATCTATAAATTCTCCAATAAATCCATCTATAAATTCTCCAATAAATCCATCTATAAATTCTCCAATAGCTATTCCCCCAATCAATCCTCAATCAGACCTGCTCAAGAAAAATCAAGATTCTGCCATTGCCCCCAATTCCAGCTTAGACAGGATGATCCGAGTCCGGGCAGATAACCTCAACCGTTTAATGGGGCTGGCGGGGGAAACCTTGGTAGAAACCAACTGGTTACGTCCCTTTGCAGATTCTCTACTCCAACTTAAAAAGCAACAAACCGAACTAGCTTCCCTGTTGGATAAATTACAAACATCCTTGGGCGGCAAGAATTTAGAACCAAACCAACTAGCGCAAATTAAAGCAGCAAGGGATCAAGCCGGAGCCTGTCAGGAATTTTTGCTCGATCGACTGAGTGAGGTGGAATTGTATGCTCGTCGGTCTGGGAATCTAGCCGATCGCCTCTACCGAGAAGTTGTTACCAGCCACATGGCTCCCTTGGGGGATGGAGTCCAAGGATTTCCCCGGATGATGCGAGATATTGCCCGGCAGCTAGGCAAACAAGTCCGGTTTGAGATTCTGGGCAAAGCCACGGAAGTAGACCGAGATATTTTAGAACGGCTAGAGGCTCCCCTCACCCATCTTCTCCGGAATGCGATCGACCACGGCCTTGAAACCCCCGCCGAACGAATTGCCGTAGGTAAATCTCCAGAGGGTACGATTCGGATTGAAGCTGGACACCGGGCAGGGATGTTGTCTCTGACGATTAGTGATGATGGGCGGGGTGTTGATCTAGAAGAACTCCGTCAAAAAGTGATTAGTCGGCAGTTAGCCACTCCCCAGATGGCAGTCCAACTTAGTGAAGCAGAGATCCTCGAATTTTTGTTTCTGCCGGGATTTTCCACTGCCAAGACCGTAACAGAAATTTCGGGGCGGGGTGTGGGGTTGGATATTGCCCAAAGCATGGTGCAGCAGGTGGGGGGAACTCTCCGGGCAGTGTCCTATCCGGGGCTAGGTATGAGTTTTCATCTCCAGTTACCCTTAACGCTTTCAGTTATGCGGACGCTTCTAGTCGAGATCGCGGGGGAACCCTACGCTTTTCCCTTGACCCGGATCGATCGAGTCGTTCAGTTAACCAGAGCCGAGATTCATGTGATGGAAAATCGCCAATACTTCACCGATCGATCAGCAACTAGTGCTGGTGCGGCTACCAACGCAAGTAAAAATTCAAGTAAAAATTCAGCGATGAATCTAACTAAGAATCTAACTAAGAATTCAGTTTCCCATCTAGCTATTAAAACCGAAAGACACATTGGCTTAATCTCAGCAGCTCAAGTATTAACACTGCCCTCGGTTATCAATGACACAGATTTAATTTCGGTAATTGTGGTCAGTGAAACCGGAGCTTATGGTAATGCCTACGGGCTAGTGGTCGATCGCTTCCTCGGAGAACGGGAGCTAGTGGTGCGTCCCCTTGATCCCCGCTTGGGCAAAGTCCGGGATATCAGTGCGGCAGCGTTGATGGATGATGGTACTCCAGTGTTGATTGTGGATGTGGAGGATTTGGTGCGATCGATCACGACTCTCCTCACCAGTGGTCAATTGGATCAGGTCAGCGATCGACAAGTACAAACCCTGACCCAAACTACTCGGAAAATCCTCGTGGTGGATGACTCGATCACTGTTCGGGAAATGGAGCGAAAAATTTTGGAAAATAAAGGTTATAAAGTAGAAGTTGCTGTCAATGGAATTGATGGCTGGAATGCGGTGCGAACTGGAGTTTATGACCTCATCGTCACTGACATAGATATGCCCCGGATGAATGGTATCGAACTAGTCAATCAAATCAAAGGCAACCCAAATTTGAAATCTCTGCCCGTGATTATTGTTTCTTACAAAGACCGGGAAGAAGACCGTTTGCGGGGCATGGAAGCTGGAGCTAATTATTATTTAACCAAAAGTAGTTTCCACGATAATACTCTCCTCCATGCGGTGATTGATTTAATTGGCGAGCCTTAATTTGTAGAGCCTTAATTTGTAGAGCCTTAATTTACAGAGATTTATAGAAATTTACAAAAATATTTACTTGGAGAACCTGAACCTGTGAGAATTGCGATCGCCAACGACCTCCCCATCGCCGTAGAAGCTATGCGCCGGGTACTAAGCACTGTCCCTAGCTATGAGCTAGCTTGGGTCGCTACCAATGGCATGGAAGCCGTTACTAAATGCGCCGTAGACACCCCAGATTTAATTTTGATGGATTTGATCATGCCCATCATGGACGGGGTAGAAGCTACGAAGGAAATTATGAATCATTCTCCCTGTGCAATTCTGATGGTGACTGTTAGTGTTGATGGTAACGCAGGGAAGGTTTTTACAGCGATGGGTTACGGAGCTTTGGATGCTGTGAATACCCCCATTCTGGGATTAAGCGAAAAATCTACTGGAAAAGCAGGAACATCTCAGAAAAACTCTAACGGAGGAGCAAAATTACTAGCAAAAATCGCCACGATCGCCAAACTCATTGGTAAATCCGATCGCCACCATCCCCCCTCATTTCCTCCAGTTCTCTTTCCTCCTAACTCCCAACCCCACCCGCCTCTGATTGCGATCGGAGCCTCCGCAGGTGGTCCCCAAGCCCTCGTGACTCTGCTGGAATGCTTTCCCCCAGATCTGCGGGCAGCGATCGTCATTGTCCAGCACATGGATGCCCAATTTGCCCCCAATTTAGCAACTTGGCTAGATCAACAATCTCCTCTACCCGTAAGGATTGCTACAGCAGGGAGTTATCCAGAAATGGGTAAAGTATTATTAGCAGGAACTAATGATCATCTCATTCTGGGCAAAGACTTGGTTTTTCATTACACTGCCGATCCTGAAGATTATGTCTATCGTCCCTCGGTAGATGTTTTATTTGATAGCTTGTTAAAAAACTGGTCGAAGAAAGGGATCGCTGTATTACTAACGGGCATGGGTCGAGATGGAGCAAAGGGGCTTTTGGCTCTGCGGTTGGCGGATTGGCAGACGATCGCTCAAGATCAAGCAACTTCTGTGGTGTATGGGATGCCCAAGGTGGCGGCGGAAATTGGGGCGGCTATGCAGATTTTACCCCTGCCCTCGATCGCCTCTGCCTGTGTCATGGCACTCCGGAAAACTGAAACCCTCATCTAGTTAATATCTAGTTAATATCTAGCTAGTCACTAATCACAAAAACAGCCCCAAAATAAGCCAAACTTTTTGATCAACCCTGACTACCACTCTCTGGTAATTAGCCTATGCCTGAACCTATACCTGAGCCGATAATTACATCTCAAAATAGCCCGAAAAGCCTAGAGTTAATCCCAACCTCTAGTTGTTCGATTCGGGTTTTATTAGTTGATGACCAGCCAATTATTGGGGAAGCTGTCCGCCGGATTTTGGCAACAGAATCAGATATTAGTTTCCATTATTGTGCTGATCCCGCCATTGCCCTTTCTATGATCCAAGAAGTACAGCCAACGGTTATTTTTCTTGATCTAGTTATGCCAGAAATTGATGGCTTAATCTTAGCAAAATTCTTACGGGCAAATACCGAAACCTGTGAAATTCCTCTAGTCATGTTGTCTAGTAAAGAAGACCCTAAACTCAAGGCAGAAGCATTTGATTTAGGTGCTAATGATTATTTAGTCAAACTGCCAGATAAGTTAGAATTTGTTGCCCGGACTCGCTACCATTCCAAAGCCTACAATAATCTCCAAGAACTAAAGACAGCAACAGCTAAAGCACAATTACAATCCAAAAAATTAGCCGAAACCTTAGAAGAATTACAAAAGGCACAATCGCAAATGATTCAAAATGAAAAAATGTCTAGTTTAGGACAGTTAGTGGCGGGAGTTGCCCATGAAATTAATAATCCCATCAGTTTTGTTCATGGCAACTTATTATATTTAGAGCAGTATATAGGAGACCTCCTAAGAATGCTTAATCTTTATAAAATTAGACATTTTAGTGATGATGTAGAAATCAAAACCCTAGAGAAAGAAATTGATTTATTATTTCTCCTAGAAGATTTACCAAAAATGATGAGATCGATGAAAACTGGGACTAGTCGTATCCGGGATATTGTCTTATCTCTACGCAATTTTTCTCGCATGGATCAATCGGAATTTAAGATAGTAGATATCCACGAAGGCTTAGAAAGTACCCTGATGATTTTACAACATCGCCTCCATCCCCAAGCTAATGATGTGGGTATCAAAGTAATTAAAGAGTATGGAACTCTGCCTCTAGTAGAGTGTTCACCGGGGCAACTAAATCAGGTATTTATGAATATCTTGGTGAATGCGATCGATGCGATCGAATCTAGTTGTATTTCCACAATAAATGTTAATAACACCAACAATATCAACTTAGAATCTCTCGATATTAATACTTTACTGCAACCTAAAGAAATTACACCTAAAGAAATTATAATTAGAACTAGTCAAATTGCTGATGACTGGGTACAAATTTTGATCGCAGATAATGGTATGGGGATGACTGAAGACATTAAGCAATATATTTTCAATCCTTTTTTTACAACGAAGGCGATTGGCAAAGGTACAGGCATGGGATTATCAATTAGTTACCAAATTATTAATGACCAGCACAACGGCAGATTAGAGTGCTTATCCCAACTTAATAAGGGAACTCAGTTTATTATTAAAATCCCGATTCATCACGAGATTCTAATTGGATAATCAAATAAATAACTAATATTAAATTACTCACAAACAACTAATTTCATTGTCCACAACATCGATCGATCCCCAGACTATCTAGCAATAAATCACTCACAGCATTGGCTACGGCAAACTCGCTATAGAAACTTTTCGAGAAATCAAATTCCTGCATCTCTGTCACGATCGCAATCACCAAGGAACCCAGATCATTTTCCCCCTCCATCCGATGCCGCACAAATACCTGAGCTGCACGCTGGGCAATGGATTGATTACTCAATTCTGGCAAAAATTCTGCATCTAACCACGATCGCAGAGAAGTTTCTAGCCACAGTCCTTCTTCTTGGGGATTGGTAGCTGGGGGCAGGGTAATGGCGGCGATCGGTTCAGTCATAGTTTTAATGAATAGTTTTGATCCTAATTTAATCCTAATTTTACCAAGGGCTACCCAGCATCACAAAAGATGACCAGTAGTAGGGATGGGTAAGATTCTGGATATTCAAGTTCCTCAACTCTGGGGGCAGGGTAATACTAGTTTGATTATTCGCTGGATTATTAATTGGATTATTGGCGATATCGTTGACTAAATTAGTTTGAGTAATTAGCTGCCCATTTTCAATGCGGATATTTCCCTGCAACATTGCGATCTGTGCCTGTCGGAGAGCTTGGGCTTTGATGGGGGCAGTACGGAGATAGCGATAAAATTCACTCATGAGGGCAAGAGTTCCTTCATCACTAACATACCAAAGACTTGCCACCACTGTATCTACACCACTTTTGAGAGCCAAACCCCCAAAGCCCAGTTCGGCATTCCGATTCCCGATTGCACTTTGACAAGCACTAATCACCAGCAAACTAACGGGAGGATTATTTAAGCCTAATTTCCCTAGGTCATTAAGGAGGAGTTGACTATCAAAAAATTGAATATAGGAGCGATCGGGACTGCCATCATTAAAACCAGCGTGGGTTGCCAGATGCACAATTTCAAAGGGCTGGCGTTGACGTTGGCTGATCAGATTATTAACGGTAAAGGGTTGGTTCAAAAAAGACTCTCCCCTGCCCCGGTCTTGAGTAATCATTCTTAACTCCACCGGAACCGCAGGTAATGGCTCTTGATTAATAAAAGTGGAGGCCCCCATGGCTAAGATTGGCGATTCTTGCAGGCTTTTGAAGCGAGGATTGATCATGCTAAAGCTGGGGCTGTTGGCAATGCTGTATTTTTCGATCAGGAATTGCTGACCATCGTGAAGGACTGCCATGGGGATCGATCGCAACCCATAGTCAGTGACAAAAATCAGGTTATTAATCTCCTGTCGATCGAGTTGGGGAATTAAGGGATTTATAATCCAGCGATAGAGTTGCCTTGCCGGAGTTAGATAAGACCTCCCCGTTGTCCGTTCTTTGTTATCAATGCGGAGGATCAATTGTCCCGCAGTTTTGAATAATAAATCTCGTTTGGCTTCGACAATACTATGGCGAGCCGGGGGTGCATCGGCAGTTACCAAGAGAACTTCGAGGCTACTGGGGCGGGAAGCTAGATAGACGATCGCACTTTTTTGTCCCGTTTCTTGATCTAGACCAGCTAAAGTTTGCTGCAATTGTTGGAGATTGACCTCCCGCCTTGGGGCATTTTCCCCATAAAACGTTTGCAGATCCTGCTCCCAAGTATTCTCCAGTTGGTTCAGAGCCTGATCCCAGTCGCCGCTTTGAAGATTGGTTGCCACCTGTTCTCTAGCCCGATTGTCCCAGTTTTCATAGTTAGCCATCATCTGATCTGCCATCTGAGTTTCTGCTTCTTGATTGATGTCTTCATCTTCAGGGAGAACCCCTGCCAACAAAGTAGGGATCGATCGAGCTTCGGGATTAATAAAAGAATTAGCAAGATGATCGATCGCCAAGCCTCTAGAATTACTAAAAAAAATACTAAAGATAAACACGCTAAAAAACAGCCCGCAAAATAAAATTCTATTTTTCATAAACCACCTTAGAGTTGCACCCAATCTACTGATTTAGCTAGAGCTAATTATTCCCAGAAATTATCCCTAAAAATTATTCCCAGAAATTAATATTCAACAAAGATTCAATATCACTATTAAACTCCCATCGATCGGGAAATGCGATAGATTGATAATTTTGATTTTTTTTCATCTGCCCCAAGGCAAAATTAAAGACTTGAGAGAATAATTCTGGACTATTAGCATAGTTCTTGAGGCTGGGAGATTGATCGAGAAAGCCTACAATTTCAAACCGAGTTCGATCGATCGTTTCTTCCCATTCGGCATAATCATATTCACTGTTGACATAGCATCGTTTTAGTAAATGTTCTAATAAAGTTGCTAACCGACTCCGCAGTTCTCGTCTATCTCTACCAGCCAAACTTGCCAATTCCTCTACTAAGTTTTCTACATCAAGACGCTGAAAATCCCCAGCTTTGAGGTCAGAAATTGTAGTTTCCAACCAAAGATTCAAATCCTGTTCATACAAAGAAACCAACTGATTTGTATAATTCATAGTCTTTCCCCTCATGGATATGCTACTACATCTGTAATATTTGGCATATTTTTTTGCGATACCTATACTAGAGTTTATGACAGAAAATCTCCGGGATAATTTACTCAACCATCTCCAAGAAATTGTTAGAGAGCGGCATCCTTACCTAGCAAGTGTGGGGCATTTTTATGTCCAAACCTACATCCGGCAGCAGTTATCCCTATGGGGCGAGATAACGATTCATGAGTTTATTGTTTCTGGGAAAGTTCATAAAAACCTGATCCTCAATTTACCCGCCGCTACTCCAGCTAAAAGTAATCTCGAAGTTGATCCCTCTCAGCCCTTGATTATTATCGGCGCTCACTATGACGGTGTACCCAACTCCCCCGCAGCCGATGACAATGGGACAGGGGTGGCAGTGTTGCTGGAACTAGCGAGAATTATTGCTGCCCAGCCCTTGGCGTATCCGGTGCAGTTGATTGCTTTTGATCTAGAAGAGTATGGACTATTGGGTAGTGCTGCCTATGTGGAAACCCTCAAAGCCCAAGAGCGACAGGTGCGGATTATGTTGTCCCTAGAAATGCTGGGATACTGCGATCGCACTCCCAACTCCCAAACCTATCCCGCCGGATTAGAGCGTTTTTATCCCAATACTGGAGATTTTATTGCCCTGATTGGTAATTTTTCTTTGATCCTCGATCTTATGAAAATGGGGGGTGAAATTCGTCGCAGTGGGACTCCCTGTGAGTGGTTGCCAATTCCCAATCGAGGGCAGTTGGTTCCGTCAACTCGCCTTAGTGATCATGCACCTTTTTGGGATGCGGGTTATCCGGCGGTGATGGTGACAGATACGGCTTTTATGCGAAATCCCCACTACCACAAGGAGAGCGATCGCCTTGATACCCTAGATTTAGATTTTCTCACCGGAGTTTGCCAAGGTTTAGCCCTAGCTCTCAGGAA
>Ga0209490_10003483_pt1 | contig 14641 bp, 8 predicted proteins | sample MAT06_FD_187209 | JGI IMG/M metagenome (GOLD analysis project Ga0209490, IMG submission 187209) | Freshwater microbial communities from Lake Fryxell liftoff mats and glacier meltwater in Antarctica - MAT-06 (SPAdes) (version 2) | ecosystem: Environmental > Aquatic > Freshwater > Ice > Liftoff...
CGATGCTTCCCGAACGCAACGCCTCAAACACAATTGCGGTGTTTCCCAAGCCTGACTGAATCTTGACGGGCGCGTGGCCGGATGCCGTTTCGCCGAGCAGGTGCGCGAGAATGTAGGACTCGGTGAAGCGTTTGGAACCTATGCGCAGCGTATCGGCCAGCGCGACGGGCACGACAAACAGCAGCGCGGCAACGAGAAACAACGTACGCACAAAACTCTCCGGCTTGCTCGTTACCGGTTTGGTGCAACACGACCGGTCATTCAATCGTTCGATCATCACAGACATCCTTTTTCGGCAAAAAACAAAACGGCCGCGCAGCCAAACTGTGCGGCCGCGTGTTCGCGAGTTTCCACGACACAGCGATTATTACTTGGTCAGCCGCTAGTTGCTGAGGAAATTGATGCTCAAGAATAATTGGCCGTCAGCATTGACCTTGTTGGCGAAGCCGTGACCTTCGTCGATCGCCGTCATGCACCAAGAAAAGAGGCCGCGTTGTCAACACTTCATCCATCGGCAAAAAATTGACCCTGCCGCCTGAAATTCAGCACCGCTAGCGTTGATCTGCCGGAGTACGTCCCTGATGATGACTTTGCCCCAACAGATACCAGCCGAGCATCACAACCCAGCCAAGAACGGCGGCCTCCAACGCGCGCTGGCTAACGCCAACCAGTGCGGACGATGGAGAGAGCGTCAGGAGGCCGACGAGCGCAACGGTCGCGGCAACATAGCCAGCCACCACCAACCTTGCCGAATCCGGCCAGCCGCGTGCTGCAAGTGCCAGCATGAACAAGGAAGCCGGTGCCAACAGGTACCCGACCATGCCGCCGAGGTTATGAATCAGTTGAGACGTGCTTGGCACTGCGGGGCGGCAGCCGAGATCACAGGGAAATACCGACGCAACGAGGTAGCCCGCTGCATAGACGGCAAGTCCAAACAGTCCGAGCACGACACTGGGCGTTCGCGGGAGCACCCGCAGCGCACCGGCACAGAAAGTCAGCATCAACAAGCCGGCTGGCAGGAAACCGCCAAATCGAACCCACAATTCAGTCGGCGCGCCGGTAGCACCAAGTTCGCTCACAAACTGGGAAACGTGGCTATACCCCGGCGTGAGCGCTGCTCCAAGCACGGACAACATGACAACTGCAACGAGGGACGACACCGCCGTACAGACCAGCATTGCGCCCATTGCCTGCGATAGTTGCGGTGATTGCATAAACTGCCTTGCAATGTGGTTGAACGAACGACGATCGTCGGACTTGCCGGGCCTAGTCTGCCCCGGCCAGGAACACAGACAGCTTTAACGCGGCGTTGGACGCCGGTACTTCTCCCGCTTTCGATCTTGCCCGCATCAACTCCAGGCCCTTGCAAAAACAGCCGCACAGTTCATCCGCACGGCCGCTTGCCTCACTGACGCTTCCGCAGAGGTTACTTCCCCAGCAGATACTTGCTGAGGAAGTTGATGGTCGAGAAGAACTGATAGTCGGCGTTGGCTTTCTTGGCAAAGCCGTGACCTTCGTCCATCGCCGTCATATACCAGACAGGCGTGCCGTTCTTTTTCACGGTGGCGACGATCTGGTCAGCCTCCTGATACGGCACGCGCGGGTCATTCTTGCCTTGCACCACAAACAACGGCTTTTTGATCTTGCCCGCGTTGTTCAACGGCGCGATCGCTTCCATGAACTTGCGCATGTCCGGATCGCGCTCGTCACCATACTCGACGCGACGCAAATCGCGGCGATAGCTTTCGGTCTTCTCGAGGAAGGTGACGAAGTTGGAAATGCCGACCACGTCGATGGCTGCGGCAATACGCTCCGGGTAGTTGGTCGAGACGGCGAGAGACATGTAGCCGCCGTAGCTGCCGCCGGTGACGGCAACTTTGGACGAATCCAGATCTTTTTGCGTCGCGATCCAGTCAAACAGCGCGCCGATATCCTTGACAGAGTCTTCGCGCAGCTTGCCGTTATCGAGTTTCAAGAATGACTTACCGTAGCCGCTCGAGCCGCGCACGTTCGGATAGAGCATGCTGATGCCCATTTCGTCGTGCAGGTAATTGTTGCGGCCCATGAATCCCGGCTGGAATTGCGCTTCCGGTCCGCCGTGAATGCTGACCAAAACCGGGCGCTTACCAGGAAATTTCGCCGCGGGAGCACGATACAGAAAACCGGAAATCATGCGGCCATCGAACGACTTCCAACGCACCAATTCTGGTTCGACAAACTTGGATGCATCGACTTGCATGGTCTCGTGCGTGGTCCAGCGCGTGACGTCGTTGGTCTTGATGTTTACCGAGTAAATCTCGGACGGGCTGGTCGCCGAGGTAATATTCATCGCGAGATTAGTGCTGTCATTGTGCCAATCCACGCCGCCGATGGTGCCCTGCGGCAATTTCGGCGACGGCACCAGTTTGTGGTCAAAAGTGCGCATCAGTCGCAGCACGTTGTTGCCGTCTTCGTTTACGACAAAGGCGATCATCTTGCCGTCGTCCGACAAATCCACACTCTGCACGTCCCAATTGATGTCGCCGGTCAATACCGTGTGCTTACCGGTGGCCAGATCAACGTAATTGAGGCGTTGAAATTCACTGCCCCGGTCGGTGACCACATACAGTCCTTTACCGTCACGGCTGAATTGTCCGCCGCTGTAAGCTACCGTTTCATTGCCATTCTTCTCGGTAATGCGACGCGACTTGCCGGTGGCAACGTCCATCAACCACAGATAGCTCTCGGCCGCAGACACATACTCCAGGTACACGAGTTGCTTGTCATCCGGTGAAAAGCCAAACCCAAACCAGCCGCCGCCAGCCAGCGAAGCAAGCTTGCGCGCGCCTTCGGGCTTCATTGGGTCCGCCACGTAGAGTGTGGTTTCGATCTTGTCTGCGGAACCCTGGCGGCCGACCGGCACGGTGGCATAGGCGTACAGCTCGCCGCGCTTGGACCACGCCACCGCCTGAATGCGCTGGCCCTCGGGCGACAGTGCCACCGGCTCGCCGCCGGCGAAATCACGGCGATAGGCGCGGAACACTTCATTGCCGCCAGTGTCCTTGCTGAATATATAGAAGCGCGCGCTTTTCGGATCATAGGCCGCTGAGCGCACCGGCTCCGGATAGTCGGTGAGCAACTCAGCCGCGCCACCTGCCTTGGTCAATCGGTAGATCTGCGGCGTGTTCTTATGCCGACGCGCGAGCAGCATCTCCTGCTTGCTCGGGTGCCAGCTGGTGAAACTGGTCGGTTTGAACTCGGTGTACTTATTGACCTGTGCGGCCAAGCTTGCCGCCACCGGCGGTACGTTTTCCATGACCAACGCGGCAGGGGGTGCCAGCACGTCTTGGGCTTGCGCAAAACCGCCGACAGCGACCAGAGTCGCGACCAGCATTGGCTTAAAACGACGGGAAAGAATCATGTTGAATTCCTCGAAAAATTGAGAGGGAGAGACTACCAGAAACAGCCCGCAGATTCTGATGGCGACTTACCGGCCGCGCTATCTTTGTTGGGACGAGATGCGCAAAGCTGGGCATGGATCGCGGGGAATAGTCCAAAGCCGCATCGAATGCAGATGCAAAACTTCAAACTCCCTTATCCACGGGCTTTTTCAGTCACTTTTGTCTGGGAATGCCCGCCGATACTAGACTTCTCCAGTCTAGGTAGTTCTCGAAACCCCAAAAACTTGTCATTTCCGCGAACGCGGGAATCCATCACCCGTTTGCTCTCATTGACATACGCCGTCTGGGTTCCCGCTTTCGCGGGAACGAAAGCAGTCCTTAGAAGCTCCCGCCCCACCCCAACAGGCGCGTCGCCTAAATCAGACCGTAAGCGCGTTGCTAATCGTCGCGCCGCGCCGCGATCTGCCGTTGATGCAGGCCTGGGCGAACACCGCATCCCAGTCCCTTCAGGACCAGCCACTGCCATCAGCGTTGATGGCATTGTGTACGAGAACGTACAGACCCGCGCTCTATAAAACGTGCATTGTGACGGGCGTGTGTTTTCCCACTGCCGACATTGTTCAGCCCAAGAGCAAGTCGGCGATTTGAGTTGCTTAGATTGGGTATCGATAAACGAAGAGAGCGCATTGCAAAATCGAACGTATAGGCGGTCGACGTCTGGGTTTGGAGCCTGCAAGTGAAGGCGCGTGCCCATGCGTAAGCTTGCCGCCGTCGTGGCGTGCGCGCTGCTTCTCTGTAACGCACGCTCTGCGTGGACGCAAACCGCACCTCCGTTAGGAACGGCGCAGACGTTCGCCATCTTGGCCGGCTCGGGGATTGCTAACGTCGGCCCGTCGGTCGTGGTCGGCAGTGCCGGATCGAGCCCCACGCCTTCGAATGGTCTGACCAACGCAGAAGTTACTGGAACCAATTACACGGCGGCAAGCGCTGTGGTGGATCAGGCCAAGTTGGATCTGGTTACCGCCTACAGCAGCGCCGCAGGACAAGCGGCCACCACCGTCGCCACCGAACTTGGCGCAACGACGCTTTCAGCCGGGGTATACACCGCCGCGTCCGGCACATTCGGCCTGACCGGCGTGCTGACCCTCGATGGGGGTGGCAATCCCAATGCCGTGTTTATTTTCCAGACGGCCTCCACGCTCATCACTGCAGCGAGCAGCAGCGTGACATTGATCAATAGCGCGCAGGCTCGCAACGTCTTTTGGCAAGTCGGCAGTTCCGCGACCCTCGGTGCCAGCACAGCGTTGGTCGGCAACATACTTGCGTTCACGAGCATCAGCCTGGGTGCCAGTGCCAGTGTCTCTGGAAGACTGCTCGCCCGCAGTGGAGCGGTTACCTTGAGCACCAATAGCATCGCATTGCCGGCTGCGGCAATGCCAGTTCTGACAATACTCAAGTCGGTGCAGGTGTTCTCCGACCCCGTCAACGGCACCTCCAGTCCCAAAGCCATACCCGGCGCTGTCATGTCGTACACCGTCACCGTAACCAACAGCGGCCCCGGCGCGGTGGACGCCAATTCGACCGTGGTGACAGACCCGGTTCCGGTCAATACCAGTTTGTGTGTGAGTGCCACATGCAACAGTCCGGTGGTGGTGTTTTCCTGTACAGCATGCGGCCTGTCCGATCCCAATCCCGCCAACATTGCTTTCTCCAACGTACCCGGGGGCGGTGCGCCCTATACCTATACGCCGGTCGCCGACGTCAACGGCTATGACGCCATCGTCACCGGCATGCGCATCAGTCCACAAGGCGTGTTGAGCGCCAACCCTGCCAGCTTCAGTGTGTCGTTCAAGGTGAGGGTCAAATGAGCATGCGATTTTTGACTGGCTGGCGAATCGTGTTGGTATTCCTTGCAACCACCTCCTCCATTGTGAATGCAATGGGCACGCCCTCCGGGGCGCGGATTGGAAGCAGCGCCTGGTTGCAGTGCAACGTGTGCGGTGACGGCATCCCCTCCAACACCGTCGTCATCATGGTCGACAACAAGGTCATCGTCACCGTCGCAGAGAGTCGGGGTGCGCCGACCGGCGTCACCGCCGGGCAGGCGGTGGCAGTCACAACTTTTAGCGTCACCAACAATGGCAATACGGTGCAGGACTACGCGCTGTCCGTGGCAAATGTCGCCAGAGATGCCGCCCTGTTTGGTGCCAGTAATCTGTTCGACGCCCTCGCCTGCGTCGTCAGGGTCAAGCGTGGCACGTCAGCCACCTACGACGCCGCCGTCGATACGGCAACTTACATCGACGAACTGGCACCTGACTCGAGCCGTACCGTTTATGTCGTGTGCAGCGTCCCCACCGGTCGGGCGGTGAACGACCAGTCGATCATCCGCTTACTCGCCACGACGTTGTCTGGCGGCACACCGGGCGCGCAAAGTGCTGTCCTCGCACAGACGGCGGGACCCAACCAACGCAACGCTGTGGAAGTCGTATTTGCGGACGCCGCGGGCAGCGATGATGTCACACGCGACGGGGCGCATTCCGCCCGCAGCGCCTACCGGCTCGACGCCACCGCCAGCTTGCTCAAGTCCATTACCAACATCCAAGACCCGCTCGGTTGCAACGCCGCAAGCGGTTGCAAAGTTGTTCCGGGCTCGGTCCTCACATATCGCATTGATTTCCATGTACCGGCAGCAAGCGAAGTCGTCGGCCTGCTCCTGAGCGATCCCATCCCCCCAAACATGACCTACTTGGCGGGCAGCATCATCGTTGACGGCGTCGCCAGAACAGACGCCGCCGATGGTGACAAGGCCGACTTCGGTATCACCGCGCCGAACACCGTCACGCTGACGTTGGGCACCGTTCGCGCGCCGCTGACGACCTGGTTCAGCTTTCGCGCCACCATCAATTAACTGCCAGGAGATCGCCATGACCCCACGCTGCTTCAATTCACCCCGCTGCTTTAGTTCAACACGCCGCTTCATTTCCGCACTTTGCGCTGCCTCAATGGTTTTTGTATGGCACGTCGCCGCGTACGCGGCACCCGGTGCGGTGCAGATCGACAGCGTCGCCGAGCGGGACGTCGAGACCGTCATCAACGGCAAGAAGGAATTGCGCCGCATGCCGGTCACAAAAGCCGTCCCCGGCGACGAAATCATCTACACCTCGCGCTTCAAGAATCCGGGCAACAAGCCCGCTGGCAATATCGTCATCACCAATCCGGTGCCGAATGACACCGCGTACAAAAGCGGCAGCGCCATTGGCGGCAACACCGACATCGCGTTCTCAATCGACGGTGGCAAACAATTTGCGGCAGCCGATCAGCTCAGTGTCAAGACGCAAGAAGGCAAGACCCGCCCCGCGCTACCCACTGATTACACCCATATCCGCTGGATCTACAAAGGCGAACTCGGGGCAGGCAAGTCCGGTGAGGTCTCCTTCCGTGCCCTCGTCAAGTAGCGCTATGTTCCCCGTCATCCGATTTTTTCTGCACCGCCGCCATGCGGCTCACGGTCACCACGCCGCCCACCGCCGCCGCCTGTTTGGGGCCGGGGAGACCGCTTCCCGATGGCGATGCCCTGCCCGGCTGCAAACGCAACACCGCATCTACCGCTTCGACCGCTTCGACCGCATCGACCATCATGACCGCCACTTAAGGCAAGTTTTCGTTAGGAGATTGAAATGAAACCAGCAACGCGATTTACGTTTTCGAATACCGGACTTGCCGCAGCGCTTGCTGCGGGCCTGACGCTTGGTACTGTGCAACACGCCATCGCGGCAGGCACCACCGCAGGTACGACGATCAGCAATTCGGCCACCCTCGCCTATTCCGTCGGTGGCGTGGCCCAACCCGGCATCACATCGGCCGCTGCCACGTTCTTGGTGGACGAAAAAATCAACGTCACCGTGGTAGGAGGCCTCACCACCAACGTGGTGCCCGGCTCGACAGCGCAGGCCACCGCGTTCACCGTGACCAACAATTCCAATAGCGCGCTCGACTTCAGCCTCGCGGTCAACGCGGCGATCGCGGGCGATCAATTCGATCCAACCGGCTGCAGCGTCTTTGTCGAGAGCGGCGCGACCGCGGGATATCAGGTCGGCGCAGATATTGCCACCTTCGTCGATGAACTCGCTGCGGATGGGACTCGCACCGTGTACGTGGTGTGCAGTATCCCCGGCGCTCCGGTCAACGCCGATGCGGCAATTGTCGGTATGATTGCCACGGCCAGAGGCACCTTCAATGCGTCGGGTTATGTCGCCACAGCCACAACATTGGGGGCCGTCATCGTCGAAAGCGGCGCTAATACCGCCAGTGTCGACATCGTGTTTGCCGACGTTGCCGGCACCGATGACGTAGCACGGGATGCCAAACACTCCGCGCGAAATAGCTACGTGGTTGCCTCGGCGGCGTTGGCCGTCAGTAAGACAGCGGTGCTGTTATGTGATCCGTACAACGGCGTGACGAATCCGAAGAATATCCCCGGCTCCATCACGCGCTGGACCATTACCGTCAGCAACACCGGCGCGACTGCCGCCACCTTGACGACGATTACCGACACGCTGGCGGCAGCACTCCAGTTTGACGCCAATCTCATCACTGGCTTAACCGCGGCGACGTGCGTAACCGGTGCACCGGGTGTACCGGAAAGCGCGACTGGCACGGGCTTCAAAGTTACCGTTTCGGTCGCGCGCTTGCTCGGCGCGGGACCGTCGGCAACGACGGCGTATTTCACAAGCGCGACCGATGGTGATGGCGTGGGGCTCGCAGGTAGCATCGTCACGGCAGTCTTTGCCACCATCCTGCCGGTCGATGTCGGATCGGGACACGCCACGGCAGGATTGTTGAATGCGGGCGAAAGCGTATCGATTGTCTTCAATACCAGCGTCTTGTAGCGGTATTGGATTCACAGTGCTGCATGCTGCCGCCGCAAGCCCCAGCCGGCCGAAACTTCGACCGGGCGGGGAACTGCGGCGCGCGTCATGGTGCGTGACCGGGCAGGTGCGAGCGACGGCCGCTAAGTTGCCGATGTGGCTGGCCTCGCTGGTCTCGCTGGTGATGTTGTTGCTGTCCACCGCGATCGGCGCCGACACGCCGCCAGGCACCACCATCATCAACACGGCAGCGGCCAGCTACCAGCTCGGGGGCACGCCGGTCCGGCAAACCGCGTCGCGTACCGTGGTGACCGAAGCAGCCATTCGATTCCTCGCGCTAAATCGCGGCGGGCAACCGATGATGGTGACCACGTCGTCCTGTACTTCGCCCCCGGCACCCACCGGTGCCATTGGCGCACCGGGCAATATCAATACGGCTACAGGTCCGGCCGAGGTCCTGCTCTCCCCGACGGCGGCATACGGCAGCGGCGACCTGATCTACATTGAAGTCACCGACCACTGGAACAACAACCCGGCGGTAATCCAGACCCTGACAGTGACGCTCACCAGCAGCACACGGCCGAACGACCGTATCACTGTTCTGCTGACCGAAACCGGCGCAAACAGCGGCAGCTACATCGGCACCATCCGCAGCGCTTCCAATACTGCTGCTGACAACAATTGCGTGATTTCCGGCGGTGCTAACGCGACACTCACCGCCACCTACGCATATCAATACCAGCATGACGCCGGCAACCCTGCGACCACCACCGTCAGCGCGGTGGCGATGATCAATCCGTTTGGCACCGTGTTCGACTCGGTCAGTGGTGCCGCCTTGGATGGTGCCGTCGTGACGCTGCTCGATGTCGCCAGCGGCAGGCCGGCCACCGTGCTGTGCAATGACGGCGTGCAAATCTCACCCAATCCTGTCACGACCGGATCCACGTTTACCGCCTGTGGCACCACCGTTGCCCTGCCACCGGGAACCTATCGCTTTCCACACATCCGAGCCGGCAACTACCTGCTCAGCGTGCGACCACCGGCGAGCTACACGTTTGCCTCGACGGTCACGCCTGCCGCGCTGGCGGCGGCCGTTGCGACATCACTCTATACGGTGGTGGGAACGCCGGGGGCCGGTGCCTCCTACGGAACGTCGTTTCTGATCCCGCCAGGGGTCACCAGTCCGCGCGTGGATATCCCGGTTGATCCGCGGCGCACAAACCTGCAGATTATCAAGACGGCAGGGAAGACTGTCGTCGGTGAAGGCGAATACGTGCCGTATTCGTTGTCCATTCGTAACATGAGCACGCTACTGCCGGCGTTAAATGTAAACATTGACGACCGCCTGCCGCGCGGATTCCGTTACCAAACCGGTTCGGCGCGGCTGGCTGCCGCCTTGCTGCCCGACCCGGTCGTCTCCACCGATGGCCGCACGCTGACGTTCACCATATCCACCATCCCCGCCGCGGGATCGGTGACGCTTAGATACGTGGCGCTGGTCACCGCAGGCGCGCCGACCGGCATCGCCGAGAACGTCGCGGTTGCCACCGGCCTTGTGACCTCCAACGTCGCGCGTGCCAACGTCACCGTGCGCGAAGACTTGATGCGCAGCCGCGCAATATTGATGGGGCGCGTGATTATCGGCGGTTGTAATGCACGAAAGGACGGGCGAACGGACGGGCAAATTCGCACCGAGGGGGAAGGCCTGCCGAACGCGCGCATCGTGCTGGAAGACGGCACCGCCATCCTCACCGATCAGGAAGGCCGCTGGCACGCGGACAACATTCGTCCCGGCACCCACGTCGTGCAGTTGGATCTCGATTCAATCGGTGCCGGATTCAAGGTCGTGACCTGCCATGAAAACTCGCGCTTCGCGGGGCGTAACTATTCGCAGTTCGTCAACGTCCGCGGCGGTAGCCTGTGGCGCGCGGACTTCTACGTACAACGGACCACGCCCGCTCCGCCCACACAAGGCCGCGCTGGCGCGCAAGCGCAAGGCAGTGTCGCGACCCCCAACGCAAGCGCCGTCAACCCCAACGATAAGCTAGTCGAAACATTGCCCTACAACGCTGATTGGCTGGCGGCTGCCCGTCCCGGCGTGGAATGGTTGCATCCGCAGGAGAATTTCCTGCCAGCCCTGCCCACGATTAAGGTCGCGCTCAAACTGGTGCCCGGCCAGCGCGCCACGCTGAAACTTAACGGGGAAGTTGTCAGCCCGCTGTATTTTGACGGCGAGCAAACCAATGCCGCGCGCAGCGTTGCATTGGGCACTTGGAACGGCGTGCATATTCAAGACGGTGACAATCGAGTTGAAATGGTTGTCGTGGATCTAGCCGGCAAGGAGGTGCTGCGCCAGACGCGCAATATCCATTACGCCGTCACACCGGACCGGGTCGAACTGGTGCTGGCACAATCGCGCCTGATCGCCGACGGTAAAACCCGTCCCGTCATGGCGCTGCGCTTCTTCGACAAAGACGGCCATAAAATGCGGCGCGGCTTCAGTGGCGAGTTCCAACTCAACAGCCCGTACCAATCCGTCAACCAGTTAAATGCCTTGCAGCAAAACCCGTTGGGCGGCGCGATCAACGGCAAGCCCCAATATGAAATCGGCCCCGACGGCATTGCCTTGGTAGAGCTTGCGCCGACGACGCAATCCGGCATCGCCGTACTGAATTTCCGCTTCGGCCGCGATCGCGCGCAGGAAATCCGCGCTTGGTTGGAAGTCGGGCAACGCGACTGGATTCTGGTCGGCTTTGGTCAGGGCACGCTCGGCCACAAACGCCTCAGCGGTAGCATGGCGGCCCTACAAGGTGCAGACGCAGACAAACAGTTGTTCGACGCCGACCGCATCGCCTTTTACGCCAAGGGCAGCATCAAAGGCGAATATTTGTTGACCATGTCCTACGATTCCGCGAAGCAACAAATCGACCCGGCATCGGGTTTGGCGAACTTGAAACAAAGCATCAACCCGTCCCAGTACTACACGCTCTACGGTGACGCAACCACGCCATATTTCGATGCCGCCAGCGCCAACAAGCTGTATCTGAAAATCGAGCGAAAACAGTTCTACGCGCTGTTCGGGGATTTTGATACCGGGCTGACCGTGACCGAATTTTCGCGTTACAGCCGCACCGTGACAGGATTGAAATCGGAATACACCGGTGAGAATTTTGCCTACAAGGCATTTGCCACCATGACCGATCAAGCGTATGTCAAGGACGAGATTGCGGGCGACGGCACCTCCGGCCAGTACCGCCTCACGCGCCGCAACATCGTCGCGAATTCGGACAAGATTCGCATTGAGACACGCGACCGCTTCCGCTCCGAAGTGATTGTTTCCAGTCAGATGTTGACGCGCTACCTCGACTACGACATCGACTACGTGGCCGGTAGGCTTTTCTTCAAACAACCGATCAACGCCCGCGACGGTTCCTTCAATCCAATCTACATCGTCGCCGAATACGAATCCGGCGATCCGCGCGATATGACGCTCACGGCGGGCGGCCGCGCCGCCTTCAAACCCGCCAAATCTCTGGAAGTCGGTGCATCGCTCGTGCATGAAGGCACCGAGGGTGCCCGCGGCAATCTGGCCGGATTGGACGCCACTTGGCAAGCCGGCGAGAAAACCAAGGTCGTGGTTGAAGTGGCCAACAGCAAACGCGAAGTTGCCGGCAGCGCGATCGATCTAAACCCCGTCAACACCGTCAAACCCACAGGCTCAGCGTGGAAGGTCGAAGTCATTCACCAAACAGCAACGCTCGACGCCAAGCTGTACGCACGCGAGCAAGAAGCCGGTTTCGGCCTCGGTCAGCAGGCGGGCAGCGAAACGGGAACGCGCAAAATCGGCGGCGACGCGCGGCTGATGATTTCACCCACCAGCCAGGGGCAGTTTCAGGCCTACCGCCAAGAGAGCCTGGGCTTGGTCAACGCGCGTCGCGACGTGGTGGACGCGCGCATCAATGAGGTGTTCGGCAACCTCACCGCCTACTACGGCGGGCGCCTCGCCAGCGATCACGACGGTTTGGGAGCCGCTCGCGATAGCAAACAACTCTTGGCGGGAGCGGGCTATACGATGCTGGACAAAAGAATCACGCTGCGCGCGGCAGGCGAATATGGTCCGGAAAACGCAAGTGCGGACTTCCCCAACCGGCTCAATGTCGGAGCGGACTACAAGCTCACCGAAAAGACGAAATTATTTGTCGAACAGGAATTCGCGCGTGGTGAAAACTTCTCAGCCAACCTGTTGCGTGCTGGATTGAATACGCAGCCGTGGACGGGGGCCTCGATGGCGGCCTCGTTGGGAGATGGATCATCGCTGGATAGCGAACGCCTGTTTGCCAATCTCGGCTTGGTGCAACGCTGGCAGATCAACGAATTCTGGCAAGCCGATCTCGGCGTCGACCGCGTCAAAACACTCAGCGGCGGTAACCCAACACCCGGCAGCAGCCCAACGCCATTTGCGCCCATTAACCCGACCACTTTCCTGCCGCCGCTCAATGCCAACGTGCCGTCGGCATTCGGTTCGACCAGCGGCGACTACACAGCCACCAGTGTCGGACTGAATTACAACAATAAAGTCTGGAGCGCCAATGGACGATTCGAGCGGCGCGTGTCCACCACCGACAACAAGACCAACCTGATGCTCGGGTTGCAGCGCAATCTTGGCGATGGACGCGCCGCCGCAGGCGGATTCACCTATCTCGATGTCGAGTCGGCCGTCAATCCAACGCGCAACATCAACCTCAACCTTTCGTATGCGTCGCGGCCGCAGGAGCGTGATTGGATCTGGTTGAGCCGTCTTGACTACATCGATGAACGGACCGGGGGCCTGATTGGCAAACCTGCTGACGGGACTCACAGCCGCAAACTCGTGAACAACACCAATGCCAACTGGATGGCCCGCCCCGACACCCAGATTGCGCTGCAATACGGCGCGAAATTCGTTCGCGACAGCATCGACCGGGAGAGTTACCGTGGCTACACCGACCTTATCGGCATGGAGATCCGTCACGACCTGAATCGCGATTGGGACATCGGCGCCAGCGCCTCCATGCTGCATAGCTGGGCTGCAGGCGCGAAAAGCTATGGTGTTGGCGCCTCGCTCGGCTACAAGCTGATGGAAAACACGTGGGTCGTGGTCGGCTACAACGCGCTCGGCTTTACCGACAGAGATTTCAGTGGTGCCGCGTATCGGGCTCGCGGTGTTTACCTGACCCTGCGCGTGAAGGTGGACCAAGATACGTTCAAACTCAACGATCGGCGCGCCGGGCCGTAACAGAGCAGCCCGTGTTTCTTTAGCTGCCGGCGCGTGATTCGCTCACCCAACGCCGCGCTTGGTAGAGAAGGTGCTCCGATTGCCGGCATTGCGCAATTGCCGGATGAAAAAAACCCGAAGGCAACACGATCTGCCTGCCTGCAATTTAACTAGGCAAGCTCTGATTAAGTCCATTTCGTCGCTTCGGTTTTGCAAAATGAGGTTGTTGCTCAACCAAAAATATTTCCTCACATATCAGACATATGCTGCGTCAATATTTTTGCGAGTTTGGCAACTGCGGCGCCTAGTCCGGCTTCGAACTGAACTTAATCAGAGCTTCCGTCGGCGCAACACTCGGTTTTCGAAAATGAAACTCGTTTATCCACGGTCGTTTTCACGCACTTTTGGTCGAAAACACCCGCCGATATTGGACTTTTATATCCTTCTGCTGGTCGGCGCGTCGTGTTAATCAGGCTGCCGCCGCCTTGACAATCGCCGCATAGCGCTCCGCCATCGGTGCGGGAACGTCGACGGCAGTGATATTGGCCGGCAACGGATAGGTGAGCAGCGCATCGATCTGCTTGAGCAGCAGCGAGCCGCGCCAACGAAACAGCGTCGTCGGCACTTTCAAGGATTGGTAGTGTGGAGCGCGCTCGTGCAAAAACGCGGCACGGTAGGCCTCGGCATAGCGCGGCCCGGCCAACAGGTATTCATTGACCAGCGCCTCGACTTCCACAGCTGACGGATCGGTGGCGCGAAATCGATGCGCGTCGTTGACTTCGTACCAAGGGAAGTACTGCAACTGCTGTCGACACATCTGCCACAGCGGCGCGAGATGGCTGCCGTCGTCGCGCGGCGAGATGTCGATAAAGTAGCGCTCCAAGACGCTATCACGTTCTGCGTCGTCGAAGTGCGCGGCGTTGTCGAGCAGCAGGTGTGCCACGTCGTCGGGATACGCATTCGCATAGCCGAGCGCCAACTGCGCGCCGGTGGCCGAACCGTGGAGTTTGAAGCGTGCGCCGGCAACCGCGTGAAAGAACGCTTTGAGTGTGGGCAGATAGTCGGCGATCGAGGCGGCTGGCGTTGGCAGCGGTGCGGAATATCCATAACCGGGCGTGTCAAGTGCGATCACGTGC
>Ga0209490_10003485_pt1 | contig 14636 bp, 14 predicted proteins | sample MAT06_FD_187209 | JGI IMG/M metagenome (GOLD analysis project Ga0209490, IMG submission 187209) | Freshwater microbial communities from Lake Fryxell liftoff mats and glacier meltwater in Antarctica - MAT-06 (SPAdes) (version 2) | ecosystem: Environmental > Aquatic > Freshwater > Ice > Liftoff...
ACGGGCACCGGCGAGATCGTCTGCGATCAATCGCTGCACGGTCTGCTGACGTCTTTTCGTCGCGCCGCGTAACGGCGACGCCAACAGCACGAACCGCAGCATCGACCCGCTGGTCAGATGGCGGATATCCGTGCGATAACAGCAGAATTTCGCCGTGTTCTGAGGCACTTCCGCATTCTCGCGGTCATTTTCCGATGGCAACCATCAAGATAATTCGCCGCTTTATCCCGTAAAAACGGCGCAGGTTCGTGCCGATAATATTCGCACCATACGGGATAACCGTGCGATAACAGAAGAATTTTCCCGCGTTCTGAGGCACTTCAGCATTCTCGCGGTCATTTTCCGAGGGCAACCATCACGATAATGCGCCGCTTTACCCCTGAAATACTGGCACAGGCGCGCGCCGATAATAATCGCACCATACGCTGAAAGGTTTTGAACATATACGGGCTCACAGGGAGCGGGATAGAATTCTACGCCCCGCAATCCAAAGCATCTTCAGGCACCAGAGGCACTCCGCGCAAAGGGCAACCGAGAATACTATACCGACGAGGAAACCGAAAGATCGCCTCCTATCCAAGTCAATAATTGCAGCCACTAGCGCCCCTGCAGCAGCGAGCGCCAAAACTGATGGATATACCAAGTCTATTGGCTTAGGATACCGGCTGAGAGATAAAAAAAAGTATTGCACAAGCGTCACAAGCGGAGCAAGAACAATTGCCGAGACTGCTGTATATAGTGGATGCATGGTTTTTAACGCGGGAACCGTCTATCTGCCTTATGCCTCTGAAACTCTTGTCCGGTCATCAATCCGCCCTCCGGAATACAGAGGAATCCGCAATGAACATCGATCCAGTAGAATTTACCATAGGCATCGGGTGTTGTCCTGCCGGGCGCTAGCACCCCCCGCTTTTCGCTCCAGCCATCTACCTCCTCCCGCTTAAAATGGTAGCCAGAGACTGGCCTAATGTACAACTCGATTGCGAAATAATCACATGGGCAATCCGGCGTAATGTACGGCCCCAAGACTTTCTTACCCTGCGCTTCGGCATCAGCCTTTATATTCGCAAAGATACCCTGGCATGTTTCATTGGGTTCGGGTATATATCCATCATTCCAGATTTCGGCGTACTCGCCCGGTTGAGGTAACAGAGGATCTCCATTATCGTCTAGGCCATGGCCCCACGGGTCGTCCACTGCCCACGAGTAACAATTCCCTGATGCGTCAGAAGTTGAGCTGAAAGATTCTAAAAACCTGGAAGGGGCGCCTTGCGCGAAATCATATAAGTTATACCTACCCTGGTGGTATGATCCAAGGGTACTGAGACGAATAGGCATAACCGGCTGGTGCCCACGGAAACGCCAGACCCATCTGTCATAGTTGCTGAGAACATGTCCCGACACAACACTCCATGGCATCCGATTTAAAAATCTACCGTTGGCGAAACTATAATATCTAGTCCTAAAATATGCATTCCCTGTCTCATAATCAATGGACCGGCATTGGAATCCCAACACGAAACCATGCTGGCTCGCAACGCGCAGCCCTCCGGCTGCATCCGTTACAGTCATCTTTCCATACGCATCATACCGATAGCGCTCTTGGACCTGGCCAGCGGCATTGGTTACGGCACTCGGCGAATACAAATGATTGCTGTGCGTAAAGTAGCGGGTGCCGTTGTTGGTATACGAAAGCACTTCATCAACATAGCCCCCGAACACATACGCCCGCGCCGCATACGGCTGGATCGCCTCATACGTCGCATTCGTCCCGCGCTCGACGAGATCCGTCAACCGCGCCAGCGCCGCCGCATCGATCGTCCCGCCCGCGGGCCCAACCTCGATGAAGCACAGCTTGGGATCCAGCGCGCCGGTGCCGCTGGTGATGGTCAGCTTGCCATCGCTCACCGTCGCCGTCACCGCGTAGCCGTCGAAATCGCCCTGGGTGTAGCTGGGCGCGATCGATGGATCCGGATCGGTCACTGCCGTGCCTTCGATCCTCAGGTGGTTGCTCGAGAGGGTCGAGAGCGGATCGCCGCACACGACCACCACCGGGTAGGTGCCGTTCGGTAGGGCCAACTCCCACACGCCCGCGGTGTCGCCAGCGAGCGGCTTCAGGCGCGCACTGGTGTCCAGTTCGGCCGCGATCTGGTAGTTGCGCAGCTGCTGGCGGCCAGTCTGCGCTACCGTCCAGCCGTAGGTCTTACCGTTCGTGCGCACGCTGTACACCTTGCCCTTGTCGCCGAGGAAGCCAACGGGAACCACGGTCGTCACGGGCTGGAAGTGGACCCGCGTGATGCCCGCGCCGGCAAGGACCCCGCCGGTGGCCGGGGTCAGCGCACCGTTCGCCGCCGTGCCATCGGCCTCGCTGCCGGTGATCGCCGCCTGGCTCGGCACGGCCGCCAGTTCGCTTTCCTGGATCACCTGGGCGCCGGCATGCCAGAAGCGCGTCGTGCGGCCGTTCACTGTCTTGGCCAGACGCCGGCCGAGGGCGTCGTAGGCGTGCAAGGAACCGTGGACATGCACTCGTTGAATCGTGTCAATATGGCCTGAGATCGACACCACCAATGCAACACTAGACCCGGTGTGATCGGTGCATGTCCACGCTTCGTGTCGAACATGAATGCCCACGCCGAGCGCGTGCTCCGCAGCATCCAGGAGGAATGCACCAACCACTTCTGGTTCTTTGGCGAACGATCGCTTCGCGGAGCGTTGGCCGAGTACTGCGACTGGTATCACCATCACCGACCCCATCAGGGCATCGGCAACCGGATCATCGAACCGGGTGCGGAAATCGGCAGGACGGAAGGGCCCATCGTTATGCGATCGCGCCTCGCCGGGAGGCTCGTCCACTGGGAAAGACGGGCCGCGTGATTTTGCGGTGATTTCAGCGGTTTTGACATTTTAACACCAAACGCATCACAGGGCCAAACGCGGTCAGGGTTCGGTCAGGCTCCAGTCAGAAATCAGCCGCGGCTGGCCTCGTATGCACGACCGCTGCGTTTTTCCACCCAGTTCACAAAAGCGCGGTTGGCCACCGCCGAGCCGCCAGGGGTCGGATAATCACCGGTGAAATACCAATCGCCGGTGTGGCCAGGAATGGCCCAGCGCAGGCCTTCGACGGTTTGGAAGACGACCTCTATTTCACCAGCCCAGGTGGTGCCCTGCGGGCGCACCAGTTCGGCGATCTTGGCCGAGACCTGGGTGTCGGTGAAACCCGCGTAGATGCGTTTCACATGATTGGTCTGCGGCACCGGCGCATCGTTGGGTAAGCGTGCGGCTTCGGAGCGCGCCATTTCACTGACGCAATCGCGATAGACCTCGTCGACCAACGACATTTGTTCCTGATCGCGCAAGAGACTGATCGTCGCTTCGAAGGCGATGAATTTTCCCATCTCGGACATGTCGATGCCGTAGCAGTCCGGATAACGGATCTGCGGGGCGCTGGAGAGGACCACGATCTTGCGCGGATTAAGCAAAGTCAGCATACGCAGGATCGACTGGCGCAGAGTAGTGCCCCGCACGATCGAATCGTCGATAACCGCGAGATTATCCAGGCCAGGCCGCAGAATTCCGCGCGAAATGTCATAGGCATGCGCAACCAGATCGCCGCGATCACGGTCATCGGCGATAAAGGTGCGCAATTTTGCGTCTTTATGTGCTGCTTTTTCTACCCAGGGCCGGATTTGCAGAATCCGGCGCAAAGTATCCGGTTTGAGTTCACCATGTTCCTGCAGGCGCAGAATTTCGCGTTCCTTCCATTCCGCCAACCAGCTTTCTAAGCCTTCGACGAGACCGAAATAGGCGACCTCCGCCGTGTTGGGCACGTAGCTGATCACCGTATGTTCGAGGTCGTGATCGATGGCTTTGAGCAAAGCGGGGACCAATTCCTTGCCCAGTGCCTTGCGTTCACGGTAGATGTCGCGGTCGTTGCCGCGGGAAAAGTATAAGCGTTCAAATGAGCACGAACGCCGTTCGAGTTGGGGGAGGATTTCAGTTTCACGCCCGACGCCGTGATGATCGATGATCAGGGCACAGCCCGGAGTCAGTTCGCGCACCTGTTCATCGTTGACTTCAAAGCAGGTGACCAGGGCGACGCGCTCAGAAGCCGCCGCGATGACTTCGTCATCTTCGTACCAGAACGAAGGACGTATCCCGTTGGGATCACGGAAAACAAAGGAGAGCCCGTGGCCGACGATGCCGCCGAGGTGGTAACCTCCGTCCCAGGGCCGCGAAGCCTTTTTCAAGACCTGGGCGAAATCCAGTTCGTCGGCGATGCGCTCCAGCAATTGTTCACCATCCTGAATCGAGTGGCGATGTTTGCGCACAATGGCTTCGTTGGCTTCATCCAGGAAATGGCCTATTTTCTCCATCACCGTCGAGGTGTCGGCGCTGCCTAAGGGATGCTGCCCCAAGGTCACCAACATGTCGAAGATCTCATGCGAATTGGTCAGATTGAAATTGCCCGCCAAGGTCAGATAGCGGCTGGGCCAGTTGGACACCCGTTCATACGGATGGCAATTGTCGATGGTTTGACCGCCATGGGTGCCATAGCGCAAATGGCCGAGATAAATTTCACCCAGCCAGGGATAAATGCGTTTGAGCTGTTCGGGATCCTTGGGCACCACGCCATCGCGGTGCAGATGTTCGAGATCCTGATGAATACTGCGCCACACGCGATCCAGGCAGTTCGGGCCAGCTTCGCGGATGCGATGATGATACCGCGCACCCTTGAGTGCCCCTTGTTTCAACACGCCAACGCCCGCGCCATCTTGACCGCGATTGCGCTGTTTTTCCATCAACAGGTACAACTTGCGCATCCCCCACAACGGCGATCCATATTTTTCATCGTAATACGCCAACGGCTTCTTCAAACGCACCAAAGCTAAACCGCATTCATGTTTGATGGAATCACTCATGCTGTAACTCCACTTGGTTTCACTTGGCAGAAACTATCTTGTCGTTGTCCGAGGTCCGAGGTCCGAGGTCCGAGGTCCTCGCATCGCGGCCACGGTAACGACTGGCGTGATCTATTCAGCAGTGCCTCAGACAATGATACTTTGAACATTTCGCATATGAGCGATATCGACATCGGAATACATTCCATAACGGGTATGCGAGGACTTCGGACCTCGGACCTCGGACCTAGGACCAATGACGCAGTCATTCTCACGAAATAACCTCTCGTCCACCGACGTATGGACGAAGAATCTCAGGAATGCGAATGCTGCCGTCGGCTTGCTGATAGGTTTCGAGCAGCGCGATGAGGCAACGCGGCAGGGCCAGGCCGGAACCGTTCAGGGTCGCGGCGGGGACGGGTTTTCCTTTAGGTTCGGGGCGGTAGCGCAGGCCCATCCGGCGGGCTTGAAAGTCGGTGAAATTGGAACAGCTCGATACTTCGAGCCAGCTCGACGTACCGGGACTCCATACTTCGAGATCGTAGGTATGCGCAGAACCGAATCCGGTATCACCCGTACACAATTCCAAGATGCGATAATGCAGACCGAGTTCACGCAGCAGGCCTTCGGCGTGGCCGCGCAGGGTCAGCAAATCGGCCTCAGCGCGATCTGGGGCGGTAATCCACACCATTTCGACCTTGTCGAATTGATGCACCCGGGTCATGCCGCGGGTACCGATGCCGGCGGCGCCAGCTTCGCGGCGGAAGCACGGGGTATGGGCGCAGAATCGCAGGGGCAGATCGGCGGCTTCGATGATCTGGCCGCGATACAGATTGGTCACCGGCACTTCGGCGGTAGGGATCAAGTAAAGATCGTCATCGGCGCATTTATAGAGCTGGTCAGCAAATTTTGGTAATTGCCCGGTGCCGGTCATGACCTCGGGGCTGACCAGATAGGGCACCGCCAATTCGGTGTAGCCGTTTTGTTCCGTATGACGGTCGAGAAAAAAGCTGATCAGGCCGCGCAGCAAGCGGGCGCCGGCGCCGCGCAGAGCGACAAAACCCGAACCGGCCAGACGCGCGCCGCCATCGAAATCAATAATGCCCAGCTTGGTGCCGAGATCCCAATGCGCCGCCGGGGTAAACGAAAAGACCGGGGCTTCGCCCCAGGTTCCGGCGACCCGATTGGCGTTGGCGTCCGCACCGACCGGCACGCTGGCGAGGCAGATATTGGGCAAGCGTAACAGGGCATCGGTCAGCCCGGCTTCGACACGGATACGCTCGGCGTCGATGGTCTTGGCTTCGTCGCCCAGTCGGCGCGCCTCGTCTTTCGCCGCGGCGAGATCACCACCGGCGCGGGCGACCTGGGCGATGGCTTTAGAGGCGGCATTTACCGCCGCTTGCAGGCGTTCGCCTTCGGTTTTGAGACGGCGCACCTCCGCGTCGATGGCCAACAGCCGGTCGAGGTCGACGACCTCGCCACGAGCCTGCCAGGCGTTGCGGAAACGCTCGGGCTCCTTGCGGAGCAGTCCGAGATCAATCATGAGACCCCCCAGGGGGATTCCGACGCCACCGACGCCGGCCAGCTGCACGCTGGGGCCGCGATCATAGGAGGCTTGCGGCGTGAACAACCGCAGGGTCGCGCAACCCCAATTGAGCCAGAATTGTATTGAGGATGGTACCGCGCCTCTGCGCCAGATCGCCCAATCGGTCCGACCACGCCAGGACCCCCGCTGGCACGCCCAGATCTGCCTTGCCCCAGACCACGACGTCGTCGGGCTGGGCGGGAACCACCGCCCCTGCATCGGCGGGATGGAGGTACACCACAATGTCGGCGCGGGCCCGCGCTTGGCGCACCAGATCCTGGCCAGCGGCTTCCAGGGCATCGTCGGTCGCGCGTAGTCCGGCGGAATCGATCAGGCGCAGGCGCCAGCCCGCATGGTCGACCACGGCGACGACCAAGTCGCGGGTGGTTCCGGCCTGATCGCTGACCAGGGCGCGCCGGTGTCCGCAGCAGGTATTTAAAAGAGTGCTCTTGCCGGCATTGGCGGGACCGGTGATCAGCACCAGCGGTTGTCGGCGCAGAAATTCAGTGGCGAAGGGCGGAGGCTGGTCGTTTTTTTGCAAGAGCCAAGCCACCGCCGCCGGTGCTGGTGCCTGGGCCAGGGCGGTCCAGGGGTCGGAATTGTCCACCTGCTTTTCCTGCCACCCGAGCGCCGTGCAGGCAGCGCTTACAGCGGCGCGCATGCCGGGCCCGCCATGGACATGCAATTCCGCTTCGGTGTTGCTGAGCCGCAAACACAGCGCTTCATCCACCACCGCATCGTTGGCATCGCGCACGGCCACCAGGGCGACCCGGCCCACCTCGGGCCAGCGGCGCAGCAGGCGCGGACCGCAATCACAGCGCAGCACGGCGATCGCACTGGCCGCCGCAGGAGTCAACCAGGTGAATGAGCGCACCCGCGCATCTGACCCGCGAACTGCGCCGGCGAAAGGTGTCAGCGGCGTCAGCGGTGGCGACGGGTGCTGGCGGCCTTTTTCGCCGCGGTCGAACGCTTAACCGCCTGTGCTTTCGCGCGCTTGCGCCGCGTTTCCACTCCTTGCCGCGCGGATTTGCGCCGCTTGGCGGCTTTGCGGGCCTTGGTCTTTTGGCCTTTGGCCACCCGCGCCCGGGTCTTGCGGCGCTTGGCCAAGGCCGAGCCGTCATAGGTGCGGTCGCCGGTGATAGTGCCGTCGGCGGCGTGGATCACGACCTGGGATAAGGGATGCCCTTTGGCCAGAGCCGTGGCTGCTGTCACCGCTGCCTTTTTACTGGTGCAGAGTTCGCTGGCCCGGCGCGCCCTGCCCCGGCGCACCTGCCAGCCCGCTTCCGCCGGTAGGACATGATATACGATACGGACCGGCATGATGGCGTCCCCCAGATAAGTCGCACGGTAGCACGCGCGATGAAAAATTCACGCGCTTCCTGATCGGCCAGCGCGCGCTCTTTCCCTCAGCGGCGCTCGCCGGTGTCGAGCATGACGCCGAGCGCGACCGCAATGCGGCGATCTATGGTCCCATCGAGATCCGGCGTCATGTCGAGCAGATAGCGATCCAGCAGGGTAAAGCACCGATTGAAGCACCGATTGAAGCGCCCGACCACGCGGCCATCCGCACCCAGGAACAGATAATTCCGGCGCAGGATGCCAAACAAAGGACCCAAGAGCCGGCGCACCAAGGCCAGGACCACGTGGTCTTCGACCACCGTACATAAAATATCTCCATCCGGGCCACGACAAGTCCAAGTCCGGCGCAGCAAATTGCCGAGATAATTCTTGCGCAAGCGGGCGAGCAATTTTCCCTCGTGGTCTTCGACGGTGAATGTCGCGATGATCGGCTGGAAATCACGGTCCTGACGTACCTGCACGAGGATTCGGTCATCAGCGGCCGCCTGTAACGAAACATCCCGACGGCCCGCGAGCATGCGCCCGATCAGAATCGCCACCGATGTCGCCGCCATCATACCGGAGAAAATGATCGCCATCGCATAATCCTCGCCCAGGGACAAACCCAAGGCGACAAAACACGCCGCAACCACCAGAAAACCCAAGGCCGCAGCACAGGCAACGATGATGGTCGCCATCACCCGCGCTGGCCGTTGCACATGCAGCAGCAGGACATCATCGGCGGAGCGTACGTCGTAACGTTCATTCCACGCCAAGTGGCGTTGCCGGAGCAAAAAACGGTCATGCGCAAAAGGATCATTGGCTCGCCGCCGCACCACATCCGTCACTGCCACTCGTTCGACCGGACCAGTCGGGGCGCTGAACAGATTCGGCTCGCCAGATGAGGCCGTGGACGCCATGGGGAAACCATGCGTGGTGGATGATGGGGGACAATGGTGGTGGAGGCGCTGGGCTACCGTTTCAGTGGGCGGATGTTGAGCCTTCGTTCCCGCAGCGACGCAGAGCGTAGCGTACCGGATGGGCCGCAGGCCGGGCGCATCACCGAGGATTACGAAACCGCCAGATCGCAGGATCGCCGGCTGACGTGATCGCGTAATTGCGAATTGCCAAATCCCGGTGCGCGATGCTCTGCGTCGCCCGGACAGACAGCGATCACGGTCGCGTGAACACCACACGTCGGCCCAAATGTGACCGCATATGCTCACGCTCAGTGGCTACACCACGTGCAGCATAAACCGTTTGGGGCTGTCGACAGGCGAAGCGGCCAGCAGGCCGCAACGCGGCCTGCTGGTGTTTCCGCAATGGGCTCAATGAGCCATTGCGGAAACGCCTCCCCCCTTGCCCTTTTCCTTCTTCCACGCTGCGTCGGGTTTGGCGTTTTCGCCGTATGTGCCGGCGGCGTAGGCGGCGGCCATTTGCGCCAGGGTCACGGTGGGGACGCCGGGGGCGTGGCCAGCTTGGCCGAATTGACGCATGCGTTCTTCGACAATGACCTGCATCGCCGCGCGGGCCGGGGTGAGATAGCCGCGGGGATCGAATTCAGCGGGCTTTTCGACCAGGAATTTGCGGATGGCGGCGGTGATGGCGAGACGGTTGTCGGTATCGACGTTGATTTTGCGCACGCCGGCTTTGATGCCGCGTTGAATTTCTTCGACGGGCACGCCGTAGGTTTCTTTGATCTTGCCGCCGTATTTATTGATCTCATCGATCAAATTCTTGGGCACCGAGGACGAACCATGCATGACCAAATGGCAATTCGGGATCTTGGCGTGGATTTCTTCGATGCGCTTCATCGCCAGGACATCGCCAGTGGGCTTTTTCGAGAATTTATAGGCGCCGTGGCTGGTGCCCATGGCGACGGCCAAGGCATCGATACCGGTGCGTTGGACGAAGTCGACCGCCTGATCGGGATCGGTGAGCAGCTGATCCATGGTCAGCTTGCCTTCGGCGCCGTGGCCGTCTTCTTTTTCGCCTTCGCCGTGTTCGAGCGAACCGAGCACACCGAGTTCACCTTCGACGCTGACGCCGAAGCTGTGCGCGATATTCACCACTTCGCGGGTAACGGCGACGTTGTAGTCGTAGCTGGCCGGAGTCTTGCCGTCGTCTTCGAGCGAGCCGTCCATCATCACCGAGGTGAAACCCATGCGGATGGCGCTGATGCAGGTGTCGGGCGCGTTGCCGTGATCCTGGTGCATGACCACGGGGATTTCCGGGTACAGTTCAATCGCGGCTTCCATCAGTTTGGCGAGGAAGACATCGTTGGTGAACTTGCGCGCACCGCGGCTGGCCTGAACAATGACCGGGCTCTTGGTGGCGCGAGCGCCTTCCATGATCGCCTGGATCTGCTCCATGTCGTTAACGTTCAAAGCGACAACGCCGTAGTTGTTAGCAGCAGCGTGATCAAGCAAAGGGCGGAGCGGAATAAGTGCCATGGATAGTCCAACGGGCTGAGGTTTAGGCGGGTGGGTACACTAGCAAAAGGTTGTGGGTTCGGAAGTGATGAAGTTCACTGGACTACTCGCCTGTCCGAAGTCCTAAGCCGCAGGTCTGGCAGAATGTCCGACGTCCGAGTCCGAGGTCCTAGGTCCCGCAGCGTGGCAGAGATTCATCGTGATCGGGTAATCGTGCGCGCCTTCAGAGGCGAACAATGCCGCAAGATGCGACAGAAAACGCGTCTACGTCCGATGCCAATTTCCGCCGCGATCCCACAAACTCGACCAATGATTTCGGATATGGGAAACAAGATCACAGGTAGAAATGCCCACCCGATTTACAAATCCGACCACGCAAACGAGACCTAGGACCTCGGACTTCGGACCCCGCAAAATAGACGTTTCATTGGTTCGTAAACCCAAAGAAACAAAAAGTAAGAATGAAACTAGGACCTAGGACCCTCAACAAAAAAGAGGCCACCGTCAAAACGACGGTGGCCCCATACTGGCACAAAGCCAACGACTGATATCAGACCAGTTCGAAGAGCGCGATCGGCGAGCGGTCGCCGAGGCGATAACCCGCTTTGTAGATGCGGGTGTAGCCACCGGAACGTTCCATGTACTTCGGGCCGATCTCGGCGATCAGCTTTTGTACGGCCCCGACGTTGTGCAGCTTCTGCATGGCCTGGCGCTGATAGTGCAGCTTGGCGGCCGGTTCGGTCGCGAGATGCGCTTTCTTAGCCAGGGTGATGCAGCGTTCAGCGAGGCGGCGGGCCTCTTTGGCCTTGGGAACGCTGGTCTGGATGCGACCGTGCTCGATGAGCGAGACCACGAGATTGCGCAGCAACGAAGCGCGGTGCTCCGAAGTGCGGCCCAGTTTACGGTGATCGACGAGATGGCGCATGACAGGTGTCCAGTGTTCGAGGGCGTCGTGGGCAGCGGAAAGCTACCGGAAGCGTGAGAAACCCGAAGTGGTTCAGACTTCGGCTTTTTGGGTGAGGCGCATGCCGAAGGAGAGACCGCGGTCGGCGAGCTTCTTCTTCAGTTCTTTGGTCGCGAGCTTGGTCAAGTTCCGGATCGCCGAAACTTCACCTTCGTCCATGACCACCAGATCACCAACCAACTTGATGTTGGCGGCGCGCAAGGCGTTCTCGGTGCGAACCGAGAGATCCAAGGCAGTAATCTGCTTGGCAAGCAGCGTGGTGCGTTCGATATCGCCTTCGATGACCATGTCGCCCAGGGCACTGACTTCGAGGTCGCGGCCGAGTTCGAAATACTTCACGAACGGATTCAAATGCTTGCGCAGGATGTTGGTCGCTTCGACCAAAGACAACTCGGGGGTGATCGAACCGTCAGTCCAGATTTCCAGATCGAGCGATTCGAAGTCGGTCCGCTTGCCGAGGCGAGCAGGGTTAACGTCAAAAGCAACGCGCTGGACGGGGCTGTAGATCGAGTCGACCGCGATGGTGCCGACCGGGGCGCCATCGATGCGCTGCGCTTCGGCGGGCACGAAACCGCGACCGCTGCCGACATCGAGTTCGAGCACGAAGCGGACGTCTTTAGTCAGCGTCGCCACGACCAGATCGGGATTAATAATCTCGACGTCCTGGTGCGGGGTGATGTCGCCGGCAAGCACGGGGCCCGCCGATGATTTTTCGAGACGGATAACCACGTTCTCGTCGCTATGCAAACGCAAGCGCAGACGCTTGATGTTCAACACGATCTGGGTGACGTCTTCGTAGATGCCTTCCAGGGTGGTGAATTCATTGTTTGCACCCTGAATGCGGATCGAGCGCACGGCAGCGCCCTGGATCGAACTCAGCAGGACCCGACGCAAGCTGTTCGCGATGGTCGTGGCGAAGCCGCGTTCGAAGGGTTCGGCATGGAACTTGGCATAGTTAGCCAAGCCCGAACCGTCGACTTTGTCGACCCGAGTTGGGAGTTCGAAACCGCGCCAGCGAATACGCATGAAGGCCTCCGGAGGGAGTACAGAGAATCGTGAGAGAAAAAAGGCAAGTCGGGGGCTACAAGTCGGAGCTCAAAGCCCGACTTAGACGCGGCGCTTCTTGCGCGGACGGCAACCGTTATGCGGCAAGGGGGTCACGTCCATGATCGCTTTGACGGTAATACCGCTGTTGATCAGGGCACGGATGGCGCTTTCGCGACCAGCGCCGGGACCGCGAACGCGGACTTCGGCTTCCTTGAGACCCATCTTGCCGGCCTTGTCGGCGGCTTTTTCCATCGCCAGCTGGGCGGCGAAAGGCGTCGACTTGCGACTGCCCTTGTAGCCGATCGAACCGGCGGATTCCCAGGTTGCGACCTCGCCATTGGCGTCGGTAAAGGTGATGATGGTGTTATTGAAGGTCGAATTGATATGGACGATGCCATTACGCAACGTCTTCTTCGCCTTCTTCTTCGCATATGCCATGGAGTGTTTTCCGTATTCCGATTACTTGCGGAGGATCTTTTTGTTGGCGACGGTCTTGCGCTTGCCCTTACGGGTACGCGCATTGGTGCGCGAACGCTGACCGCGGACCGGCAGGCTGCGCGCATGGCGGAAGCCACGGTAGCAACCGATCTCCTTGAAACGCTGGACGTTGGCCTGGATCTCACGGCGCAGCGCGCCTTCGATCACATAGTTGGCCTCAATGTACGACACCAAGCGACCCAGCTCTTCTTCGGTGAGCTGGTAGGCGCGCTTATCCTGGGGGATTTCGCACTTATCGCAGATGATCTGGGCCTGATGCAGCCCGATACCATAGAGGTACGCCAAAGAGTAAGGCGTTTTCTTGTTGTTCGGGATGTCGACGCCGAGGATACGAGGCATGGTGGATTATTCCTGTGCAGAGAAACGGGGACGATCAGCCCTGGCGCTGTTTGTGATTGGGGTCGGAGCAGATCACGTAGACCTTACCCTTGCGGCGGATGATCTTGCAGTTTTCGCAACGACGCTTGACGGACGATTGGACTTTCATGAGAGACTCCGCTTTCAGGCTTCTCGGTAAACGATGCGACCCTTGCTGAGGTCGTACGGTGAGAGCTCGATGGTGACTTTATCGCCGGGTAGGATCCGGATGTAGTTTTGCCGGATCTTGCCCGATATGTGGGCAAGGATGTCATGCGTGGCGCCGCCGGGCATCTGCACGCTGACTTTGAAGCGTGCGTTGGGCAGGCTTTCCTTGACCACTGCTTCGAGCCGGATGTTGTCTTCTTTGGCCATGGGTATCTCAGAACCGCTTTGCGGTTTTCTTGGAACCGGCCATCAGACCGCCCAGGCCTTTGCTGGGACCACCAGTGGCGGGCGCGCCAGCAGCGGCGCCGAGACCCTGGTATTGTTGGGCAAGGAAGAACGAGGCGACCTTTTGCATGATGTCGAGTGAGACGCCGACCACGATAAGCAGACCGGTCCCCTGCATCAGCGAGTGTCCCCCTGCGCCCAGGATGCTTTCACCGATCAACTCCGGAACAATTGCGATCGCAGCAAGAAAGACGGCGCCGACAAAGGTGATCCGCAGCATGTGAAAGCGCAGGAATTCGACCGTATTGCGACCCGGCTTAATGCCACGGACGAAGAAACCCGCCTGCTTGAAGTGATTGGCGAGATCGTTGAGGTCGAAAGTGATGCTGATGTAGAAAAAGGTGAACGCGATGATCAGCGCAGCAAAGACATAGCGATAACCCGGAGTGCCATACCCGAGAAAGCTGCCGGCCTGCAAGAGCGGAAGCGCAGCGACATAGCCGAGGACGACCATGACCGGCGACGCGAAAATAACCGGGATGACGTTGGCCTGGTTCAACTTGAGCGGCAGAGTGGTGGCGGCACCGCCGTACACTTTATTGCCTTGGATGCGGCGCTGCTGTTCGAGCGGGATTTTCCGTACCGCTAGCACCACGACCACGATCGCGGCGATGATGGCGATCGACAGCGCGATCACGAGCAGGTATTCGGGCAACTGCCCCTCGAAACCGGAGAAGGCGCGGGGGATCGAGGACAGAATGCCGATCATGATAACGATCGAGACCCCATTACCGATACCGAACTTGGTGATCTGCTCCGACAACCACAGCAGGACCATGGAGCCCGTGGTGATGACCAGCGTACTTTGGATGATGAACTGGAAGCGGGTGTAATCCGAGCTGACCAAGGTACCTTCTTCAACATTGTACAGCGCCATGGAGGCCATCGCAGCTTGGATCAGACAGAGGACCAAAGTGGCGTAGCGGGTATACTGGTTAATCTTGCGACGACCGCCCTCGCCTTCCTTTTGCAACTGCTTCAGCGCGGGGAAACTGGTCGTCAAAAGCTGCATAATAATGCTGGCTGAGATATACGGCATGATGCCCAGACCAAAGATCGAGGCA
>Ga0209490_10003492_pt1 | contig 14633 bp, 8 predicted proteins | sample MAT06_FD_187209 | JGI IMG/M metagenome (GOLD analysis project Ga0209490, IMG submission 187209) | Freshwater microbial communities from Lake Fryxell liftoff mats and glacier meltwater in Antarctica - MAT-06 (SPAdes) (version 2) | ecosystem: Environmental > Aquatic > Freshwater > Ice > Liftoff...
CGGTGATTGAAGCGATCGCGCCCGAGAAGGACGTGGATGGATTTCACTATGCAAACATGGGCGCGTTGGTGATTGACGAGAGCCGCTATCCGCCTTGCACACCGTATGGCGTGATGAAGATGCTCGAGTACGAAGGTGTTGCCGTCGAAGGCAAGCATGCGGTCATCATCGGCCGCTCAAACATCGTCGGCAAGCCGCAGGCGCTGCTGCTCTTGAAGGAGGGCGCGACGGTGACGGTGTGCCACTCCAAGACGGTGGACCTGCCGGCGTTTTGTCGGAGTGCGGACATTCTGGTGGTGGCGGTTGGGCGCGCAAATTTTGTCAAGGGTGACTGGATCAAGCCGGGCGCGGTGGTCATCGACGTCGGTATCAACCGACTTGCCGATGGCAGGCTGTGTGGCGATGTTGATTTTCCGGAGGCGCTGAAGGTTGCGGCGGCCATTACGCCGGTGCCGGGAGGCGTCGGCCCTATGACCATCGCCATGCTGCTCGGCAATACACTCAAGGCGGCGGAACAAGCCGCGGGCCTAAACGTTGGCAGCCCGTTCGCGGAGACAAGACTTGCGTAGCTACTTCGTTGGCTGTCAGTCACCCTCGGGCGCTCATCGTGTGCACGTGACGGAGTGGGGGGACGCGGCGAATCCGCAAGTGCTCGTTTGCGTACACGGTCTGACCCGATGCGGACGTGATTTTGACGTTCTTGCCGAGGCGCTCGCCGACAAGTACCGGATCGTCTGTCCCGACGTGGTCGGACGCGGCGAGTCGGACTGGCTTGTCGACAAAGCCGACTACACCTACCCGCAATATGTTTCTGACATGGTTCGCGTCATCGCCAAAACCGGTGCCAAGCACGTACATTGGCTTGGCACGTCGATGGGCGGCATCATCGGCATGTTGCTGGCGGGGCAGCCGAACTCGCCGATTACCCGCTTTGTCATTAACGACGTCGGGTGTTTCATTCCCAAGCATTCGTTGCAGCGCATCGGCATGTACGTCGGTGTAAGTCCGCTGTTTCGCAGTGTGGATGAAGTGGTGCAGGCGGTGAAAATCGTGAGCCCGTTCGGCCCGTTGACCGATCAGCAGTGGCACGCGCTCACGCTGCCGTTGATCAAGAAAACCAACGCGGGAATGTGGCAGTTCCGTTATGACCCGGCGATCGGCGATACGTTTAAAACGCTGCCACTTAGCGATGTTGATTTATCCGAGTATTGGGGCGCGATTGTCTGCCCGGTGCTGGTCACGCGCGGGGCCGATTCAGACCTGCTGCTGCCGGACACCTACGCGGCCATGTGTCGCAAGCCCGGCGTCACGGGCGTAGAGTTCGTCAACACCGGGCATGCGCCGATGTTCCAGTCCGACGAGTCCATTGCGCCGGTACGGGCGTTCCTGCTGGCTAGTTGAGCGGTGCGGTTGTTGACTAGCGAAAGCCGATACCGCGATGAAAACGCATACCGCCGTTGGCATACTGCACGCGGCTGTTGGCGAACGGGTAGGCGTGGGCGTGCAGCGTAGCGAGCATCAGCAGGTCAGACATGACTTCGGGCGGGAATCCCTCGCGGTCGCCGCGCTCATCGACGGCAATTTTGTTGAAGTACGCGTCCATCTCGGGGTGACCCCAAAGCAGAACAATCGCTTCAGCGATGCGGGGGAACTGGTGTTCTAGGCGGGTGGTGTAATTGTTCATAAATTGTGTTGCTGCACTGCTTTTTGAGGCGGACGCTCAGATGATGCCCCGTTTGCGAAGTGCTTATACGTGCATTAGAGGGCTTTTTTGGGCATAGTTCAGTGCACTGGGCCGCACCAAATGCAAACATTTGTGGCGGCGCGCGCGGCAGGGTGTCAGCGCCGACGGTTGCCTTTCTGATCGAGCTCGCGCTCTAAGCGGCGCTCAATGCGCTCGGCGTCGCTATCGGCCTCACGAAACATCATCGGGTAGCGCCCTTTCAGATGCGCCCACTCGCGGTGTTGAAAATGGCTGCGCATCTGGACGAGCAGTTGCATATCGCGCATGCCCCGCAGTTCCAAAATGTGTGATCCAACTAATTCGCGCAGGCGATTCTCGCAGGCAATTTCAAGCTGCCTAAGTCCGCGGATTTCGTTTTGGTGCGATACCACTTCGCCGCGAATATCGACCACACCGAGTTGCACGACGTCGCGCATGCGTGCCGCCTGGCGCACCTTGACGGCGCGGTACTTGCACTCGATCTCAAGTGCCGCGATCTGTTCGGTCAGCGTTGACGGTGCCCGCTTTGGCTGCGTTGGTTTATCAGTCTCGTCCATCTTGATCGAAATATGAGCGATGAAATGGTCGGATAATGGAGCTATGGCAGCCCGCCGCCAGACGGTCGTTTTGAGGCGAAATGCCGTGGAACACCCCGCCGATAGGCGACTTTGGTCGCCGGCCCAACACATCAGAATTGCAAAAAATTGAAACTTCTGCCGCGGCGCAGGGGCGTCGAGACTGGCAAAATACCGCCTCACCAAAATTATTGATTGAAAGCGGCAAATGGCACAGTACGTCTACACCATGAATCGCGTTGGCAAGATTGTTCCGCCGAAGCGCCAGATCCTCAAGGATATCTCACTCTCGTTTTTCCCGGGCGCCAAAATTGGCGTACTCGGTTTAAACGGTGCGGGCAAATCGACGTTGCTAAAGATCATGGCCGGTGTCGACAAGGAGATTGAGGGCGAAGCCGTACCGATGCCTGGCATCAAGATCGGCTACCTGATGCAAGAACCGCTCATGGACGCCAGCTTGACGGTCCGCGAAGCGGTCGAAGCCGGCTTGGGCGGCGTGCTGGCGGCCAAGAAACGACTCGACGAGGTCTATGCCGCGTATGCGGAAGACGGCGCCGACTTTGATGCGCTGGCCGAAGAGCAAGCCAAACTTGAGGCCATCATTGCGGCTGGCGACGGCGACTCGACCGAAGCGCAGATGGAAATTGCCGCCGACGCATTGCGTATCCCGCCGTGGGATGCGATTGTCGGTAATCTGTCCGGTGGTGAAAAACGTCGGGTGGCGTTGTGCCAGTTGCTGCTCTCCAAGCCCGATATGTTGTTGCTCGATGAGCCGACCAACCACCTTGACGCCGAAAGTGTCGACTGGCTGGAGCAATTCCTCGCGCGGTTCTCCGGTACCGTCGTTGCCGTCACCCATGACCGGTACTTCCTTGACAACGCGGCCGAATGGATTCTTGAGCTGGATCGGGGATCGGGGATCCCGTGGAAGGGCAATTACTCGAGCTGGCTGGAGCAAAAGACCGACCGCTTGCAGAAGGAGGAATCATCCGAATCCGCCCGCCAGCGCAATCTGAAGAAAGAGCTGGATTGGGTGCGCCAGAACCCGAAAGGGCGCCAAGCAAAGTCGAAGGCGCGTATGACGCGCTTTGAGGAATTGTCGAGCTTTGAGTACCAGCGCCGCAATGAAACGAGTGAAATCTTCATTCCGGTCGCCGAGCGCCTCGGTAACGAAGTCATCGAATTCACCAATGTCACCAAGTCGTTTGGCGATCGCGTGCTGATCGATAACCTGAGCATGAAGATTCCGCCGGGTGCGATTGTCGGCGTGATCGGTCCCAACGGCGCGGGTAAATCGACGCTCTTCAAGTTAATTCGCGGCATCGAGAAGCCCGATTCCGGTGAAATCAAGGTCGGCCCGACGGTCAACCTTGCATTCGTCGATCAATCGCGTGACGCACTCGAAGCCGACAAGAACGTCTGGGAGGCGGTGTCCGGCGGCTCCGATATCTTGCAAGTGGGCAAGTTTGAGATGCAGTCACGCGCCTACATCGGCCGCTTCAATTTCAAAGGTGGTGATCAGCAAAAACTGGTGGGCAAACTGTCCGGCGGCGAGCGTGGACGCTTGCATCTGGCCATCACCCTGCTCAAGGGCGGCAACGTGCTGTTGCTCGACGAGCCGTCAAACGATCTTGACGTCGAAACGCTGCGCGCACTCGAAGACGCCCTGCAGGAGTTCGCCGGTACGGTGATGGTGATCTCCCACGACCGATGGTTTCTGGATCGCCTGGCAACGCACATTCTGGCTTGCGAAGGCGACTCGCAGTGGGTGTTCTACAACGGCAACTACAACGAATACGAGGCGGATAAAAAGCGCCGTCTGGGTGAAGAGGCGTCGCGCCCGAAGCGCGTCCGATTCAAAGCCCTCAAGTAGGGTTGTGGCCACCGAAATGCAAAAACAGCGCCCGAGGGCGCTGTTTTTGTTTACAAGTGCCGATACGATGCGGCTAGTGTCGTGCTTCACGCTGTTTGCGACTGATTCGATTTTCAGTTTTCTCGGACAACACCGGCAATAGAACAGCCGTCATTCCCGTAGAAGCAATGTAGATTGGGCAAGTGTCATCTGCCCGACGTCGGCGCGCGCACCAAGGCTGATTGTTGGGCTTGCTAAAGCGCCAGCCCAATCTAAGTACTGGCGGCTTTCCGCGCGGATGAACTCGAAGCAAAACCAGAACTGGGCGAGCGCCGGGTAATTGCGCCGGATGGCACGTCGCGATTGGGAGTAGTCGATTACCCCGACCAAGGTGAGCAGTGGCCGTTTGTTGAAATTGGTGATGCTGAATCCGGGTAAATGCGTTGCGTGCCACTTTCCCTGTTGTAAACGGGTAGAGCGACGCGAGTGGGCAGAGGGGGATTTTCGGTTGTTGTTGACGCGCAAACGCGAAACATCGCTTCAATCCCCTTCGCCGAAGGGGGAAGTCGGACACTGAAATCGACGGTCAAACGAATGTCGTGAATTTCAACAAACTGCCAGGGCGGCAAGTGTTGGCCACCACCAGAGCGGATGAAACATCGTCATCGCCGCGCACACAACGGTTGTCAATCCGCAGATCGCCCACGCCCAATCGCGTTGCGGCACCAAGCCCTCAATTCATGCGCCTTTTTTCTCCCGCTTTGCTCGCTCGACCGAAGTCTGCGCCGGCTGTGCTTAACCTAGGGTAGGTCTGGTCAAGTTCATTCAATTCATCTTGCGGCGATGTTGGGGCATCTGCGTCGTTATGCGACTCACGGTAGCCCCGCTTTGCCCGTTCGTCGCATACCTAGCAGCTGCCCCAATCTCACCACAATCTCACCACAATCTGAACCAAAGCAACTTAATCAGAGCCTCCCTAGCCATAATCGTGTTCTATTCGATCGATCGCCGCTTTCCAGCACCCCAACATGCAAGCCAACCCGGCACTTCTTCATGAGTTCTTTTCGCGCGCTGCCAGCGTGTGGCCGGAGCGAGTCGCGCTCGACATGCCGCCGTGTGAGGCGATCGGACGACATCCCGCACGACACACCTATACCTACACACAATTGCAGCGGCTCGCCAATGGTCTGCGGGGCGCGCTGACCAGATTTGTGACCTCAGAGGCGGTGGTGGCGATTGCACTACCGCGGACCAGCGAGTACCTCTACGCAGGTCAACTCGCGGTGCTGATGAGTGGTGCCGCCTACACGTGCATCGATCCGGTATTTCCGGATCAGCAGTTACGGTATATCTTGGCCGATGCGAACGCCGTCGCGGTACTGACGGATGCTGCGGGCGCGGCAAGAATTCGCGATATCGGCTTTGACGCGGCTCGTATCATCGTTGTCGCAGACGTTGCGCCATCGGCCGACGCGCCGCCCGACCCATCGTGGTTGCGTCCCGACAGTCTCGCCTACCTCATTTACACGTCTGGGACGACCGGTCGCCCGAAGGGGGTGATGATCGAACATGCCAGCATCGTCAATCTGGTCGAATCGGATCTGCAGGCGTTCGCCTTGCAACCCGACGACCGCGTTGCGCAAGGCTCCTCGCCGTCCTATGATTCCTCGATTGAGGAAACCTGGCTTGCGTGGGCGTCCGGTGCCGCGCTCGTCGTCCTCAGCGACGAGGTGCTGCGGCTCGGCCCCGACCTCGTGACGTGGCTGCGCGATGAACGTATTAGCGTACTGTGCCCGCCGCCAACGCTATTGCGAGCGATGAGTTGTGCCGACCCGCAGACGGCATTACCGCAACTCAAATTGCTCTACGTCGGTGGCGAGGCGCTGCCGCGCGACGTGGCCGACCGTTGGGCACCGGGTCGGCGTATGGTCAACGGCTATGGGCCGACCGAATGTAGTGTGACCAGTCTGCGCGCGGAGGTGACGGCAGGGCGGCCCATCCCCATTGGACGCCCGATCGCCGGCCTGCAGGCTTGGGTGCTCGATGAGTCCATGCATGAGGTGGCGAATGGTGAGCGGGGTGAGCTGTGTATTGGCGGTGTTGCGTTGGCGCGCGGCTATCGACATTTGGCAACACTGACCGACCAGCGTTTTCCGCGTCACCCAGAGTTCGGCCGCATTTACCGGACTGGTGACCTGGTGGATCGCGACACTGAAGGCATTTTTCATTACCACGGCCGCATTGATTCGCAAGTCAAGCTGCGCGGTTACCGCATCGAACTGGAGGCCATCGAAGCCCGCCTCGCCGAAGCTGCGGGCGTGCGGGCTGCCGCGTGTCACGTGCAGCAAGACGGTGCGACGCAAACCTTGGTGGCCTTCATCGTAGCGGAATGGCCAGATTCGCCACCGACATTCCGCGCGCTGGAGGAACGCTTGCGAGTAGTGCTGCCTGACTACATGGTGCCGCGCCGCTGGGGTACGCTCGCCGCCTTGCCAACGACCATTGGTGGCAAAGTCGACCGCAAGCGCCTTCCCAACCTCGCGGCGACTGCAAGCAGTGCGAGCGAGAGCGATCGGGAAGTGATTGTGGCGAGCACACCGATCGAAGCGCGTGTCGTATCCGCATTCCAAGCCGTCCTCTCGCCCCAACACTCCATCTCCGTTGATGATGATTTCTTCAGCGGGCTGTCGGGCGACTCGCTAACGGCGGCGATGGTCATATCGTTGTTGCGCGACGATCCGCTGACAGAGTCAGTCACGGTACGTGACCTATACGAAGCCAAGTCAGCGCAGCAACTGGCACAGCGCCTGGCCGCACGTGGAGCGGCATCGGGCGAGGCGCATCGTCAGCAACTGAGAACTCCACGCGAAGTCGGCCATCCGGGTTGGGCGACGGCGGCGCAGGGGCTGTGGTTGATGTGCGGCGTGCTACTGATGTCACTGGCGACATATGCGGTGGGGTTCGTTGGGCTGCCAATGCTCGTCGATCAACTCGGCGTACTGTGGTTGGTATTGTTGAGCCCGCTCATCTACCTGGGTGGGTTGATCTTCTATACGTTCGCTGTATCGATTCTGTTGATTGTGGTGAAGCGGTTTCTGATCGGCAAATACGTGCCGATCAGCGCGCCCGTCTGGGGAAGCTTCTTTGTGCGCCACTGGATGGTGCAGCAAGCCGCGCGGCTGATTCCGTGGCGTGGACTGGACGGCACCGTTTTTTTGCAACAGATCTTGCGTGCACTTGGCGCGCGCATTGGTGAACGCGTCGTCATTCATCGCGGCGTCGGATTGGCGGACGGCGGATGGGATTTGCTCGACATCGGTGACGACGTGGCGATCGGTCAGGATGCCGCGTTGAGACCGTCCGAGCTACGCGACGGCCAGATCAGGTTCGGTCCGATTTGTTTGGCAAGAGGGGCAACGCTGGAGACCCGTGCCGGTATGGATCCTGATACCAGCATGGGTGCCGGATCTTGCTTGACGGCGTTGTCATCATTGGGCGGTGGCGTGCGAGTGCCGGACGGGGAGTGTTGGAGCGGCGTGCCGGCGCGGCCGATCGGCCGAGCTGCTGCGCCGCCGTGCATTTCGCGTAATGCGCGGGTCTTGTCGCCATTGCGTTTCAGTGCATTGCTGGTGCTCGCGCGGGCGGCGGTATTCTTGACGCTCGCACTGGCTATTGAACTCTTGTTGATTGCGACGACTTGGCTGTACGTGGGGGACGCCGAGCAGGTGCTGGTCTGGATGAATACCGGTGACGTGACCGGCGCGGCGATGGTGTTTGCCGCAGCGGCGGCGACGCTGGCGGTGCCCATCGTGCTGTTGTGCAAGGTCTGGCTGATACGTGCGCTCGGCAAGGTCTGTGCAGGCGTGGTCAGCTGCCGGGAAGCCGCTTATCTGCGTGTATTGATCAAGCTGGAACTGTTGCAGTCAGCAGGTGACTGGCTGAGCGGCACGCTGTTGTGGCCGGTGTGGTTACGCGCAGCCGGGATGCGCGTTGGCCGCGGCTGTGAAATTAGTAGCGTCATCGATGTGATTCCGGAGTTGGTCGAAATCGGGGAGGAGAGTTTCCTCGCCGACGGCATTTACTTAGGAGGTGCGCGGCTTCAGCATGGCACCGCCACACTGGCGCCGGTGAGACTTGGCAACAACACGTTTCTCGGCAACCACGCCGTGATCCCTGCGGGGCAGATTCTGCCGGACGGGCTGTTACTCGGTGTTGGGACGGTTGCTGACGACAGCCTCATGCACGAGGGCAGCGGCTGGTTCGGACATCCACCGTTTGCACTGGCGCGGCGCGAGGTGGTGGAAATGGATCGAAGCCTCACCCACGAGCCATCGTCGATTCGTTATCTCAACCGCGTGATGTGGGAGGGCGCACGCATGTTGTTGGTGATATTGCCCGTCGTTGCCACGCTGCTTTGGATTGATATGGTGTTGGCGGCCGATGCAGTACTGGATGGATGGATGTTCTTGTTCGTGTATTTGCCGCTACTCAATCTGGCGTGGATGATGTTGTTTCCGATCGTCATCCTCATTATGAAGTGGCTGCTGCTCGGTCGTGTCAAGCCGGGCCGGCACGCACTCTGGTCGTGCTGGTGCAGCCGTTGGGACTTCCACTACGTGCTGTGGAACGTCTATGGTCGCGCCACACTGGCAGCACTTGAGGGCACCTTGTTTCTGACCATCTATTTGCGCTTGATGGGCATGCGTATCGGACGCAATGTGGTACTCGGTGGCGGCTTCGCGCAGGTGGTGGACCCCGACATGCTGACCTTCGAGGACGACACCACGATCAATGCGCCGCTGTTTCAGGCGCACACATTTGAGGACCGTGTGTTGAAGATCGATCATGTTCGCATCCGGCAGGGTGCCAGTGTCGGTAGCCGGACGGTCATGTTGTACGGCGCCGACATTGGCGAGCACACGCAGGTCGCCGCCGAGAGTGTCGTCATGAAGCGCGAGCGCTTGACGGCGGGGCGATCTTACGCGGGTTGCCCCACCCAAGCGGTTGCGGGTTGAGCGGGCGAGCGCGAGTCGGCGTTCGGGATGACGATCAAGTTCGGCGCGTGTTCAGCTGCAAACGGCGGATGCCGTAAATGAAGTCACTGCCAGCCGATGGCGACCGCGCTTGCGGTAAGAGAGTACGCACGCCGCAAACACCCCGCGATTAGGTAGGCAGCAAATTCGCCAACGGTGGCATAGACGCCGAGCATGGCCAAGAAAAAAGCGCCGAGGATGCAATGCAGCCCGTTTACCTAAACGCTGGGCCGCGATGCGGGCGCCATCGTTGTCGATGGCTCGGGTGCGGACCAGTTTTTGCGTGAATGAGCCGGGCTTCATGGGCTTTCGCAAAGCACACGCGACGCAGATTTGCGCAGCTTACCGACCAGCCGATTCTTATTACGTGAGGCACCCGCAGAATGCTCAACTTCGGTGCGCGGGCAGTTTGTTGAAATTCAAAAGGTTAAAACCGGATGAACGCATTGCATGCGACTTCCCCCTTTTTCAAAGGGGGAAGTGCCCTCTGAAAGGAAACGCATATGTAGTAAGAGACACCTCCGTTTGGAAAAGGGAGGTTGGGAGGGATTGACTGCGTGAAAGCGAGCGATTACGCTTCATTGAAATGATCAAACCGCTCTCTTTGAGAGTTACTCGTGCCACGAGTGACCGTTGCGTTCGGTAAGCGCAATGGCGGCACTCGGCCCCCAGCTGCCCGCCGGATACGGTTTGGGCTTGTGACCGGTACTGCGCCAGCCGTCGATGATGCCGTCGATCCATTTCCACGCGGCTTCTACTTCGTCGCGCCGCACGAACAGGGCGGAATTGTTACGCAGTACATCGAGCAGCATGCGCTCGTAGGCAATGTGTCGGCGTGATTGGCCAAAGGTGTCGCCGAGCGAAAGATTAAGTGGCACTTGCGCGAGCTTGACTTCATTCATGCCGGGTTTTTTGTGCATGAGCGTCAAGGTAATCATTTCGTCGGGCTGCAGCTTGATCAAGAGCGCGTTTGGGGCGAGCGTTGCGCCGATGTCGGCGAAAATATTGAACGGTGCCGGTTTGAACTGAATCATGATTTCACTGGAGCGCTTGGCCATACGCTTGCCGGTGCGAAGGTAGAAGGGCACACCCGCCCAGCGCCAGTTGTCGATGCCGACCTTCAACGCGACGAACGATTCGGTGTCACTAATGGCTGCACCCTTTTCGTCAGCATAGCTGGGCACGGCTTCACCGGCAGTGTAACCGGCCGTGTATTGGCCGCGCACGGTGTGGGTGTCCACCTCGGCCCCGGTGATCGGATGCAATGACCACAGCACTTTGACTTTTTCATTGCGCACCGCCGAGGGCGTGAAGCCGGCTGGCGGCTCCATGGCCACCAGACAGAGCAGCTGCAACATGTGGCTTTGCACCATGTCGCGCAGTGCGCCGGTAGTGTCATAGAACGACCAGCGTCCCTCAAGGCCGACGGTCTCGGCCACCGTGATCTGCACCTGCTCAATGGCGTTGGCATTCCACAACGGCTCGAAGATGGCGTTGGCAAAACGCAGCGCCAGCAAGTTCTGCACCGCTTCTTTGCCCAAATAATGATCGATACGAAACACCTGTTGCTCTTCGAACGCCGCGCCGATCGCTTCATTGACCTTTTTGGCGCTTGCGGTATCGGTACCGATGGGCTTTTCGATGGTGATGCGTGATTTGGTATCGACGAGTCCGGCCGCTTTCAACGCGAGACAAATCGGGCCGAACAGTTGCGGGCCGGTCGAGAGGTAGTACATGACACCACCCTCGCCGGGTAGCAGTACCTGTTTGACCGAATCGAGCCCGTCAGGTGACTGGATATCGACCGTCACGTAGTGAATGCGTTTGGCGAACGTGGCGAAGAACGTCTCGTCAAAGATGCTGGCATTGGCAGACGTCAGGATCGCGTCCCGCACGTTGGCGATGAACGCCTCCGGTGTCCATTGAGAGGTGGCCGCGCCGATTAGTTGGAACGGTTGTGGCAGCAGGCCGTCGAGATCGAGGGCGTAGAGCGACGGCCACAGCATGCGTTTGGCCAAGTCGCCCGTGGCACCGAACAACACCAGCGCGCGGCATTCAGTTGTGGAAGCGTTTGCAATCATGAGTGGCGTCTGGTCAGTGGGAAGGATGTTTAGGTGAGGGTAGGGCTAGGGCGGCCGCTGCAACCGCACGCACGCGAATCGCGGGCCAATCGCGGGCGGCGATCAGGTTGGCCGGTGCCAACCACGAGCCGCCAACGCACGCGACGTTGGGCAGTGCCAGATAGTCGGGGGCCGAGTTGGCGTCGATCCCACCGGTCGGGCAGAACATTACACCGGGCAACGGGCCGCCCATGGCTTTGAGCATTTCAATAGCGCCGGCCTGCTTGGCGGGAAACAGTTTCACCGCAGAGAAGCCCGCTTCCATGGCGCGCATCACGTCCGATGGCGTCATGCAGCCGGGCAGGAAGGGCATGCCACTCGCGGCGATGTGCGCCAGTAACGCTGGTGTGCTGCCGGGGCTGACGCCGAACGCGGCACCGGCCTCGCGGGCGGCGTCGAATTCGGCGATGCAGGTAATGGTGCCGACGCCAACGATAGCGTCGGGCACCATGGCGCGAATAGTGCGAACGCAATCGAGCGCTACCGGTGTGCGGAGTGTGACTTCGAGGACTCGAATGCCGCCGCCAACCAGCGCTTCGGCCAACGGTACCGCATCATCAACGCGTTCGAGTACGATGACCGGCATGACGGGGCTGGCCGCCAGAATGTCGCGGATGCTGCGGTAGTGGCTCATGCGTTAACGCCTGCGTGGAGCGTGCTGGTCAAGGGGATGACGCCGAATGTCCCAGCACCGTCCTCAGCCATCAACGCGTTCGCACGCGCAGCTTGAAACAACTCGCGACCGAAACCGAATTGATTGTGATCAAGGTTCGCGGTTGCTTGCGCGCGAGCCGCCCATTCGGTCGCATCTACCTTCGCTAATAGGATGCCCGCTTCAGCGTCGAGCCGAATGATGTCGCCATTGCGCACCTTACCCAACGGGCCATCGGCTAGGCACTCGGGTGAGACGTGAATCGCGGCCGGCACTTTGCCGGAAGCGCCCGACATACGCCCGTCGGTCACCAGTGCCACATGAAAACCGGCATCCTGCAGCGAGCCGAGCGCCGGTGTGAGCTTGTGCAACTCCGGCATGCCGTTGGCACGCGGCCCCTGAAATCGCACCACCGCCACAAAGTCGCGTTGCAACTCACCGCGCTTGAAGGCCGCGAGCACGTCGTTCTGGTCATCAAACACAATCGCCGCGGCTTCAACGACGCGATGTTGCGCTTTGACGGCCGATACCTTGATGACCGAGCGTCCGAGGTTGCCGCGCAACACGCGCAAGCCGCCATCAGCACTGAAGGGGGCCGATGCGGTGCGAAGTATCGTGTCGTCACCGCTGACCGCAGGTGCGGGTTTGAAGCTGATCGCAGTGCCGCCGACATCGAGGCGGGGCTCTTCGGTGTAGCGCGAAAGACCACGACCGGCAACCGTGCGCACGTCGTCATGCAAGAGTCCGGCCGTAATCAACTCGCGAATCACAAATCCTGCGCCACCGGCTGCGTGGAAGTGATTGATATCGGCACTGCCATTTGGATAGATGCGCGCCAGCAACGGCACCACCGACGAGAGCTTGTCGAAGTCATCCCAGTTGATGATGATGCCGGCCGCGCGCGCGATGGCGATCAAGTGGATGGTGTGGTTGGTCGAGCCGCCGGTGGCCACCAAGCCGACGATGGCGTTGACAATCGCGCGTTCATCAACGATCTCGGCAAGCGGCGTGTAGTCGGTACCTAGGTGTGTGATGGCCACCGCGCGGCGGGCGGCCGCTGCCGTTAATGCGTCGCGCAGCGGCGTGTTGGGCGTGATGAAGGCGGCACCGGGCAAGTGCAGGCCCATCACTTCCATCAACATCTGGTTGCTGTTGGCGGTGCCGTAAAAGGTGCAAGTGCCGGGGCCGTGATAGGCGCGGCTTTCAGCTTCGAGCAGTGTTGCACGGTCGATCTTGCCCTCGGCGAACTGCTGGCGGATCTTGGCTTTCTCGTCGTTGGACAGACCCGAGGTCATTGGTCCGGCGGGAACGAAGATGGTCGGTAGATGGCCGAACTGCAACGCGCCGATCAAGAGCCCTGGCACGATCTTGTCGCAAACACCAAGACATAAGGTCGCATCGAACACGCTGTGTGATAAGGCAACGGCGGTGGCTTGCGCGATGACATCGCGCGAGAACAGCGACAACTCCATGCCCGGCTGCCCTTGCGTCACGCCGTCGCACATGGCGGGCACGCCACCGGCGAACTGCGCCGTGGCACCTGCCTCACGCGCGGCCTGTTTAATGATCTCCGGGAAGCGGGCCAGCGGCTGATGCGCCGAGAGCATGTCGTTATAGGCCGAGACGATGCCGACATTGGGTGCGCGAATCTCGCGCAGCGAGAGTTTGTCGGATGGCGCCTCGGCGGCAAAGGAGTGGGCGAGATTGGTGCAAGAGATGCGGCCCCGAGAAGGGCCGTTGACGCGCGCGGCGGTGACGTGCGCCATGTAGCGCGTGCGGGTCGGCTCGCTGCGTTCTCGGATCTGATCGGTGATGCTTGCGAGTGTCGGGTGCAGTGCCATGCGGGTTTCTCCAAAGCGTTTCCAACGCGTCGCCCAAACGTATTAAAACCGCTAAACAGGTGTAGTGAGGCTACATTGTAGAAAATCTACGGGATTTCGTCAATGCAGAGTTTGCGGTAGATTTGCGAGTGCTTGTGCAATCTCACTATAAAAACGGCGCGGTGTCGGAGTCCTTCGGGTGCTACGCTGATGGTTTTTTGTTGACAAACTACACAAACCGCCCGAATAATTGCTATTACAAGATACGCCCATTTCGATTGTTTCGAGCAAATGCCCGCCAACGTTTCCAAAGCCACCAAGGCCACCAAGATCGGCACCACCGGTACAAAGAAAAATCCTGGCGCTCAGGCGACGATGCTCGAGCGCATCGCCGCGCTGATTGACGAGCTGCGTCCGTCGGAGCAAGCGGTGGCGAAGTTCATCCTGCGCCACCCGAATTTGGTGATCAATCTGTCGTTCCCGGAGATTGCCGCCAAGAGTGGCGTAAGCCAGCCGACCGTGGCGCGTTTTTGTGTGGCGGCCGGCTTTAGCGGCTATCGCGATTTCAAGTTGCGCCTAGCGCAAAGCCTCGCGCACGGCGTGCCGTATGTGCATCACGATGTGGGATTGCAGGATTCGATGGCTGAGGTCGGAGCGAAGGTGTTCGATCGCGGTATCGCGGCACTGGTGAGTGTGCGTAACCACCTCGACCCAGCCGCACTCGAGCGCGCTACCCGCCTACTGGCAGACGCACGCAGAATCGAATTTTATGGGCAGGGAAATTCGGGCATCGTCGCCTTGGACGCGCAGCACAAGTTCTTCCGGCTCGGCGTGCCGGCGGTGGCGTATTCGGATCCG
>Ga0209490_10003496_pt1 | contig 14624 bp, 15 predicted proteins | sample MAT06_FD_187209 | JGI IMG/M metagenome (GOLD analysis project Ga0209490, IMG submission 187209) | Freshwater microbial communities from Lake Fryxell liftoff mats and glacier meltwater in Antarctica - MAT-06 (SPAdes) (version 2) | ecosystem: Environmental > Aquatic > Freshwater > Ice > Liftoff...
GTCAGCCTGCGCGGCACCACCTTCAGCTGCTACGGACAGCTGAGCCTGCAGTGAAGCCCACCGTCCTGCTCACCGGGGCCACGGGCTACATCGCCTCGCACACCTGGCTGGCGCTGCTGGCCGCCGGTTATGACGTGGTGGGCGTCGACGACTTCTCGAACAGTTCGCCCGAGGTGCTGAAGCGCCTGCAAGAGCTGTCCGGTACGGCGCCGGTGTTCGAGCGTGCGAATGTTTGCGATGCGCAAGCGATGCATGCGCTGTTTGAGAGCCACCCTATTGCCGCCACGGTGCACTTCGCGGCCTTCAAGGCGGTGGGCGAATCGAGCCGGAAGCCGCTGGACTACTACGCTAACAACCTGGGTGGCCTGCTCACGGTGTGCCGCACCATGCAGCAGCATGGCGTGCGCCGGCTGGTGTTCAGCAGCAGCGCCACGGTGTATGGCAACCCGGCCTCGCTGCCCATCACCGAAGACTTTCCTCTCTCGGCCACCAACCCCTATGGCCAGACCAAGCTCATCGGCGAAACCATCCTGCGCGACCTCGGCCAGGCTGACTCTGCTTGGCAGACGGGCTGCCTGCGCTACTTCAACCCTGTGGGCGCGCACGAAAGCGGCCGCATCGGCGAAGACCCGCGCGGCACCCCCAACAACCTGATGCCTTATGTGGCGCAGGTGGCCGTGGGCCGCCGGCCCTTCCTGCAGGTCTACGGCGACGACTACGCCACGCCCGACGGCACCGGCGTGCGCGACTACATCCACGTCTGCGACCTCGCCGACGGCCACGTCGCAGCACTGCGCCGGCTGCTCGATGCGCCGGGCTCGTTCACCGTGAACCTGGGCACCGGCCATGGCTACAGCGTGCTGGACGTGGTGAAGGCATACGCCGCCGCGAGCGGCCGCGAAATTCCTTACCAGGTGGTGCCCCGCCGCCCCGGCGACGTGGCAGCCTGCTACGCCAACCCGGCGCTCGCGCATCAAGTGCTGGGCTGGCAAGCCCGGCTGGACCTGCAACGCATGTGCACTGACAGTTGGCGCTGGCAATCCATGAACCCACGAGGTTTCGAAGCATGAAGAAAATCGCCGTTCAACCCGTGGTAATGGCCGGCGGCTCGGGCACACGCTTGTGGCCGCTGTCTCGCGCGGGCTTCCCCAAGCAGTTCCTCGTGCTTTCAGGCAACACCAGCCTTTTCCAGCAAGCGGTGTCGCGCCTGGACGGGCTGGCGAATGCGCAGCTGGAAGTCGCAGCACCCGTCATCGTGGGCAACGAGGAACACCGCTTCCTGGTGCTGGACCAGTTGCGTGAACTGAAGACCGCGCCTGCGGCCGTGCTGCTGGAGCCGACCGGCCGCAACACCGCACCCGCCGTGACGCTGGCCGCCTTGCAGGCGCTGGAAGGTGGCGCCGACCCGGTGCTGGTGGTGACCTCGGCCGATCAGACCGTGACCGATGGCGCGGCTTTCACTTCCGCGCTGCGCTCGGCCATCGCCATGGCCGCCGAGGGCGCGATCACAGTGCTGGGCATCACGCCGGACCGCCCTGAAACCGGCTACGGCTACATCCGCGCCGACGGCGCCAAGGTGGCGCAGTTCGTCGAGAAGCCCGACGCCGCCACCGCCGAGAAGTACGTCGCCAGCGGCGCCTATTACTGGAACGCGGGCATGTTCGTGCTGAAGGCGTCGGTGTGGATGGCCGCGCTGGAGCGCTTCCGCCCTGACATCGCCACGGCATGCCGCGCCGCCTGGGCGGTGCGCACGAACGACGAAAACAAGGACGCCACATTCGTGCGGCCCGGCAAGGCCGAGTTCACTGCCGTGCCCAGCGAGTCGGTCGACTACGCGGTGATGGAGAAGTGCCCCGGCGTGCTCGACATCCGCATGCAGGCGCTTTCGGCCGGCTGGAACGACCTCGGCGCCTGGGAGGCCGTGTGGCAGGTGGCCGAGAAGGACGCCAGCGGCAACGCAAGCACGGGCGACGCCATCCTCAGCGACAGCCGCAACACGCTGGTGCACGCCACCAGCCGCCTCGTCAGCGTGGTCGGCCTTGACGACGTGGTGGTGGTGGAAACACCCGATGCCGTGCTGGTGGCCAGCCGCGAGAAGAGCCAGGACGTGAAGAACATCGTCAACCAGCTCGGCCGTGAACAGCGCGGCGAGCAGGTGCTGCACCGCAAGGTGCACCGCCCCTGGGGCTGGTACGACAGCATCGACCACGGCCCGCGCCACCAGGTCAAGCGCATCATGGTCAAGCCGGGTGCTTCGCTCAGCCTGCAGATGCACCACCACCGCGCCGAACACTGGATCGTCGTCAGCGGCACCGCCGAGGTGACCAACGGCGACAAGGTGATCATGCTCACCGAGAACCAGAGCACCTACATCCCGCTGGGCCAGACCCACCGCCTGGCGAACCCGGGCAAGGTGCCGCTGGAGATCATCGAGGTGCAAAGCGGCAGCTATCTCGGCGAAGACGACATCGTGCGCTTCGAAGACACCTACGGGCGCGTCGCGAAATGACGATTCTGGTCACCGGCGGCGCCGGCTTCATCGGCAGCAACTTCGTGCTCGACTGGCTCGCCCAGTCGGATGAAAGCGTCGTCAACCTCGACGCCCTCACCTACGCCGGCAACCTGCAGAACCTGGCTGCGCTGCAAGGCGATGCGCGGCACGTCTTCGTGCACGGCGACATCACCGACCGTGCACTCATCGACCGCGTACTGGCCGAACACCGCCCGCGCGCTGTTCTGCACTTCGCCGCGGAAAGCCATGTCGACCGCAGCATCCACGGCCCCGGCGCCTTCATGAAGACCAACGTCGACGGCACCTTCACGCTGCTGGAAGCGGTGCGCGCGCACTGGAACACGCTGGAAGGGGATGCCAAGGCGGCCTTCCGCTTCCACCATGTCAGCACGGACGAGGTTTACGGCAGCCTGGCGCCCGATGCACCGGCCTTCACCGAAACCCACCCCTACGAGCCCAACAGCCCCTACAGCGCGAGCAAGGCCGCCAGCGACCACCTCGTGCGCGCCTGGCACCACACCTACGGCCTGCCGGTGGTCACCACCAACTGCAGCAACAACTACGGGCCCTTCCATTTCCCCGAGAAGCTTATTCCGCTGTTGATCGTCAACGCCCTGGCCGGCAAGCCGCTGCCGGTGTATGGCGACGGACAGCAAATTCGCGACTGGCTCTATGTCGGCGACCACTGCAGCGCCATCCGCGAGGTGTTGGCGCGTGGCCGGCTGGGCGAGACCTACAACATCGGCGGCTGGAACGAGCAGGCCAACATCGACATCGTGCACATCGTGTGCGGCTTGCTCGATGAATTGCGCCCTGACCCGGCAGGGCCCTACGCACGGCTCGTCACCTATGTGAAAGACCGCCCCGGCCACGACCGCCGCTACGCCATTGACGCACGCAAGATCGAGCGTGAGCTGGGCTGGCGCCCGGCCGAGACCTTTGCCAGCGGCATCCGCAAGACCGTGCGCTGGTACCTCGACCACGCCGAATGGGTGGCCAATGTGCAGAGCGGCGGCTACCGCGACTGGCTTTCCACCAACTACGCCGCGCGATGAAGATCCTGCTGCTGGGCAAGAACGGCCAGGTCGGTTGGGAACTGCAGCGTTCGCTGGCACCTTTAGGCGAAGTGGTGGCCTGTGATTTCGACAGCCCCGGTGAGCTGAAGGCCGACTTCGCACAGCCGGAATCGCTGCGTGCCCTGGTGCGGCGCGTGCACCCCGATGTCATCGTCAATTCAGCGGCGCACACGGCGGTCGACAAGGCCGAGAGCGAGCCCGATCTGGCGCGCGCCTTGAACGCCACCGCGCCTGGCGTGGTGGCCGAAGAGGCGGCGGCGCTGGGCGCCTGGCTGGTGCACTACAGCACCGACTATGTCTTCGACGGCAGCGGCGACCAGCCGCGCGACGAAGACGCCCCCACGGCCCCAATCAGCGTCTACGGTCGCACCAAGCTGGAAGGTGAAGAGCGCATCCGCGACAGCGGTTGCCGCCACCTGATCTTGCGCACGAGCTGGGTCTATGCGGCACGCGGCGACAATTTCGCGCGCACGATGCTGCGCCTGGCGGCCGAGCGTGAAAGCCTGAACGTCATCGCTGACCAGATCGGCGCGCCGACGGGGGCCGACCTGCTGGCCGACGTCACCGCACATGCCATCAACCGCCTGCACTTGCAGCCCGACCTGGCCGGCACCTACCACTGCGTGGCCGGTGGCGAAACCAGCTGGCACGGCTATGCCCGCCACGTCGTCGCCTGGGCCCACGCGCACGGGCAAGCGCTGAAGACCACGGCCGAGGCCGTGCACGCCATTCCCACCAGCGCCTACCCCACGCCGGCACAGCGGCCGCTGAATTCGCGTCTGTCCACCGCGCGACTGCAGGCAGCCTTCGGCCTGCGGCTGCCGCACTGGCAGGCGGGTGTGGACCGCATGCTGGCCGAGGTCACCGGCCGCTGACACAGCCGCGCCGCCAGGGCGCGCAAGGAGACTTCATGCAACGCAAGGGCATCATCCTCGCCGGCGGTTCCGGCACCCGGCTGCATCCGGCCACACTCGCCATCAGCAAGCAGTTGCTGCCGGTGTACGACAAGCCGATGGTCTATTACCCGCTCAGCACGCTGATGCTGGCCGGCATGCGCGAGGTGCTGGTCATCAGCACGCCGCAAGACACACCGCGCTTCCAGGCCCTGCTGGGCGACGGCAGCCGCTGGGGCATGAGCTTGAGCTACTGCGTGCAACCCAGCCCCGACGGACTGGCCCAGGCTTTCATCCTGGGCAAGAACTTTGTCGGCAGTGCGCCCAGCGCGCTGGTGCTGGGCGACAACATCTACTACGGCCATGACTTCGCCTCGCTGCTGGCGCGCGCCCACCAGCGCAGCAGTGGCGCCACGGTTTTCGCGTACCACGTGAACGACCCTGAGCGGTATGGCGTCGTCGAGTTCGATGCCGACAAGCGCGCCGTCAGCATCGAAGAAAAGCCCCAGGCGCCCAAGAGCAACTACGCGGTGACGGGCCTGTATTTCTACGACGAGCAGGTCTGCGAGATTGCCGCCTCCATCAAGCCCAGCGCCCGCGGTGAACTCGAGATCACCACCGTCAACGAACGCTACCTGCAGCAGGGCCAGCTGGATGTCGAGATCATGGGCCGCGGCTATGCCTGGCTGGACACCGGCACCCACGACAGCCTGTTGGAAGCCGGCCAGTTCATCGCCACGCTGGAAAAGCGCCAGGGCCTGAAGGTGGCGTGCCCTGAGGAAATCGCCTACCGCGCCGGCTGGATAGATGCCGAGCAGATGGAGACGCTGGCCGCGCCGATGCTGAAAAACAGCTACGGCCAATACCTGATGCAGGTGCTGCGCGAGAAGGTGTACTGAACGTGAAAATGATCCCGACCGCCTTGCCTGGCGTGGTGATCGTCGAGCCGGCAGCTTTCGGCGACGACCGTGGCTGGTTCTACGAAAGCTTCAACGAACCGCGCTTCCACGCCGGCTTGGCTGCGCTGGGCCTGCCGGCGCCGCGGGCCTTCGTGCAGGACAACCATTCGTGCAGTGGCGCGGGTGTGCTGCGCGGCCTGCACTACCAGCTGCCGCCGCATGCGCAGGGCAAGCTGGTGCGCGTGGTGAAGGGCGCGGCTTTCGACGTGGCGGTGGACATTCGCAGCGGCTCGCCGACTTTCGGGCAGTGGACCGGGGTGCATCTGAACGCAGAGAACAAACGCCAGATGTGGGTGCCCGAAGGCTTTGCGCACGGCTTCATGGCGCTGGAAGCCGACACGCACTTCCTCTACAAGACCACAGACGTCTACGCCAAGGCCTGCGAGCGCAGCATTCGCTGGGACGACCCGACGCTCGGCGTGCAATGGCCGCTGCCGGCGGGCCTGAGCGCCCCGCTGCTGGCACCGAAGGACGCCGAAGCGCCGCTGCTGGCCCAGGCCGACTTGCCACCTCTGCGCTGAAAGCGGGGCTCATAAACGAAAAAACCGCAGCCTGGGCTGCGGTTCTCAGTGGGCCGAAGCCCGGTCGATCAGATCGACTTGATGCCAGCGGCTTGCGGGCCCTTCTGGCCTTGCTTCACTTCGAATTCCACTTTCTGGCCTTCGGCCAGGCTGCGGAAGCCGCCAGTGCTCTGGATTTCGCTGAAGTGAGCGAAGAGGTCCTTGCCACCACCGTCGGGGGTGATGAAGCCGAAGCCCTTGCCGTCGTCGAACCACTTCACGATGCCGGTTTGCGTAGTCATGCTGAATTTCCTTTCACGGTTGCTGCGCAGCACACGCTGACGCAGTGCAGATGCGGGCCAAGAAGAATCACCGATCAAGAAATCCGCCGAAACCTGCGCCGCCTGGAAGGGCCTTGCAGGGCACACCGAACACTGTCTCAAAAACTGTCTTGCTCAAATCTACCGACGTAATGTAACCCCAAACCGCCGACAGCCGCCTTCAAGTGTGTTTTCCCCTGCGAACTCGCCGGAAGGAGCCACCGCGCGGTGATATCTTCCCGCATCTTTTTATCCGACCATCGAGCATGACCAAAACCGCACTCATCACCGGCGTCACCGGCCAGGACGGCGCCTATCTGGCCGAACTGCTGCTGGCCAAGGGCTACATCGTGCACGGCATCAAGCGCCGTTCTTCGTCGTTCAACACCGACCGTGTCGACCATCTCTACCAGGACCCGCACGTCAGCAACGCGCGCTTCAAGCTGCACTACGGCGACCTGACCGACAGCACCAACCTCATCCGCATCGTGCAAGAGGTGCAGCCCGACGAGATCTACAACCTGGGCGCGATGAGCCATGTGGCGGTGAGCTTCGAGCAGCCCGAGTACACGGCGGATGCCGACGGCATCGGCACGCTGCGGCTGCTAGAGGCCATCCGCATCCTGGGCCTGCAGAAGAAGACGCGCTTCTACCAGGCCAGCACCAGCGAGCTTTACGGTCTAGTGCAAGAGATTCCGCAGAAGGAAACCACGCCCTTCTACCCGCGCAGCCCGTATGCGGTGGCCAAGATGTACGCCTACTGGATCACGGTGAACTACCGCGAGGCCTACGGCCTGTATGCCTGCAACGGCATCCTCTTCAACCACGAAAGCCCGATCCGCGGCGAAACCTTCGTCACGCGCAAGATCACGCGCGCCATCGCGCGCATCGCGCTAGGCCTGCAGGACACCCTGCACCTGGGCAACATGGCCGCCCTGCGCGACTGGGGCCATGCGCGCGACTACGTGCTGATGCAATGGATGATGTTGCAGCAGGAGGTGGCCGAAGACTTCGTCATCGCCACCGGCGTGCAGCACAGCGTGCGCGAATTCGTGCAGCGCGCTGCAGCCGAACTGGGCATCAGCGTGGCCTTCGAGGGCGAGGGCGAAAAGGAAATCGGCGTCGTCACCGCAGTCGCCAAGACGAAGGGCGAGTTGCGCGCCAAGTGCAAGCCGGGCGACGTGATCGTGCGCGTGGACCCGCGCTACTTCCGCCCCACCGAGGTGGAAACGCTTCTGGGCGACCCGTCGAAGGCCAAGGCCAAGCTCGGTTGGGTGCCCACCACCACTTTCGAAGAGCTGGTGCGCGAGATGGTTGAGGCCGACTACAAGAGTGCGAAGCGCGACAGCCTTGTGAAGCTGGCCGGCTTCCAGGCCTACGACCACCACGAGTGACGCGGCACACCCGCTACATAGAATTCGCCGTATGCATCCGATCGTTGAATCCAAGCGTGCCGAAGTCGCGGCGTTATGTCGAGGCTACGGGGTCCGACGGCTGGAACTTTTTGGCTCTGCTGCACGAGACGATTTCGATGCTGCGCGCAGTGACCTGGACTTCCTGGTCACTCTTGGCAAAGTGCACGACAAAAGCGCTTTCGACGCTTACTTCGAGCTTAAAGACGACCTGGAGGCCCTTTTCGGGCGATCAGTGGATTTGGTCTCTGTCGGAGCAATCCGAAACCCCTACGTCCTGGCCTCGATCGAGCGTGACCGCCAACTGGTGTTCAGTGCATGAAGCGCGAGTCGTCGGCGTTTTTGAGCGACATTCAGTTGGCTTGTGCCTTGGTGGTCACGTTCACGCAAGGCTTCGATCTGGAAATGTATTCAGCCGACGCGCTGGTTCGGTCTGCTGTGGAGCGGCAGCTTCAAAACATGGGCGAAGCACTGAGTCAGCTCAGCCGTCAAGACCCGGATCTCGCTGCCAAGGTGCCGCGCCATCGAAAACTCATTGGGTTTCGCAACATCCTCGTCCACGGCTATGCGGGCCTGAACGACAGCGATATCTGGGAAGCCGTGCAATTGCATCTGCCTGGGCTGCAAGCCGCGGTTGACGCCCTGATTCAAGAACTTGGGCAAGGCCCTGCAACATGACTCCCACCTCCCGCATCTACGTCGCCGGCCACCGCGGTCTGGTCGGCAGTGCCATCGTGCGCCGCCTGCAGGCTGGCGGGCACACCGCGCTCATCACACGCACGCATGCCGATCTCGACCTTACCGACGAGCACGCCACGCGGGCCTTTTTTGAGGCTGAACGGCCCGAACTCGTCTTCCTGGCCGCTGCCAAAGTGGGCGGCATCGTGGCCAACAACAGCTACCCGGCGGAATTCATCCGCGACAACCTGGCGATCCAGACGAACGTCATCCACGCCGCGCACGAGGCGGGTGTTCAACGCCTGCTATTCCTGGGCAGCAGCTGCATCTACCCCAAGCTGGCGCCGCAGCCGATGAAAGAGAGCTGCCTGCTCACCGGCCCGCTGGAACCCACCAACCGGCCGTATGCGCTGGCCAAGATTGCCGGCATCGAGATGTGCTGGAGCTACAACCGCCAGTACGCCACGAAGTACCTGGCGGCCATGCCGACCAACCTGTACGGGCCGGGCGACAACTACCACCCGACCAACAGTCACGTCATCCCGGCGCTGCTGCGCAAGTTCCATGAGGCCAAGCTCGCCGGCGCGCCGCAGGTCACCGTGTGGGGCACCGGCACGCCGAGGCGCGAGTTCCTCTTCAGCGACGACATGGCCGACGCCTGCGTCTTCCTGATGAACCTGCCCGACGAGCGCTACACCGCCCTGCTGGGCAGCGACGAAAGCGTCACAGGTCGATTCGAGCCGCCACTGGTGAACATCGGTGTCGGCGACGACGTGACCATTGCCGAACTTGCGGCCTTGGTGGCCAAGGTGGTGGGCTTTGAGGGTGGCATCGTCTACGACACCACCAAGCCCGACGGCACACCGCGCAAGCTGATGGACGTGGGGCTCGTCAACGCGGCGGGCTGGAAGGCGAGCACGTCCTTGGAATCGGGATTGAAGGCGGCCTACGCCGAGTTCGTGGCGAAGCAAACTGCTTGACGCGGGCCACCCTCCGTCAAGACAGCATCATCTGCAGCTGGACATCACGGTAGGGCACCTCAGGCCGCAACGCACCACGTGCGCCCTTGTGCAATTGCACCAAGCCGTAGCGCTCCATCGTGCGCAAGGTCCGCGACAGGTTGCCAGGCGTGCGGCCTGTGACTGACGCCAGCTCGTGCAGCGAAGCCGGGTGAGTCTCGGCGATGGTGGCCAACAGGGCTCTGTTCTTGTTCGACAGCAGCTTGGCGAAGCTATCTGGCGATGTGAACCACACCTTGGGGTCGCTGGCCTTTGGGCGCAACTCGCCCCTGGCAATGGCCATCGTGCGCGCTTTCATGGCCTCGTACGAGGCAATACCCACCTTCAAGGTTTTCACGGCCAGATCCCTTTGTTTCGCATCACGAATTCCACTTCGGCCCAGAAGTCCGCCAGCAACACCGCCGCGTTCTTGTAGTCGTAGGAGTGCATCTGTTGAAGCCTGTGCTTGTGGTCTTGCTCGGCGCGGCGCCTGCCCCTCACTTGATGCGCGTTGTCAAACCCCACCAACCTGGCCCCATCGGGTCCATGCAGAGTGAGTGAATAGTCAATGCCATGGGGCTTCTGCGGCGTAGATGGCACCTGTGTCACCACGAACTTGACCCAGTAGCCCGCCTCGTCGATCACTAGCACCTGGCCGCCCAAGTCCAGCAAGGTATCGAGCGTGGGATCGGGCGGCAGCCTATTCACCATTATCACATGCTGATAATGATCAACAGCGTACTGATTCGGCAGTGCCGCAAGTAAACGAACCAGACCAGGGCTGGTCCAGCTTGGCGCGGGCACCGTCGTTCAAACTGGCAACTCCACGCCTTGAACCATCGCGGCCTGCTGGATGGGCGAAGGGGGCCGGTGCAGGCTGGGCGAAAACAGAAGCAGGTCGATACGCTCGTCCTCAAAGTCGAACGTGGCATGCAGTTCGGCCAACAAAGCCAGTTTGGCGTCGACGATGTGCCCCGCGTCGGCCTCGTCGCAGCGAACCATCACATCGAAATCGCCACCCCTGGCCCTGCCGTCAGCACGCGAGCCAAAAACCCACAGCCGCGCGAGTGGCCAAAGTGGCGCTTCACACCGTCAACCAGCGTGGCTTGTTGTTGGGGGGTCAGGCGCATACGGCAAAGCATGCCAGCACGGCCGAGACGGCAGGCAGCACAGCTGCGCGACGGCACCTGACGCCGAGCGTGTGAGGCTTGACACACTCAGCATGACTGGCAATCTTCAAGATATCCACATTCAGCAAGACGCCCCATGACAACCCGTAGCAGCCTCGACCAGATCGCATTCCGCTACCGCCCTGCCGACAGCGCGACTGGCGTAACCCGCAGCACGGCGAAGCGCCTCGCAGAACGCTTGGGCGTGGACGAGACCCAGGCCATTCATCTTGCGCTGCACGACATGGCAGTCAAGCTGCTACCCCAGTACGAAGCCGAAGATGGCCAACTGACCGCCGCCCAAGTGCGGCAGATCAAGAAGCGCGCGCCCCAGGGCAAGAAGAAATCGGTGCGTTCCAGCCTGTTCGAGTTAAAGCCGGCATGACATCGCAGTGGTGGGCCGAGCCCACCGCGGGCGAAATAGTCTGGTGCCACTTTCCCGACGACATCCAGCCACGGACCAAGCCGCGCCCGGGTCTGGTCCTGGCCGTATTCGATGACGATGCGCCGCAGTTCACCGTGCGAGTTGCCTATGTGGCACCAGCCAGCGAACCACCACCTTGCACCGCGGTGAATTCGCAATTCTGCGGGGTCGAAACTCGGCTGCCTACGACGCCGCCGGCCACAGTTACGACACGAAGTTCGACCTGAAACAGGCGCTCGATCTGCCCTACACCACCGAGTGGTTCTCGGTGCCGCCGGCAGCACCCCACGGCCAGACCCCGAAGCTCGGCACGCTGCATCCATCTTTGGTGCGCGCCGTGCAAGCGGCGTTTCGGGCGACCACGGAGTAGGTCGATTCGTTGCCTGCTCGGAGGGCGAGCGGGCCGGCCAGCACGGCCGCATGACGAATCGGCTTCCCAACGCGCCTGCGCCAGCCGGCCGGGGCGGTGTTCACTGCTCACGTCACTACTCACGTCACTGCTCAAATTCGCACCAGTTCAATCGCGCGGCGCCACGCCGATTCAACGAGGTAGCTTGGCGCGGACACGCCCGGGCTGGCCACCACCACGTCGATGCGCCGTTCACCCATCAGCTTGTAGAGATTGGCCACGAAGGCGCCGCGACGCCGCACCAGGTCGTCGGCTTGCAATGGCTCGCCGGCTTCCACCAGCGAGTCGATGTCGCTGCCGCGCGCATCGTCGTCAACGCGCGAACCGAACAAAAGAGACGCGTGTGTCCGGCTGCCAAGCAGCGAGTGCTGCTTGGGCTATCGCGGCACGTTCTTGTGCGGTCAGCCTCATGGCCCGGAGTTTAGGTTGGGCCAAAACAGCAGGCAGCACAGGTGCGCGAACGGACCTGACGCCGAGCCTGTGAGGCAACCGCACGGGCTGACGCTGGTGATGCACCCTGCATGGATGCAACCACCATCAACCCCGCGCCATGCTCGGCAAGCTGCTCGGCATGGACCGCGCGCAACACCTCGGCATTGAGCCAGGCCCACGCCGTCATGGCGCTACTTGGCCAGTTCGCGCAGCACGTGGCGGCGCTTCTTCATGATCTCGCGTGCGGCGGTCATCTGGGTGTCGAAGACCGCGCTGTACGGCGTCAGGGCAACGCCGTCGGGCGTTTCAGTGACGAACAAAGAGTCACCCTTGCCCAGCTTCATACGCGCCAGGCTGAACGTCGCGCCTTGAGCGCGCCGTCATGAGGTGCGCGGTCAAGATGCACACGAGCTCGAACTCGGGGTGGCGTGGGGTAGCGTGGCGTGGTGGTCAGCAAGCAGCGCCGGCAGTTCGCTCGCGTCACCGCGCGGCAGGAGCTTCTGCAATGCGACGACCTGGGCTGTCTTCCCGGGCAGTAACGAGAGCCGGCACGCCCCAACAGGCGGGCTACGCGTGCACGGCCGGGCAACTCCTTGCGGTCACTCCTTACCAAGCCTTGCATTTCTCGGTCTCATGCCAAGGGGATCGCAGTCGAAAACAAGTCAGAGCCGCGACGCCGCGCTCGTGACCATCTTCGACTCCAAATCGCTGCCATCATGCATTCTTCGCTTTCCAGATCACTTTCGATGCTTGGTTGTGCAGCCTTGTTGGCTTTGATCACGGCATGCGGTGGGGCGGGCGGGCAGTCGGGCGAGGGCTCATCCGAAGCGGCGTCGATCGCCAAAGCCGGTGGCGCGGGCGCGGACCAAGTGCCCCCCGAAGTCCCTCCCGTCCTGCTGAGCATCCGCGCACGCGGCATCCTCGCTGGCAACGTTGGGCCGATCATGCAGGTGCGAGTCGGCAGCGCGGTTGTCGGCTCTGTCGAAGTGCGCTCCACGCAGCCCGAAACCTACACCTTCACGGTGCCCGGCCTGGTAGCCGGTGCCAAGATCGACGTCGTTTTCACCAACGATGCCTTGATCGGTAGCGAAGACCGCAATCTGCACGTGCTGTACCTGCAGGCCGGCACGCGTACTGTGCTGCCCAACGCCAGCGGTGCTGTATACGACCGAGGCATGGGCGCCGCTGCGTTCGATGGCGTAGACACCCTGGCCGGCACCGGCACCCTGGCCTGGAGCGGCGCACTGCGGCTGACTTGGCCGGCGTCCGCGCGCACCGACCCTTCTCAGGCTGCGATGTTCAGCGCAGCGCGCTTCCTGCAGCAAGCCAGCTTCGGCCCGACAGTATCCGACATCAATAGCGTCGCCACCATCGGCCCGGCAGCGTGGATCGATGCGCAGATGGCGATGCCGGCCACGCCCGACTACCTGAACTACGTGCAGGCCAAGTACGACCAGGGCGACGCCTGGCGACCGATGGGCAGCCAATACGACCCGCAGTTCGTGGCGCAGCGCTTCTGGACCAGCGCGGCCACCAGCCCCGACCAACTGCGCAGGCGCGTCGGCTTCGCGCTGCACGGGATGCTGGCTGTCTCGCAGGCCGACAGCAACATGTGGGTCCACACCCGGGCTTACGCGAACTACATTGACACGCTGAACCAGCTGGCATTCGGCAGCTACCAAACCTTGCTGGGAGAAGTCGCGCTCAGCCCGGTGATGGGCATCTACCTGTCGCACATGCGCAACCGCAAAGAAGACGCGGCGACCAACCGGCTACCCGACGAAAACTTCGCCCGCGAGCTCATGCAGTTGTTCAGCATCGGCCTGGTGGAGTTGAACCTGGACGGCAGCCCCAAGCTTGACGCCACAGGCAAGCCCATCGAGACTTACAGCAACGCCGACGTCATGGCGCTGGCCAAGGTGTTCACCGGCTGGAGCTGGGCCTATCTCGACAACGAACTGTCCGAGGCCGTGTTTCGCTGGGCCAACCCTAGCTACAGCATTGCCCAGGACCAGCGGATTGATGTGAAGAAGATGCGCGTCTACCCCGGCATGCAATCGACGGCCCAGGTCACACTGTTCGCCGGCAAACCGCACGCGGTGACGCTCACCGCCAACGCCAGCGCTGAAGAACGCCTGCACATCGCCCTGGATACGCTGTTCCGCCACCCCAACGTCGGCCCCTTCGTCAGCCGCCAGCTGATCCAGCGCCTGGTCACCAGCAACCCCAGCGCCGCCTACGTGGCACGTGTGGCCACCGTCTTCAACGACAACGGCAAGGGCGTCCGCGGCGACCTGGGTGCCGTGGTGCGGGCGCTACTGCTGGACACCGAGGCGCGCACCGGTGCGGTCTCGACCCCACCGCCGGCCGACTACGGCAAGCTTCGCGAGCCGGTGTTGCGCGTCACCCACTGGCTGCGCGCTTTTGCGCCGAACTCCAGCAGCGGCAGCTACAAGATCAGCGGGGAACTGGACGCGGTGGGCCAAAACCTGTTCAGCCCGGCCTCGGTGTTCGGCTACTTCCGCCCTGGCTACGTGCCGCCGAACACCGCAATGGCCAGCGCCGGCAGCACGGCGCCCGAGTTTCAGATCGTCAACGAATCGACCACCGCCAGCTGGATCAACCTGGCCGAAGGCATGTCCAACTGGGGAATCGGCTGGGTTGGATCATCGCCTGACATCGTCGCCGGTTTCGCCAGTCAAGCGGCACTGATGGAGGCGGGCGACATCGAGGGCCTGCTCGACAACCTGAACCTGCTGATGTTCGCCGGAACGATGTCGGCCACCACGCGCCAGGACATCATCGAAGCGGTGTCCGGGTCGGTCGCGTTCGACTCGGCTGC
>Ga0209490_10003497_pt1 | contig 14623 bp, 16 predicted proteins | sample MAT06_FD_187209 | JGI IMG/M metagenome (GOLD analysis project Ga0209490, IMG submission 187209) | Freshwater microbial communities from Lake Fryxell liftoff mats and glacier meltwater in Antarctica - MAT-06 (SPAdes) (version 2) | ecosystem: Environmental > Aquatic > Freshwater > Ice > Liftoff...
GGTATGCAATTGAGATTTCATATGTGACAGGACCTTTATAAAGATTCTGCAAATGCGGCAGCTGCCAACAAAATGTTTATGCAATTGCGGGGTGTAGTTTACGTTTTTAGTTTTTAACTTCGTTCAACGTTTGGTTACGTGGGACAATTTGGTTTTTCAAAGTCCCGCAACTGCATAAACACAAACGTTGTGTGCAAGGTGGGGAAATACAAGAGCGGGCTTCGCTGCCAACTTGACGACCTTTTGACCGTCAAACGTTTTTTTTAAATATTTGGGTCGGCTGACTTTGACTCGTCTCCGTGGACAAATTGAAAGACCAACGCTGGGAGTTTGGCGGCAGTTGAGAATTTAGTTTTCGCAGACTGGCATTAGTCCTTCGACATTTACTTTGACTATGGATCAAATCCATTTTCTGGGAGTAAGAGAAAAGGGTTACGCGGAGAATTTTGAAGCAACTAGACAACTTTTGAATACGCGGACAGGACGGATCAGGTCGACACTCATTTTGACAGCGACTCGTACTTGAAAAAGGTCTTCGACTGAACGAAAGGCCAGTAGAAATATAAAATGGAAGACAGACCCACCCTGCACACAACACTATGCTTATGCAAGCTTGGGGTGATGTCTTGTTTTGAAGTTTTGTTTTCTTAACTTCGTTTGGCCGTATGGGACAGGACGCAGCTTCAAAAGCCCAAGCCTGCATAAGCACACGACCGTTAGCGGCCATTACAACTGACGCGACAAACTGAGTGTCTAACGACTAAAAAGTTATGAGAATTTGGACAGCAATAATTGGATTTGTATTACTTGGACAACTGAGTTGTTCAACCGAGGACTTAGACATTAAGTCGTTCAATGATGACTCATCAATAACGACACTAAACGGGACATGGAAGGTACTTTCATTTGAGAATTACACTGACAATATTCGAGAATTTAAAAATCAAGAGAACTCAAGAGGACTGGACATTACTATAAATTTTGACGACACTAAAGACCCAAATGAGTTATCGGGGACAAATACGACCAACACAGTCTTTGGAGAATTTGAATATATAGGAACAAGGAAATTTAAAATTGATAATTACGGGACGACTCAGGTTGCTCAACCTGTTTGGGCTGACAAGTTTAATCAAGCCATTAAAGACGGAGAAGTGAATTTTAAAATCAATGTGACAGGGCTACGAATTTATTACGACAACGAAACAAAAAGTGTTACGCTGACCAGAGAGTGAGTGAGGAATGTAACGGCCGCTAACAAAATGTTTCTGCAATGGTGCGGTGAGGTGTAAGCTATAAATATTTATCTTCGTTCAACGTTTGGTTTCGTGGGACAGGACGAGGCTTCGGAAGCGCACCACTGCAGAAACACAAACGTTACCGGAAACCCTATGACGACAGTGCTAACATTAAACTGACAGACATGAAACCAAACATTTGTGGCAACATAAGCCAGCAACTGTCCAGCCAACGCAAAGTTTTATTTTTTGCCAACGCAGATTTTTTGTTTTTTAATTTTATTGCCACCACACATTGCACACATTTGTCTTTGCTTGCCGACACACAAGCCCACCCAAAAGCAAAGTCAAAAGAGTGCAATTTCCAACGCTCTAATTCCTACATTTGAACTCTATTTAATTTGAAAATATGAATTCAATCTTTTCAGCAAACGAACCAAACCTTGGCTACCTTTATCAGGTGCGTTATGGCTTGATGCTTATTGTTTCTGAACAGAACCAAGACGCAAAACTTTTGATTGAGCAGATAGACGACATTAGCATTGAGAGACCAACCTCAATGGAAGTTTACCAAACAAAATTGCATATCAATTCAGTTGCTAACCTGACAAATGCAAGCACAGACCTTTGGAAAACTATCAGAGTTTGGAGTGAAGGAATTGCAAGCGGACAACTTGACCCTGACAATTGCATTTTCAATTTAATCACAACAGCATCAGCTTCGACAGACACAATCCCTTTCAAACTTAAACAGGGAACAAGCAAAACAAGAGAAGTTGAAGAAATACTAAAAGAACTTTTGGAAGTTGCTGCAACTTCCGACAACAAAACAAACAAAGCAGCTTACGCTGCTTTTGGGGCTTTGACTAATGACACGCAAAGGAAGTTGATTAAAAATATTTCTGTTGTTGATTCTTCGATTGACTTGAATGAAGCGAAAGACGGTATCAAAAAACTTTTATTTTATTCTACAACTTCTGACAAAGTTGAAGCATTGTATCAAAGGTTAGAAGGTTGGTTTGTTGGTGAAGTTATTTTGCAATTGCAAAATCAAAGAGCAGAAGTAACAGGTAAGGATGTTCAAGATAAAATCCTTGACTTAGCAGATAGTTTCAAGTTAGACAATTTACCAGATGACTTTGCTAATTCAATTGCATCTGACGAAGAAAAACTTTCTCCCTATCGTAATAAGAAATTTGTAAAACAATTAGAAGCAGTTGGAATAAAACCAAACGCTAAAACTATTAGCCATGCTATTAGTGACTATCACCGAGCATTCAGTCAAAAGTCAAAATGGTTAAGAGATGGACTTATCAATGCAACAGACGAAATAAATTATGATTCAAAACTGATTCAAGATTGGGAAAAGAAATTTGCAATTCTTGAAGACAGTGCAGAATCAGCAGACGAAATTAAAAAATCAGAAGGAAAGAGATTTTATGAAAGTCATTATGTGAATACACAGCCTAACATTCACATCCGAGAGAGATTTAAAGAACAATACATGGTAACAGGTAGCTGCCAAATTCTTTCAGACAGAAAGAAAGTTGGTTGGCATCCGAATTTTAAAGATATAATTTAATATGTTTTTTTTCTTCAACAAAAATACAGGACTTCCCAAGTGGGAAGACAGACCTGAAATAACAGCACACTTAATCAATCCTGCATTCTGCGGTGAGATTATGAGGGTGTGTGCATCTGCATACAAACAAGAATCAAGAAATAATTTGCCGTTTGCACTTTCCTTTTTAGTTCTTCCATTGATTTTGAATAATGGAATTAGAGGAAGACTACCTAAAAATAAATCTAACACAATTCACGGATGGATAAACGAGAATGAAGACTTAAAAATTGGTTTAGCAAACAGTATCACAAGTTTTATCCCTTTCACAAGAGAAACAGTAATGTTCGCTATTGCTCACAATTCTTTGAGTATTGATGAAAACGGAAACATTGATATAAAACCGAGAAAGAAAAAATTCAAAACAGAAGACGAGGAAATAAATAGCTGCTTAAAAAAAGCAGAAGTGATTGGAAAAGTATTTTTCAAATCAGGCAGCCTTTTAACTATTTATTCAATTTTAGGAATAAAACCATAGCGACAAATCATGCAAATAAAATCTCTGATATTCTACAACAAGAAGGGCGACAAAAGAATTTTGCCGTTTAAAATTGGCAAAGTCAATATCATCACAGGCGAATCAAAGACTGGCAAGACTGCAATCATTGATGTAGTCAATTATTGCTTAGGCAGCGAGGATTGTAGAGTTTCAGAAGGTGTAATCCGTCAAACTGTTGAGTGGTTTGCAATTCTGTTGCAGTATGAGAAAGAGGAAGTTTTTGTTGCAAGGCAAAATCCAAACAGTTTAGGACAAGCAACTACTCAACACATTTATTTTGCAAATGCTGATAAAGTTGCAATTCCTGAATTTGACAAACTCCAAAACAATTCTGACACATCAACACTAAAAGATTTTTTTACTAAAAAACTATTCATTGCTGAATTCACGAACACACCCACGACAGGAACAAGAGAACCTCTTGCGGTAAATTTTAAGCACAGCAGATTTTATTCCTATCAGCCACAAGATTTAATTGCACAAAGAAATTTTTTATTTTACAATCAATCTGAACCTTATGTTGCACAAGCTATTAAAGACACACTCCCCTATTTTTTAGGAGCAGTCCGAGAAGATTCAATGAAAGTTGAACAAGAAATTGCAAACAAGAAGCGTGAATTAAGCAGATATGAAAAGGATTTGAAAGAATATGAGAGAATAAAGAATGACGGTTCGCAAAAGATTTTTGAATTAGTAAACGAAGCCAAACAACTCAATCTTATTCCAGCAGAAAGGGTAGCTGATGATGCAACGCAAGCACTCGATGCTTTAAAGGAAGCCTTCGCATGGGAACAAAAAGAAAATGAAACAGCACAAGGAGAAAATGAAAACCTAAAAAAATTATTAGAAGAAAAATCAGAATTTGAAAAAGAGTTAAGCCGTAAAAGAGATGATGTAAATGCAGTAAATATTTTTATCAAACAAACCTCTGACTATTCAACAGAAGTAACACAACAGAAAGCAAGGTTAGAATCAATAAAACTTTTCGGTGAAACGGAAGCGGAACTCCACAGTTGCCCATTGTGCAGTCAACACATTGAAACAGAAATTCCTTCTATTGCTGCAATCAATAAATCACTTGCAGACCTTTCAGAAAATCTAACAACGACAATTGCAGAAAGACCAAAGTTGGGGCAGTATGTTCAGCGATTGAGTTTGGAGCAAGACAATTTGAAAAAGCAAATTGAAATTCGCCAAAACGGAATCAAAACAATTTACATTGAGCAAGAACAAGCACTAAAACAAAAAGATTTAAACCTTAGGCGAGGAAAGACAATTGGAAAGATTTCTTTATTCTTAGAAAGTTTCAAAGCAGTTGAAGAAGATAAAACTTTGAAAACAAAAATTGATTTGTTGCTGATTGAAATTGCAGCACTTGAAAAAGATGTTGGTTCAGATGAAAAAGAAGAAAGGTTGAATTCAATTTTGAATCAGATAAATATTCAAATGACAAACTGGTCAAAAAATTTAGACCTTGAACATCAAGATGCACCAATTCGTTTTGACATTAAGAAGCTCACAATTTTTGCCGACACTCCAACCAAATCAATCCCATTGAATCAAATGGGAAGCGGGGCAAATTGGGTTGCTTATCATTTGCTGATTCATTTTGCATTGCACAAACATTTTGTAAAAGCAAACAGACCAGTTCCGAGATTTCTAATTTTAGACCAGCCTTCACAGGCGTATTACCCACCTGACAAAGACACAGAGTTGAAAGGAAAACTTGCAACCAGTTCAGATGAAACAGCCGTGAAGCAGATGTATGACTTTATTCTTTCTGCAACAAAAGAACTTGCACCACACTTTCAAATAATCATTACCGACCATGCAAAACTTAACTATACAGAGTTTACCGAGTGCATAACTGAAGAATGGAGAAACGGAGAAAAATTGATTCCTTTGGAGTGGTATAATTAATATAATATGAAAATAAATTTCAAAACAAGGTTCAATAGCTTTTTAAAAAGAGATTGGATTCAAAAAGATGAAGGAAAACTGACCTATGTTCAGTTGTTCGGTTTCATTTTAATTGCACTTGGTGTAATTTATTTTTCTTCATTTCTTTTACCAAGTGGCATTATAGATATTTTCCCTTTTCTTAAACTTGATAATCAGCCTGAATCAAGTGAAGTGCCTATCGCATTTTTTACAATTATGTTGGGAATTTCGTTTGCATTTCCTGATATGCTAAAAGGGCAAACAAAAGATATAAGCACAATGCGAATAATTGTTTTCATGTTTGCTAATGTGATTTGTATGTTGCTCCTTAAAATTGGTTGGGATAAAGATTCATTGAGTAAGATTGGCTTAGACGGCTACTGGATGGGAGTAATTGCTTTTCTATTTGGAGCAAAAGCAACTCAATCATATTTTGAAAATGCAAAATCATTTTTACCTAACTCAACATCAACTTCCAATGGAAACGAAAATCCTTTAAGCAAAACGGAAATATCACGACTAGCAGCAAATCAAAACCGAGATGAGTTACTTGCAAAGCATCAAAACATTGAATGCGTGAGCGATACTCTTAAAGATGGAAATAGTGCCGTAACAATTTATGTGAAGGACAATCAAATTGAAAATATTCCAAAAGAACTGCCAGCAACCCTAAAGAATGGTTCAGTTATTAAAGTAGCTACGGAAATTATTTCAGATTCAGGTGATGGAATCCCACACATTGGTCAAGCAACTGATGAATTAAGCGACACGAATAATCCAAACTTTGTTGGTTCTATTTGTTGCATTGTGGATTCAGCAACTAATCCCAACTTCAAAGGCATTGTGACATCGGGACATGTTTTTACTAAAGGTGATTTTATTAACTATGGAGGAGTTTTAGGACAAAATAAAAGAAGAGATACACTTATAAATGGATTTCCCAAAGCAAAATTATTTTTCCAACAAATGAAGTATAATCAAGACATTGCTATTACAGAATTAATTGACAAATCAAATTTGTTGAACAACTATATCTCCTTTGCAAAAGGATTTTACAATGTATCTGATACAGATTTTAATTCTAATGTTCCTAATGTAACAATTGCATCAAGGCAAAATAAAATTCGTGATGCTTACATTTTAGATTTCAATGTATCATTTGAAATTTACTACAAATCTCCAAAAAACATTCGCAACATCATTTTAATAGGAAGCACAAATGATAGAGCGACTTCACAAACAGTTTCAACAGAGGGTGATTCGGGCAGTTGCGTTTATCATAAAGAAACAGGGAGATTAATAGGGATGCTTTTAGGTGGGAATAAAAAATTTAGTTTTGTTTTACCTCTGCAAGAAACTCTCAAATCGTTTAACTTTAAAATCATATAAAAAATGAAAAAATCAATCATAATTCCACTTCTCCTATTTACAATGTTTGCTTTTGCACAAACCAATGAAATTACATTTGAAATTAAAAATGGTAACATAGAACATAAGCCGTCAGATTTGACAAAATTAAAGCTTCCTTTAAAAATAAATTTTAGTAAAGATTTCAACGGGAAGGAACTGTTATTAAAAAATAACATTGACAAACAAAAAATTAATGAAACACAAATATTTGGTCAAGATGAAATGACATTCCATGCCAACGACCCGTTTGTTTATGAGTTTAGAGATGGGAAAACCATCCCTGGTGATAATAACATTCCTTCCCAAGAAATACTTTTAAGTATTGGAGGAAAAGATTTTGTTCTTAACCTATTGGACGAAGAACCTAAACCTATAGATGCAGAGTTATCCGATGATGATAAGTCATATAAAGCAGGTTATGTTTATTATGATGCTATGAAATTAAGCGATAGCAAAACAAGCTATGATTTAAAGAAATCAATTCTTGAGTCATACAAAGTAGATTTGGATAATCCAGATAAGAATCCATATTTAAATGATGCGTTAAGCAGCTTTTATGCAGAAAAAAAGGATAGAGATAAAAAAGGAGGAGTTCAAGCTGGTTTAAATATTCCATTTTTATCAAATCTTGGAAATACCGATGTAACCTACTTTGCAGCAGGTTTAGCAAGATTCCTTTCGGAAAGAACAAAAGAAGAATTGAACGAAGCATTCTTTAGTAAGATGAAAGAACAACTTAATGAGTATCCAGAATTAATGACAGTGTTCCCTAAAACATCTTCATTCTTAAATATTATTGAAACATACTCTTACGCATCTGTTATTCAAGTTTTGAAAGAAGCATTTGAAACAGACATTCAAAACCTGCCCGAGAATTTGTATAATGTAAAAAGTTTAACTGATGCAAATTGCAATTCAAGCATTTTAAAAAACAGCAAATTGGCCGACTGTCAAGACCGACTTAAAAAGTTAAAGGCATACTTTGAAAGTCAAGAAGGTCGTTGGATAGGTTTAGGAATGTTCACAGTTAAAGAGGCAATTCAATCTTCTAATCCAGCCGACCTATTAAAGTCAATTACGGAATCAACTGAATTCACTGGCATAAAAAAGTTTGCAACAGACAATTCAAAGTATGCGGATTACAATGTTGCTACTTCAATAGAGCTAAGCAACTTTCTTTCTCAAAGCTTATTGAGCAAAGACGATAATCAGATTTGGATAAACTCTAAAGAATTAAACGCGCTTTTCAAAGACAAAGACCAAAGGAGAATCAAAATTTATTTAGGGCTATTGCTTGCAATGGAACAAAAGGGAGATGTGAAAATTGACTTCTATAAATCAGATAATACCTTAATTACATTTGGAGCTATCCTCAAAGAAGCATATAAAACATACACCGTTCTTGAACCTCAAATCAGTAGTTTAATAAAAAACACTCATACTGCTTTTAGTTCCGCAAACAATGCCATTAAGAAAATGATTGCAGCAACAGACAAATCGGTTGAAGCAGACCCACAAGCACTTTATGATTATTATAGAACTTTTACTGCGTCATTAAAACCGATTGCTCACAATGAACTTTTGAGTTCTATTACTGGAAGAAAAGATATAGGAACAAAATATGAGTTGATAGAACAGTATCTAAATCCATCAGTTGACATTGCATATCATATTGCTACAAAAAAATATTCAGCAGCAATTTATGATGCAACAATTCTTTTGAGTTACCTGAAGCCAGTAGATGATAAATTTAAACCAATGACAAAATCATTTGTGAAATATGGAACACTAATTTCAACTGTTGCAAATGCTCAATCATCTGACGAAGTAAAACAAGCACTTGATGCTTCTGTTTTACCAGTAGGAAGTTCAGCGATAAAAAGAAAATCTGCTTGGAGCATTTCTGTAAATGGATATGTTGGCGGCTTCTATGGTCAAGCACATAGTACTATTCAAGATACTTTGCGGAATACATCTACTAATCAATTAGACACAACTAGCAAACCAATTTCTTACAGAACTTTTGGCTTATATGCTCCAATAGGACTGTCTTTCAATCGGGGGTTTAAAAGTGGTTGGGGTATAACTTTACACGCCCAAATATTAGATTTAGGAGCCCTTGTTAACTTCTATTTGACTGAAGGGGATAAGGCGTCATTACCAACTGATTTCAAAGTGAAACTATCAGATATTCTTTCTCCAGGCATTCAATTAGGTATAAATATTCCAAAGACTCCGCTGTCTATTATGGGGGGGATGCAATATGTTCCAGCACTCAATAACTCATCGCAAATATCTACTTCACAATTGAGCCCAATAGCATGGCGGGCACAAATCGGTATTGTAGTTGATATTCCATTATATAATTTAAAAGTATGGGATTTCAAAAAATAACAAATCAAGCTAAACCAAAAATTGAATCAAAAATGAATGAGCAAGCTATTTACGGAGTAATTTTATTGTTTTTCTTCGCAGTCGCGACTAACTGCGCGTATTCCCAAAATGACGGAAGAAATATTAAACTAATTAGAGGCAACGTTGAATCAAAAAAAGTAAAAGTAGTTACAATTGAAAATGCAGACCATGCTTTGCGTATTGCAACCTATCTATTCAATTCAAAAGAATTTCAAGATTCTATTTCCAAAAGAGATTTTAGCTACCACAACATTTGTAATGGTTGCGATTCTAATAAGGAAAAGGACAAACCAAGAATCTCTGGTAAGGAAGTTTTAGATAAGTTATTTCAAAAACAAGAGGCTTCACTAACATTAATTCTTTTAAAAGTCGGCAAGCCGCCCATGTTCGGTAAGTGCTTTGGATTGGGTTACACTTGCCCAAATACGGATAAAATAACGTCTTATTACAAAAATATAAATTGTGATATGTCAGAAATACCATTTGACTATGCATATGGAGTACATCTTTGTCATGAATATATGCACAACATAGGATATTGCCATACCGACCACATTGATGATGTTGCAGAAGCAACAGGCTGGATTGCCTTTCATTTCATAAATAAGTTGTATCAAGCAGGAACAAGAATACCTTAATTTTTAATCAAACTAAAATGAGCCATACACCTCCAATTTTCATTAATCAAGGTAAAAACACAGTTGGATATTTTACCACTTCTAATCCAGAAAAACTGATAATATTTGTTCACGGTTTTAATGGCAGTGCAACAGATACTTGGGATGAATTTCCAGCACTGATAAAGGAAAATAATGAATACGCAAATTCTGATGTTGTATTTTATGGATATGAAAGTTTAAAAGGACAAGTGAATAACAACGCACTAAGGTTCTATAATTTTCTAAAAATAATAGCAGAAGGAAATTCAAATAGGCTTGGTTATTCAAGAAATAATTTAGCCCCTAATTTTACTTATTCTAAAATTTTGATTGTTGCTCATTCCCTAGGTTCTATTGTTGTCAGGAGAGCTTTGTTAAACGCAAAAGCTGAGAACAAAACTTGGCTTTTAAATACAAGAATGATTTTGTTTGCCCCTGCACATCGTGGTGCAAGAATTCAAAATCTAATTTCCGAAAGTCTCCCAACTTTAGGAAGAATATTTGCAGGTTTAGGATTTATCACAATTCCAGTTTTAGATGATTTACGACCTAACTCACAAACTATTCTTAATCTAATTCAAGAGACAGAACAATTGATTCAACAGAATCAGGGGGATTTCACTATTTCACATACAGTTGTGTGGGCAAATAACGAAATTGTTGTACACAATGAACGGTTCTGCCAAGACCCAATTGCTGTATTATTTGACAATAAATCACATACAAAAGTGTGCAAACCAATAAGACCAAATTTTCTAACTCCGTTTGAAATTGTAACAGAAGCACTCTAATTCTATAACTATGAGCAGACAAAAATTTAACCTTGACATAATATCTAAACAGTATCGTAGAAAAGGTGCTGCCGCAAAGGCATTTAAAAGCCTTTCAGTATTAATTTCTTCAAATGACACAAGAAATTTAGAAAACATATTGCGTGACCAAAAAGATGAACCAATTTGGGAAAACTACTTGGTTGATGAGAGGGATAATATTGATTTTCTAATTGACTACTATTCAATTTTAGAAATTGGCATAATTGCAAACTATTTCCCATACAATTTGCCTTCTAAATTAAAAGAAGAAGTGAATAATATTCTTGGTAACGATTACGTAAGTAAATACTATTCAAAATATTATCCGCTTATCCTTCCTCAATTGCTTTTAAAACATATTTCATTTTCTAATGTCCATTCTAGCATTGATGCTTCAACTCCAATTCAAAGCAATTTATTTGAAAAATTCTTGGTATTGAATCAAACTATAAAATCAGATGGTGATGTTGACCAGTTTTTATGGTTTTTAGATGGTGGCATTACTGAAGGTTATTCAATTAATTACTTATTGAACGTATTGTCAAACAGAGAAACTATAAGATATAAACTTGGCCGAAGTAATACGCACCCTTTAAACAGTTCTTTGTTCGGTTTCATAAAATATATTCAATTTATAAAAGACTATGCTGATTTGCTAAGGCAAACAAGTGAATTCAAATTATTGCAAACATCCTTTTGGCATTATCAATCATATTGGTTTGACCACATGAAAGTACAACTTGGGGACATAATAAAAGTAGCTCTAAACAATATTAGAAAGACAATGAATGATACTACTCAAACCGAGTTAGTAAACGACAACAACTCTTATATAAACAATTCGGAGGACTTTGATAAATGGAAATCTTCAACAGACCAATTTGGAGGAATTGAGGAGGACATAAAGTTTTTGCTTAATCCAAAGATGGGAGACCCTTTGGAACAACTTCTTAATCAAAATTAATAAATAGAGGAATGAAAAGCCATCCCACAAAAAATACACTCTTGCAATTTGCACAGGCAACGCTACAACCAAAAATTGCAAGAGAGTATTTTTTCTCCACCACAAGAAAAATTAAAAAAACTCAACGCTAAAAAAAAGTAAAACATCTCCAACGCACAGTGCAAACAATAAACGACAGCTCCATAAATTTAAATCGCTACGGAAAAAGTATCAGCGGTCTTGAAACTTCAACACTTCGGACAGACAGAAGGGCATCCGGTAACAGCACCTACAAGAAATTGCGGTTCAGTTGGTTAAATGAAGCTTTGTGCTTCGTAACAAGATTTGTGGTGGCAGACAGTTTAGTGCTTCGAAATCGCCAACTTCTTGTAGCTGCAAAACGTTATGGGCAAGGCTAACAGACGACACAACAATAACAAACAGACAAATAAAATATGAGCAAAATAATCGTAAGACCAGCAGCATTAGTTAAACAAGGATTGTTGACATTATATTCAACATCCTTAAAAGTTTCGGACTTGCTAATTCCAAATTTTTATAGCGTTGAGGCGCTTGACCCAGACGATGAAAATGATAAAGGCTACCAACGACTTTTAAATAAAGCAAGGGCAAAACGACTTGCTGACTATATTGTTGATGGACAAGAAACAAGAGACGCATTTTTGCCTACGAGTATTTTTATGGCGACACATAAAAATATTGACTTCAATCCGACCAATAACACAATTGAAATTAACATTGATACAATTGGTCCCTTTAGCGTTGTTGACGGACAACACAGAGTTGAAGGTTTAAAAATGGCTGCTGAAAAAGACAGCAGAGTTTTAGATTTTGAAGTTCCTGTAAACATTGCTATCAATCTCCCGAGAATTGCACAAATGTGTCATTTCCTAATTGTCAATACTACTCAAAAAAGTGTTGAAAAAGGAGTTGAACAACGAATTTATGCAAGACTAACACAAGCTTTAGAAGTTGAAGAAATTCCCAATTTACCAAAGTGGATTTCAAAAACAGTTGAAAAAGGCGAAGACGAACAAGCATTGAAATATGTTGACTTTCTAAACACAGATAAAGAAAGCCCTTGGTTCAATAAAATTGAAATGGCAAACCAAGAAAATAATGAAGCCAGTGTAAATCAAAAGAGCTTTGTGAAATCAATTAAAAGATATGTATTGGTTGCCAACAATCCATTAAGTATTCATCCAACAGACAAACAACAAAAAATATTTTTAAATTATTGGAAAGCAATAACGAATATCATTGGAACAACCGAGCCAACAGTTCTATATAAATACAACGGAGTAGAATTATTCTGTAAGTTCTCAGTTCCATTCTTTAACAAAATGATAAATATGCCTGACTTCAAAGTGGCAACAATGGAGACACTTTTAAATCAGACATTTGAAAATATGGAAGGTGATTATGCTGGAGTTGGACATACAGAATTTTGGGTTAAAGGTGGTAAGGCAAGCTTTTTAAATTCAGGTGCAATAAACTTGATAAGTAACGATATGGTAAAAGCATTGCACAAAGCCAATTTTCAAAAAGAAATTGAGTTATGAAATTAGAAGAGTTGACTCCTAAACCTTTGGACAAAGTGCAATTTAAACTAATTGCATATAAAAATGTTCCTAAAACAAACGGCTGTTATGTTCTCACAACCTTTGACAATGACATTCTATACATTGGTTTAGCAATTGACCTTCACAACCGTTTCAAACAACATTTAGACAATCCAGAGAAAATAAATCCCACAGCAGACGGGAGAGCAATTTGGTTTTACTATTCGACATTTGACCCTAAAAATTTACCTAAACTTGAAAGGACTTGGTTAAATCAATTTACAAATAATCACGGACGACTTCCAATTCTAAACAAAGTAAATTCACCAGTAAGTTGACAATGGAGACACTTCTAAACATAGACGGACAAAGAAGCCCAGCCCATAACAGCACCTACCCAAAAGGCGGGGTTTCGTGTTCCAAAGACAGTTTTGTGGTTAATGGAAGTTTAGTTTTTCAAATCAAGTTTTGTGGTAAAAATCCCGCCCTTCGGGTAGCTGCAAAACGTTATGTGCAACCAATGACGACCACTCAACTAACAACAATGAACTTAACACACGAACCATAAACATAGACATTAATGAAAAAATTTAGCAAGATTTTTTGGACATTTTTAATTTCGACTTTGCTTTTTTCTTGTGGCGGTGGTGGACAAACAGACAATAATAAACCGACCAAACAAGAAACACCAAAAGCTCTTCAAGACGACAAACTTGAAATTAAGAGTTACAGTCGTTCAGGCGACCTGACAGAAGAACTTTATCAAGAACTTGTTGACAAAACATCACAGCTCAAAAACTTTGAAGACGACCTTGCCGCATTTAGACCAAAGCCTAACGACCTTATTAGTGAAAAATTTAATCAGTACGAAAGTAAATCAAATAACTATTACAGTTCTGCAAACTATAAAGCAACTGCAATTTCAGACAGTTTGCTAAGAATGAAAATTATTGCACTTATTACGACAAGTGGAAAAAAATATACAAGCAAGACCGCAGAAATTAATTCGCTAATTAAACTAATTTCAAAAAATGGTTCTACGCTTAATGACCAGCATACAATTTTAAAAATCGTGTTAACACTTCCTTTAATCGAGAAATATCAGGACGACAATAAGCCTAACAAAAAAGAATTTAAAGACTTAATAAACGAGCAAGAAAAATTAATTTTGCGGGCAGACAGTTTAACACCGAAATACTAAACGACATTATAATAACGTACGAAATGGAGAATTTGGCAGCACATAACAGCAGCTACCCAAAAGGCGGGGTTTCGTGTTTCAAAGACAGTTTTGTGAGAAATGGAAATTTAGTTTTTCAAATCAAGTTTTGTGGTAAAAGTCCCGCCCTTCAGGTAGCTGCAAACCGTTGGCAGCAACCGCATAAAAAATGACGACACAGATTTACGTGGCAATTTTGACAGTGATCTTATTTTTTGGTTGCCAATCTAAAAGGCAGATTGACCAAGAGAAAAAAACTGAGAAGGACTCAATTAAAATTGCC
>Ga0209490_10003502_pt1 | contig 14608 bp, 11 predicted proteins | sample MAT06_FD_187209 | JGI IMG/M metagenome (GOLD analysis project Ga0209490, IMG submission 187209) | Freshwater microbial communities from Lake Fryxell liftoff mats and glacier meltwater in Antarctica - MAT-06 (SPAdes) (version 2) | ecosystem: Environmental > Aquatic > Freshwater > Ice > Liftoff...
AATCCCGTAGACTGGAAAATCCGGCAAGGACACCTGCAACTATTGACAGGATTTAACTTTCCTCGAATTGTCGGTTCAGATATATCAGGAGTTGTCGTAGAAGTCGGCCGGGAAGTCACCAAATTTCAACCAGGAGATGAAGTTTATACCTTCTTAAATCCCATGAATGGCGGTGCTTGTGCCGAATACGCTGTCGTGCCAGAATCGATGGCAGCAATTAAGCCTAAAAACATCACCCATGAAGAAGCAGCAGCAGTGCCGATCGCAGGTTTAACTGCTTTGCAAGCGCTGAGAGATTTGGGTGAAATTCAAGCGGGGAAAAAAGTATTGATTAACGGCGCTTCCGGCGGAGTCGGCACTTTTGCCGTGCAAGTTGCGAAAGCAATGAACGCGGAAGTGACGGGAGTTTGCAGCGCCAAAAATAGAGATTTTGTCAAGGGTTTGGGAGCCGATTTTGTCCTGGATTACGCAGAGATTGACTTTACTCAACAGCCCGAAAAGTATGATATCATCTTGGATGCTGTCGGCACAAAAACATTTGCTGAATGCGAAAAAGTGATGCAAGCCGAGGGAATTTATATATCGACTTTACCAAGTTTCGAGAACCTAGCACCGATGTTGATGAGCTGGTTTATATCGGGTAAAAAAGCTAAATTAATTGTCGCCAATGCCAACACCAGCGATTTAGGGGCTTTGCGGGAGTTAATCGAATCCGAGCAAGTTGAGCCGATTGTCGATCGCACTTACAGCTTACAAGAAGTAGCAGCAGCCCACGCTTACAGCGAAACGGGCCGCGCGATCGGTAAAATTGCGATCGCCATTGACGGTTAAAAAAACTATGTTTGACCAACACGACTCAGACATTATATATCTTACGTGGCAAGGGTTAGCCCAAAATTGCGCGGTTGGAGTTACAGTAAAAAGGGCGATCGACCTTAACTCAATACGCTTGGGTTAAGCCCGATCCCCCCTAACCCCCCTTAAAAAGGGGGGGACAAGAGTGATCTCAAAGTCCCCCTTCTTAAGGGGGATTTAGGGGGATCTCCGGGAAATAAACAGTGTCAACCCAACCGTATTGGAACTTAACCCGGAAACCCGGTTTTTGCACTCACCTACCTCCAAGACTAATAAACGTAAAACTTAAATAAAATCCAAAATCCCTATGACTGTGCCCTCAGACTTGGAGACATCCGAACAAAATTCCGACAACAACCTCGAACAAGTTAGCGCGGAAAATAGCATTACACCAGTCGCAGACGATTTCATTGGTTCCCGCAATCTCGAAAACGAATTTCTAGACGAACTTCCCGACGAAGTTGAGATGTCTTTATTCGACCATTTAGAAGAATTGCGACAGCGACTTTTTTACTCACTAATTGCCGTAGCAATAGGTGTAGTTGGTTGCTTTTTGACAGTTAAGCCGATCGTGCAACTGCTAGAAGTACCGGCAGGGCCCGTGAAGTTTCTGCAACTAGCTCCTGGCGAGTATTTCTTTGTTTCTATCGAAGTAGCGGGATACTGCGGTTTGCTAATTGCAAGTCCGTTTATTTTTTACCAAATAGCGCTATTTGTGCTACCAGGTTTGACTCGCAAAGAACGCGGGTTGCTAGGGCCCGTATTTTTGGGTTCGAGTTTCCTATTTTTGGGCGGGCTGGTATTTGCTTACATCGCTCTGATTCCGGCGGCGTTGAACTTCTTTGTTACCTACGGGGCGGATGTTGTAGAGCAATTATGGTCGATCGACAAATACTTCAAATTTGTGCTGTTGTTAATGTTCAGCACGGGTTTAGCTTTTCAAATCCCGATTGTCCAAGTATTGTTCGGTGTTTTGGGCATAGTTTCTTCCAACCAAATGCTATCCGGTTGGCGTTATGTAGTCTTGGGAGCGGCGGTTTTGGGAGCGGTTTTAACGCCTTCTACTGACCCTTTAACGCAAAGTCTTTTAGGAGGTGCGGTGCTCGCTCTTTACTTTGGCGGCGTTGGTTTGGTGAAGCTTTTAGGGCGCTAAAAGAGATAGATAATATCAACTCTTGGCTAAATACTTCCTTTATCTCTTAGTCCGCAGAGGCGGACTTTGTTTGTGTAGTAGCGGTTTCAACCGCCGAACTATCGAACCATAAAAAATATAGAGATGCGATCGCCCGCGCCTCTATAATTACTAAAAGTTAAAATTTCACACCAAAGTTTTGTCAAAACTTTGACTACATTCGGAACTGTTCGACTTCTGGAGTGTAGCCGATCGGCAAAATGTAATCGAGATTCTCGTGGGGACGAGCAATTATGTGATACGATAGCAACTTTCCGCCATCGACCTTTTTAACTGATTCAATTCCAGCAGCAACGGCTGCTTGGACTTCAGAAATATCTCCTCGAACTATAATTGTCCAGTAAGCACGGGTTATCTTTTCATAGCGAACTAAAGTAACTCGGGCTGCTTTCACCATTGAGTCTGCAACTTCTACGGCAGCGGGAAATCCTAAGACTTCAACCATTCCAACTGCAACACCCATTACAACATTCTCCTAAATTTCACAAGATATCTGACACTCATTGTATGTGAAATTGTTGACAGAAATTGGTTCCGATGATTTTGGTAAGCTAGAAATTCGATCGCCCTAAATTAAGCAGCCCCAAAGGTTGTTGTCGCACTTCCATCCTACGGTATGGTACGCCGGAAAGCCTGCAATACAAGAGTTTGAATCTAAAAAACTGCGGAAATTAGTTGGGCGATAGCTTGATTTTTTACCGCCTGTATCTCTGTTAACAGCTTCGCATCACGATGCTTGGGACTTTGAACCCGAAAAATTGAGTCCCGGTTAGACATAAAACTTTACACGCCACGAGATGGGCAACGGACAACGGACAACTATCAACGGACAACTGACAACGGACAACGGACTCAAAACTCGTCTAGCAACCACTCCGAGGCTCTTTCACCCAAATCTAGGGGAACGCTGACAGCTTTGCCCAAGCGCGGGCGATCGCGAGTAGTCACGATGTATTCTCTCACCTGTTCCGTGCTGCCCCAGCCGTTGAGGTAATTGGCCACCGCATCCAAATGCTCGAAATAATCAGCCTCCGTCATCGGAAAAGACGCCTGTTCTAGATATTTCCACATAACTTGCACAAAAATCTTGCCCCGCGTTCGCCGCAATCTGATATCGTAAGACTTTCCCCATTTTTCTAGCAGTAGCTGGTGTAAATCCTTGCCCGTCATGGTTGCTCCTGAGTTAATCCATTAAACAATAAAAGACAAAGTTCAAAAAATGTAATAATACTCTAATAAAGGCTGGAAGGCGCATTCTTAAAAGGAATTTTCGCGGCCTGAAATTTGTGCTAGCAGATTAACGGCAATTATCCCAGTTGTCTGCACGTACAGGTTCGCTAACAGCTAACAAACAAACGTAACTTAAAACCGTAAAGGCAGGTCATGGCTCAATCTTCTGCTGGAAATCCCGATGTTCCCGATATGGGGCGTCGCCAATTTATGAATTTGCTGACGTTCGGTACAGTCACAGGTGTGGCACTGGGCGCACTCTATCCCGTTGTCCAGTATTTTGTTCCTCCGTCGAGTGGGGCTGCCGGTGGCGGTGTCACAGCTAAAGACGCTTTGGGTAACGACATCATCGTTAGCACATATTTGACTTCGCACCCGGCGGGCGATCGTACTTTGGCCCAAGGTCTCAAAGGCGACCCCACTTATCTTGTGGTGAAAGAAGACTTATCTATCGCCGACTACGGCATCAATGCAGTCTGCACTCACTTGGGTTGCGTCGTGCCTTGGAATGTTAGCGAAAACAAGTTTATCTGTCCTTGTCACGGTTCTCAATACAACAATGAGGGCAAAGTGGTACGCGGCCCCGCGCCTTTGTCTCTGGCCCTAGCCCACGCCACTGTCGCAGATGACAAGATTGCTTTTACCACTTGGACAGAAACAGATTTCCGCAACGGCGAAGAACCTTGGTGGTCTTAGTTGTTAGTCATTAGTCATTAGTTAGCAGTTAGCAGTTAGTAGTTAGTAGTTAGTAGTTAGTAGTTAGTAGTTAGCAGTTAGCAGTTAGTTTCAATAACCAATAACCAACAACCAACAACCAACAACTAATAACGAATAACCAATAACCAATAACCAATAACTAATAACCAATAACTAATAACTAATGACCAATGACCAATGACCAATGACCAATCACTAAATTGTCTGACCTTTGAGATTGAATACTCTAATGCCACAAACTAATTTATCTGCGATATTTCGCCGCAGTGTCGAGACGATCGCCAAAACTGCCTTAATTGCGATCGCCACCGCCGCATTTTTCCTCACCAGCGATATCGCACTTCCCCAAGCAGCATTTGCTTACCCTTTCTGGGCCCAGGAAACAGCACCCGCTACTCCCCGCGAAGCCACAGGCCGCATTGTTTGCGCCAACTGCCACCTCGGTGTAAAACCGACTGAAATTGAAGTTCCACAATCTGTTTTGCCGGACACAGTTTTTGAAGCTATTGTCAAAGTTCCCTACGATACTAACGTGCAGCAAGTTGTCGGCGACGGCAGCAAAGGCGGCTTGAACGTAGGCGCAGTTGTGATGTTGCCCGAAGGTTTCAAGATTGCTCCCGCTGACAGAATTCCCGAAGAAATGAAGGAAAAAGTCGGCGGTCTTTACTTCCAACCTTACAGCGAAACCCAAGAAAATATTGTTTTAGTGGGCCCGCTGCCTGGTGAACAATACAAAGAATTGGTATTCCCTATTTTGTCGCCAAATCCTGAAACTGACAAGTCAGTTCACTACGGCAAATATCTAATTTATGTCGGCGGCAACCGGGGTCGCGGTCAGCTTTATCCTACAGGCGCTAAGAGCAACAATGCTTCTTATAATGCTTCGGTAGCTGGCACCATTTCTAAGATTACCACACTTGAAGATGGTGGTTATGAAGTGACAATCCAACCAGCAGAAGGTGCAGCGGTTGTTGATACAATTCCCGCAGGCCCAGAACTGATTGTTACTGAAGGACAAACAGTTGCTGCCGGCGAACTTTTGACGAACAATCCTAGTGTGGGCGGCTTCGGTCAAAAAGATGTAGAAATTGTGCTGCAAAGTGCAGGTCGAGTTAAAGGATTGATGGCTTTCGTGGCTATAACCATGCTGGCTCAAATCATGCTGGTTCTCAAGAAGAAACAGGTCGAAAAAGTTCAAGCTGCTGAAATGAATTTCTAAGCGGGACTTTGATTAGTTGGGTAAGGTGCTCTGTGCACACCCAACTATTAGGTAAGTAGGGCGGGTATTCCCCGCCTTATTCTTTGATAAATAACCAGTAAAATAATGTTAATTGATGAGAAAATAGTTGAAGTAGGCTCGCTGAAATGGTTTTATCGGGAAACAAATCCGATTAACGAAACTGAGAAACCGCCCGTACTGCTGCTGCACGGTTTGCCGTCCCAGAGTTTTACCTGGACTGTAATGATGCCGGATTTGGCGGCACAGGGATTTAGATCGATCGCCCCAGATTGGGTGGGTTACGGGCGATCGACAAAACCAGACAAGCGCGACTTTGCCTACACTCCCGATGCTTTTGTTGACGCCCTCGCTGGCTTTATTCAAGCTATAGAATTAGACCGATTTTACCTCGTTGTCCAAGGATTTTTAGCATCTGTCGGCATTCAATACGCTTTACGAAATCCCGATAAAATAGATCGTTTAGTGGTCATAAATACACCAATTTCAGCAGATATCAAATTGCCTTGGAAAATGCAGCAGTTGGGGCTGCCTTTTATTGGCGATATGATCACCCAAGACCCACTTTTGGTGGACAGAACCCTCGAAGGCGGAAGTCGCATCAGAGTATTAGACAAGGATTTAGATGTTTACCGCCGCCCGTTTTTGAAGAGTTCGGATGCAGGTCGATCGCTGATGAATACTGTCCGCAATATTCAATTGCCGCAGTCAATGGCCGAAATTGAATCCGGCTTGAAAGGATGGACTCGACCAACTTTATTTGTCTGGGGTTTGACAGATCCTTGGCTGAGTGTTGAACCAGTTCAAAAGCTAGTCGGTTCCTTGGAAAATGCAGAGTTAGTCACACTGGAACAAGCGGGGCATTATCCTCAAGAACATTGGTCAGAAAAAGTTGGAAATGCTGTGATCACTTTTCTGCGCCGCCAGGAGGTAAAATAATATTTTGTACATAACTCTCGGTGCTAGGTCAGTGAACCAGCTCCTCGCCGAGCTGCATTCCCAGCCTCTTCCTGAGAACGAGAAATCTAAAATCTAAAATCTAAAATCGATATGACTCGTCCCCGTTCATTTTTTGCCTTGATGATGGCGTTTTTGATGGCATTTCTGGTTAGTTGCAGCAGTGTCGAAGCAAAAGTTCCAACGACTTACACAGCAGCCCAGACCCAGCAAATTCAGCGCTATGTTCCTAGCCTGACAGAGTTCCGATCGCGCATGGATAAGCTGGGAACCCTAATTCAAAAACGGAATTGGGTTGATACCAGAACTTACATTCACGGGCCTCTAGGCGACTTGCGGAACACCATGAAAACCGTCTCTGCGAGTTTGTTGCCTAGTTCTCAACAACAAGCTGTTGATTTAACTAAGAGTTTGTTTACCGAGTTGGTTAACATTGATCTTGCTGCTAAAGGGCTTGACTATGCAAAAGTCACGGCTAGTTATAAAAAAGCTGTGAATGATTTTGAGAGTTTCTTGCAGCTAATTCCTAAAGCCTAATCACTTTAGATAAGACGGCGGTTGAAACCGCGCCTACACAAACGATGTCCGCCTCCGCGGACTGAAGATAAGACGGCGGTTGAAACCGCGCCTACACAAACGATGTCCGCCTCCGAGGACTGAAGATAATAACGTAAAACTTAATTTTTACTGCGCGTTCTTCAACCCGCGTCGGCGGGTTTTGTTTGTATAGACGCGGTTTCTAACCGCCCTGTCTTCTTCTTCTGTGACATTACTCCGCCCTAAAATGGCAAAGCTTCTAAACCTCACGATTTAGATTTTCTGGTTGTTTCCTTGCGGTTTTTCACCCACTATCTGGATATGTAGTTACCCATATATCCCCGACGCTCTGAGTGCAGCGGACAGTTTCCTTTCCCGACCATCCATCGGTACAAATACAAACCAGTTTATATCGTTTGGAGGCCCCGGCTTATGCCTGACTTTTACTCTCAAGATATCCGTTGTTTGCTCTCGGTATATACATTCTAGCACAAAGCCGTCCTACAAGGACGGGGTTTTAAACCCATTAATTTGATAAAATCTAAAATCTAAAATCTAAAATTGAATGATTCGCGTTGCAATTATTGGTTGCGGTATTATTGGTGCTTCGATCGCCTTTGAACTAAGTAAATCCCCCGAACTAAAAGTCACTGTATTTGACAAACAGCCGCCTGCACAAGGTTCTACTGGCGCGGCACTCGGTGTTTTGATGGGAGTTATCAGCCACAAAACTAAGGGCAGAAGTTGGAAATTGAGGGAAACCAGCCTTCAGCGCTACGAAACTTTGATTCCAGAATTGGAAGCAGTTACGGGGCGAAAAATTCCTTTTAACAAACAAGGAATTTTAATGCTTTGTTCGGAGGGAGAGGATTTAAGTAAGTGGGAAAAATTGATAGCAACTCGCGAGTCTCAAGGTTGGCAATTGGAACTTTGGGATGTGGAACGAGTGCGAGATCGCTGCCCTCATCTCTATTTAAACGATCGCATTATTGCTGCGATTTATTCGCCTCAAGACCGGCAAGTCGATCCGACGGCGCTAACTTTGGCTTTGATTGATGCTGCTGAACGAAATGGGGTGATTTTTGAGTTTGGGGTGGCAGTTGAAGGGGCAGCGATTGCTGCTAGTGGCGAGTTCGATCGCCTAATTGTGGCCGCTGGTTTGGGTTCTGCTGCTGTCACTGCATCGTTAAATCAGTTGGTTGACATTCGCCCGGTGTTGGGACAAGCGCTGCATTTGCGGTCAAAAAATCCTCTAGGAAACCCAGATTTTGCGCCAGTAATTACTTGTGATGACGTTCACATTGTACCTTTGGAAAATCAGGAATATTGGGTGGGGGCGACGGTGGAGTTTTCCGAAAATGGCGGGGAAATTCAGGCGAATGCTGATATGTTGGCGCAAGTGATGGCAAGGGCGATCGCACTTTGTCCGGCCCTAGCAGAAGCTGAAATCCTCAGAAAATGGTCAGGATTGCGCCCGCGCCCGGAAGGGCGGCCGGCCCCAATTATCGAGGCGCTTTCCAGTAACAGCAAGGTTCTCATCGCTAGCGGCCACTATCGCAACGGTGTTCTGCTGGCCCCTGCAACCGCGCGATCGATTCGAGAAATGATTTTGCAATAATTAACAAATGTTAATACAATCAAGATAGCCATTCATATCTTACATCTAAATATGTCCGACAAACCTTTAGCTAAACCGCGCTCTTTGTGGCGAGTAATTTTGCTATCAGCAGTCAGCTTGCTGCTATATTACGGATGGTACAAATGGATTATTCAAGAAGAATTGCGTCGCTATAACGGCAGCGGTTTGTCGGGAACTCTTTGCTTGCTTCCTTTTGTTTTAGGAGTAGCCGTCCCCCAAGCTTTGCGGATATTCGATCCTGACGTTCCCGGATGGTTTGGTTGGTTTTCCTTCCTCGGTATTGCTTGGATTTACATCGTGCAGTTCAAACTTTACAACACAGTTAACGAATTGTACCGCCAAGAAGGAATCAAAGAACCGCTAACTGTTTGGTGGATTTTTGTACCTGGTTTAAATTTAGTTGTCGGCTTGCGGCAAATTCACTTTTTGAGCCAGTTTTGGGCGAGAAAACAGGGAATTGAAGTTAAGGATAACTTAGCCGAAAGTATTCCTTTTTTGTCAGCTAACGCCTAATCTGTATTAAGGCATCTGGACTTTTTGCTGCAATTTCTCTGGGATTTGCAGCGATCGCCAGTCTATGGATTTATCGCCCCTTTGCCAAGTCGGCGTAGACGATGATTTCCCAACCCAATATCAGCAGCAGGAGTAGCTCAACTCCACCCAAAATATGGATAGCTAAAGCTGCGCCCGGTACTAAGACCCAGAAGGAAATCAGGGCGATGATTCCTGACACGACAAAGGTAATTTCATCAACAATAAGTTGCTCGATCTTGCGGCGCGAACGGTGGCGATCGCTCCGGTGGGCAATTTCCCAGCCAAATAGAGATTCCACGTCTGTGTATCCAATCTTTTCTTTGACTTTTTCGACCAAGGTAAGCCGAATGTAGCGCCCGATCGCACTGATCTTTTCATCATTTATTAGGTACGTCCAGCCGAGAATCAAGGAAGCCCAGGGGAGGATTAGAAAGGCGTAGTAGTTGGCGGAGTTGGTAGCTGCAAAGGACACAACTGTACCGAACAAACCCAAGGTGACGTAGAGGAGATTGTCTCGGAAGCCAATCCGCTGGGTTTGCTCGGCTTTGAGTTTGTCATATTCTAGTAGCCAGGTTTTCAGGATGGGGTCTTCTGTCATTTTGTTCTTCTATCCCTTTTACTGTTATTGTGCCTGATTTCACCTACTCTGGAGATCTGAGTGAAGAGAAATACTTTTGTGGTCAATCGCATTTAATGATGGTCGGTACGGCGACTACGCAACCTTCTTCTGGGAGCGATGTATAAACCAAATCGATTCGGTTTTCGATCGAGTGTTTCTAATGCAGACCGAGTTTCTCTGAGATTTAAGGCAAGTAGATCCTCGAATATCTCTAAACCAATCTTGCGGTATAGTGGCTGCGGCTGACGATGTAGTTGAATGGCGATTGTCGTTAAACTTTCTCCGATGAATGCTGTTGCTGGATTGGTGAGGTCTGCAAAAATGCCAATCAAACTCTGACAGACTTTAGCCACAATCTCAGGATTGTGGTCTACTAACTCCTTTGTTTCAATAATTTCAGTCAGATCGTTGGCAGCTTCCAAAAGTGTGCCCCGGTTCATGCAGATTGCTTCAACGATTTTCAACATACCAGGATTTAGTTGAAAGCGATCGCGACTCCAGCGGAAAACGCTTGCTACAGCGTGCTGGATAGAGGTATTAGAGGAAGAGGCAAGGGTATAGAGTATCTCTGCTGCGATCGCTCGACATTTTATTTGAATCCACAAATGACTTGCTGCGTGAGCGAGCCCACAAAGAATTGCTTCATTGTCTCGATCGGTAAGGTGATGGCGAATCCTCTCAACTGACCATTCATCCTGATATTGAAGGTATTGAATTAGTAGCAATTCACCATATGCTTGCTGAGACAAGTTGGAGCTATCTGCTCGAAGCATTTCCAGCCAACTTTGTACCGTTTCTTTGGGTTCAAACCACCCTACTGTGTGTGCAATAAAATAGAGCGCCCATCGGTATTGTAAAACCTCTGGGTGCTTGTGGATAACATCGTCAAACAATTCTGTAGCTTGTGCGCGATCGCCATTCAAGAGTGGTGGCATATTGGTCAGAATATCAACCCAAACGGCTGGATGAGGTTCGATACTCAGTTGCGATTTGATAAATTTTGCCCAACCATCTAAATTTGGGGGATTTTGCCTGAGATAGCCCGCTGCGATCGCTCTTACAATATCGCCTCGACCACCGGGTAAGGTATGAGAGCCTCTCAATCTGAATAAAATGGGTGATTTTAAATCTGAGTGACGTTCATCTTTGCTCTGGTAATACTCCAATTCTGGTTTGGTATACGTAGGTAGCCAACTTTCCAGAAGAGCTAGGGTTGCTATTGGAAGCCCTTGATGCTCAGCAATTTTTTCGAGCGCGCGTGCAGCATCATCGCGAAAGTCTTCTGAAGTGAATCCTCGTTTGTCAAGCTGTTTAACAAGCTCAATTAAATCACTGGCTGGAAAGTCTGTATGAGCCAGATTTTCTATAGCTGCTCCTGCATATTTTTCATGGCATTTTGGCTTTAGTTGTGGCAAAATGCGGAAAAAACGATCTGGATTATCCTTAACCAACCTGCCAAACTCACGAGACTGTTCTGTAGAACTTCCTGCACGAGCTAGACTATCAGATGATTTACGAGATAGACAATCCATTACTGTTAAATCTGCAAGTTCATCGAATAAAGTCAGTAAGTTTTGATCCGAAGCATTAGACATCTGATCTTTGGTCATAGGTGAACCTATAAATTGAGCAGTCGGATATTGACTGTCTCCATCCAGTAAATCAGGAAATACCCTCTCCTCTTGTTGTTTCAGAAGTTTTGTTTCAACACTCAAATACTCATCGTTAATAGTTCTTAGGAGACGCAACCGATGCTGGCGATTAGCTCGCAAACGTCCGAAACGCAAATCAGCAGGATATTCAGGTTCTGGAAGATAATAATCAAATTGCTTGATCGCTTGTTCAAGTAAAGCTCTGTTTTTAGGAGATAAGTGTGGAACAACGGCTGCTATCAATTGTTTTGTTTCTCTCTGGCAATCCCATCCATCACCAATACATAAGCGTTTTGGGTTTGCTAGCAGGTACTCTAAAACTGCTTGAGGTTCCTGTGATGCTACCTGCTCTAAACCACGAGCCAGAAAACGATGGACACCCAGTAGCTGAGAATTTTCGTTTTGCTGAACGAATTGAAGAAAGGCTTTGGGTTCTTGAGTAGCAAACTTTGTGACAGAGATTAATAGCGCTGCTAAAATTTCTCCTTTATCGATTTCTAAACTGATCGAGTTGTCATCTAGATAACTATTTATACCTAGTAATTCATTTCGCACGATTCTGCTGCATACATCGACAAACCAAGGCCAAACCTCTTTCAGGAAGTTTTGAGGATAGGCATCTGCAAATCTCTTTATTTCGTAGAAATCACTCGCGTTTGACTGTTGGAGTAGATTTTTTATTGGATCGAGTGGGTCATATAGTAAGTTATGATGATACAGAGTCATCTCATCTGCATCTGCTGGTAGTTCCGGTTTAGGTTTGTTCCCCTCTGCGATAGCCAGATCTAATTTTTGATTTAGGTGGGAAACTAGAATTTTTGGAGCTAAATTGGGAAAGATTGTTGCAACCTTCTGTGCGATCTGCTCAACATCATACCAATCAATATTTGAACGCTGGATGACCCGTTGCGTCAACAAAACCCTTTGCGGAGTCCACTGATTGATATTCCCGATCGCTCGAATGCTTAAAAAGTCATAGGTTTTATCATTCAACCAATATTCCTCTAACAAACTCCAGACATTTTCGGCGGCGAAACTTGCTGCTGTCGTCAGGAGCTGACAACAGTAAACTGCTTGCTCTACTGGTTTCTCTAACCACTGTAGGAATTCGGGGCGCAACTGCAACCTTCTAAACCAACCTGGACTTCCCATCATTGAGTTTAAAACCTTAATTGCCTCTTCTGAATTCAGTAAGGGAATGAGCAGTTGCGCCTCAGTGGAATCGGGATTAGACTGTGCCCCCACAAATTCAATCAACAATATACGGATATGGGATCTAACTTGTTGTTGGGCTGTAGCCAGCAAGATTTGTAATTGCTTCTGATATTGCACAGGAAACGTACCGCGCAAATAGTTGAGAGTTCTCAGCAAAATCGGTCGAATAAAAAGACCGTCCTGGCGATCCAATACGAAGTCAGAAAGCGATTGGGAACCACGGGCAAAAGAACGAGCTAGTGTATGGTCGTATAATGTTTGATGGCAGAAACCCAACGTTGAGTTGTCTGGGTTGGTCATCAAAATTCCAGCTTTCTCCAGACTACGACAAATTTCAGGACACTCATCGGCCATTGCTGTCGGCAGCCACAGGACTTCTTCTTTAGTCATGCGTTCAGCCAGTTTCGTCAGAAAATCAATGGATTGTTGGGCTTGAGGTCGTTCAATAATACGTTTTTCCCACAACCGATCCAGCAGTTTTGGAAAAGACTCAAAAACTTCACCTGGTTTAGCAATTTTTAGGAAAATTTCCAAATGAAAGGGATTTCGCAGCAGTTCCCGCAATGGTTCTCCCATACTATGCGGCTTGTGATTCTCTTTTTCCAAAATGGGAGATATCTGTTCCCATGTTGGTAACTGAAGATCTAAGCGTTGAAAACAATCCAGACGAGCAAATTGAGTGCCGTGACGAAACTCGAATTCGCGGCAAGTCGCCACAATGTGAACATTTTTAGTTTCAGATAGGGATTGGATGAATGACAGCAACACATTCAATCGTCCGGGTTGACGATCGAGCAATTCTGAGATAGCATCTAGTTGGTCAATCAGGAGAACAACTTTCGCTGTATTGGCGATGGCTTTAACCGCTTCTTTTGGATGGCAGCCGATCTGAATATCGCGCTGTAAATCTTCAATTGTATTGACCGTATTGCTGAGAGAGTCAGCTTTAATTGCCAGCAGCACATATTTTGCTTCTACAGCCCAATGTCCCAGAGTTGCCATTAGCGCAGATTTCCCACAGCCGGGAGCACCCAGAACAATGGTGCTAGAAGAAGTTTCTGTTTCAATGCGATCGATCAGTTGCTCTAATTCAGGACGACTAATCTGTTGATTGTCACCGACTGTCCTTTTCCAGTCCAACAAGCCTTTTGAGGCATTCAGGAACTCTTCCTTCAAACTGCTTTGACTAATAGTAATAGTGTCAGAGTGTTTACCTGCTGATTGAAACTTTGCCAAAATCTCAAATGCAAACGCACTGGCGTGACGAGCTGCTATTTCTTGATAACCCGCCTTATCCACCTTAGCCTTGTTATCAATCAAATCAGAAATTCCCCGAATCACCATCGCAGACACCTGCTGATTGGCACGCGCTGCCTCAAGGAAACCAAAGCCTTCCATTTCAACAGCAACTGCATCCCCATAGTTCGATCGCAAAAATTGATAAACCTCCGATTTCGTCGAGGCAATCACTTTCTCACCAGCCGCGATTGGCCCAACCAAGACGCGCGGGTTTGGCTCAGGAATAACAGATAATCTTTTCAGCCAGTCACCCCTCCTGGCTTCGGCTCTGGCTCGTTGCTCTAGACTATAAGCTGACAAGCCAATTTCAGGTCTAGGCTTGAAGGTTTGTTCTGCTTTGCCTGACTCATATCCATAGACTTTAGTAGACGCGACAACATCGCCGAGGGCTACATCTTTAATTCCCCCAGCCACTCCAACAAAGAGAATAACATCAGGGTTGAAATGGGCGATCGCTCTTTCTGCCTCCATTGCTGCACCGGGATTACCGGCTCCTATTTCGACGATACCCACATCCCACACAGCATTAGGATCGCTGAACTTCCCCCGCTCATAAATCGTCCCCTGCGGATGAATCTCTTCTTGAAGATCGGACAGATGGGAACGAACGGCAAGGTACTCATCTGAGAGAGCAGTCAGAATAACAGCACAGGCCATAAGGATTTATATAGAGAAGCTTTTTGTCTATTATGACAATTTTTTTTGTACTTGGGGATTAAAGATGTCATTTCGATTTTCGATTAACGAATTAGAGCCCCGACTTCTTGAAGAAGTCGGGAATCTGGGTATTGTTCACCAGAACCGATTCGGCAAATCCGCAAGAATCAGTTTGAGTTCCGGTTCGTTAACCCGCTTAATTGCTTTAGGAATACTTACCCACTGCCGCTTTCTCTTGCTAGCTTCAGGCCAATTTTCCAGAACAGTT
>Ga0209490_10003504_pt1 | contig 14608 bp, 10 predicted proteins | sample MAT06_FD_187209 | JGI IMG/M metagenome (GOLD analysis project Ga0209490, IMG submission 187209) | Freshwater microbial communities from Lake Fryxell liftoff mats and glacier meltwater in Antarctica - MAT-06 (SPAdes) (version 2) | ecosystem: Environmental > Aquatic > Freshwater > Ice > Liftoff...
GCGTTCCTGTTTTGTCACCCTCTTTTATTTACAAGCGGCAGGGAAATTTTGAACAGTTGGATATTGGCGCTTACTTTCTATATCACCCAATCATCTTGGGACTTTGGTATAGAGGTATCCCGCTTAGTAAAAATGTTCAGGGTGACCTACGGCAGGATGCCGCGGTTGTCATCCTAGGATTTCAATTCGATCGGGTAGAGATCGTCTACAGTTATGATATCACTGTATCAGCACTAGGCCCTATATCCGGTGGCGCACACGAAGTGGCGTTGAAGTATCGACTGGGAATCGACATGAACGCTAAATCAAAAAAAAGGGAGCGATTTATACCATGCCCTACCTTTAATCAAAACAATAAGGACTAGGAGGTGAAGCCCAATTTGCTTCTCACTCGGCCAAGCACTTCCTTCGCAATGATCGTTGCTTTTGCTTCGCTTCTTTGTAATTTACTTTCCAACTCAGGTAGGTTGCTCATATAGAAATCAAAGGCTTCGCGCTCTTTTGAATAGTTAGAGAGTATCAATTCCAATAGCTCTTGCTTCGCGTGCCCGTATCCAAAATTACCGGCAAGATACTTTTTACGCAGAGCTTCCGTTTGCGTTGCGGTGGCAATTAATCGATAGATAGCGAAAACGTTATCCGCATCCGGGTTTTTGGGCGCTTCCATCGGTATGCTGTCTGTTTGAATCGACATCACTTGCTTTTTTAATTCTTTTTCTGGCAAAAATATATCAATAATGTTGCCATACGACTTACTCATCTTTTGTCCATCAGTACCAGGTACAGTCATCACCTGTTCTTCAATCCTTGCCTCGGGAACTACAAAAGCTTCACCGTATAAGTTATTGAATGCAGAGGCAATATCCCGCGCCATTTCCAAATGTTGTTTTTGGTCTTTTCCTACGGGCACATAGTGCGCATCATAAAGTACAATATCAGCCGTCATCAAAACCGGATAGATAAAAAGCCCCGCATTAACATCCGAAAGCCGATCGGATTTATCTTTGAATGAGTGCGCATTCGCCAGCATCGGAAAGGGCGTAAAGCAACTTAAGTACCACGTCAGTTCACATACTTCTGGAATTCTGCTTTGGCGATAGAGTAAATTGTGTTCGAGATCAAACCCAAAGGCAAGCCATGCAGCGGCCACAGCATTTACATTGTCAACTCGTTGTTGTGCATTCTTTATGCTGGTGAGAGAATGAAGATCTGCGATAAAAAAGAAGGACTCGTTGCCTGAAACCTTGGATAACTTAATTGCTGGAATAATGGCGCCTAACAGATTTCCAAGATGGGGGCGCCCACTACTTTGAATTCCGGTTAATATTCTTGCCATGGTGGGGGAGAATCAATATTAGAAAACGTTAATAAATTTCTGAAGTGCAGGATGCGCTACCAATTCGCAAGGGTAGCATTGAATAAATCTATGAAAATCTGATCAAATATTTTCTTCTCTAAGCCTTCTTGTTCGGTGATTAGATTTCTGTCATTTGGAAAATCGGCATAGAAACTAAATGATCGATCTTTGAAGCTGTTCTTTGGCTCTTTAGTATCTACGTAGTTTACTTTGATACCAATGGTAAGCCGAGTAAGGGCCGCTTGAGAGGGCTGTGCTGCGCTTGCACCCGCTACAGGAGCTAATGGTGCCACATCATACTGTACGAGCGTTCCCTCAATCTGAAGCTCTCCGCTTTCAGAAACAACTTTTAAACTTGAATTCTGCTGATAATAATCTTTGAGCCTGTTGGTAAAATTTTGCCCTAGGTTGGCGGGGCCTAGGTCGGTGTTATTGTAAAATTGATCTACTTGGATGGTCTTCGCGGTGGTTGCAGCACCTGATAACGAGTAAATTCCGCAGCCTTGGAAAAAAGTAATCGACAGCAGGAAAAAAAGCGAAGCTGCCCACCCAATTCCTCGATTCGGATTAATTAATTGTTTACTGTTATTCTTCAAGTCCATATTCTTTTATTTTTCGATACAATGTTCGTTCAGATATTCCCAAATCCCGTGCCGCGTATTTGCGCTTGTTGTTGTTTTTTCGAAGCGCGCGCATGATTAACTCTTTTTCTTTCTTTTCAATAGACAAAGACTCGTCTTCCGCCTCGTGCGAAATGTCTTGTACTTCTTCTGGGGTTTCGATCTGATCTAAGTTCCGCGAAGGCTTGATATTCAGCACCGCATCATTACTAGGTTGCTTCTCTTCGTTTCGAAGACTATCAAACAGAGCTGCATTTTCCTTGAAAAGTTGAGACGTTTGTTCGGGGTTTCCATACGTATCCAAGACTAACTTTTTCAATTCGTTAACATCTTTGCGCATGTCAAAAAGAACTTTGTATAAAATCTCGCGCTCCGAAATATTGTCCGTACCATGCTGACTATTGTATAGCGCAGGCAACGTTGATTCTTTGGGTATATACAAATTGAGTATTTCGGAATTGATCTCTTTCTGATCGGGAGACAAAACTGAAATTTGCTCTACTAGATTTTTTAGCTGACGAATGTTTCCCGGAAAACGGTATTTTATTAATAATTCTTTGGCCTCCTCGGTCAGCGTAATGGGCTTGACTTTATATTTCTCGGCAAAGTCAGTAGCAAACTTTCTAAAAAGAAGTTCAGTGTCTTTGCCTCTTTCTCGCAGAGGTGGAACGTAGATCGGCACAGAATTCAATCGGTAGTATAAGTCTTCTCGAAATCTCCCTTGCTCCACTTTATTCAGCAGGTTAACATTGGTAGCAGCAACTACCCGAACATCTGTCTTTAAAACTTTTGACGAGCCCACGCGAATGAATTCGCCATTCTCTAATACGCGAAGCAACCTCGCTTGAGTTCCCATGGGCATTTCACCAATCTCGTCCAAGAAAATGGTCCCACCATTCGTTACCTCGAAGTATCCTTTTCGGGCCTCATGCGCTCCTGTGAACGAACCCTTTTCGTGGCCAAATAACTCGGAATCGATCGTGCCCTCTGGAATAGATCCGCAGTTGATCGCAATAAATTGTCCGTGCTTTCTGGGACTCAGCTGGTGGATTATTTTCGAAAAAGATTCTTTGCCGGATCCACTTTCACCGGTTATCAACACAGTCATGTCTGTGGGTGCCACTTGCATTGCTACCCGCACGGCATGATTCAGTAAATTGGCATTGCCAATAATGCCAAATCTATTTTTGATGCTTTGAATATCTGAATCTGTTGCTGTCATTTATTCCATTCAATTCTTTTGGTTGCCAACAATCTTTCCGATTAGAGTTCCACCGGTACAACTCTCAATCAATACATGGACGTAATCGCCCTTCTTATTATTTTCTTTTGAAAAAATAACCACTTTGTTAGCTGAATTTCTCCCTTGCCACTGATTTTCAGAGCGCTTGGAAGTACCTTCGATCAAAACTTCCTGGACTTTGCCGATATCCAGTTTGTTGCGTTTCAACGAAAGTGCATTTTGTTTTTTTATGATATCGTCCAACCGTTTCTTCTTTACATCTAATGAAATATCATCTCTAAATTTCTTTTCGGCCAGCGTTCCCGGCCTTTCCGAATAATGAAACATGTAAGAATAATCATATTGCACAATCTCCATCAAGCTAAGTGTATCCTGATGTTCTTGGTCTGTTTCTGTACAAAATCCAGTGATCATATCAGAAGAAAGACCACAATCCTCGCCTAAAATTTCTCTTATTTTCTCCACTCGCTGCAAATACCATTCGCGGCTATAGCCCCGGTTCATCATTTCCAAAATCCGCGTGTTTCCGCTTTGCGCGGGCAAGTGGATGTAATTGCAAATATTGGAATGCTTCGCAATGACTTGTAGTACCTCATCTGTAATGTCCTTTGGGTGTGAGGTAGAAAAGCGAACCCTTAATTGTGGGTTAATGAGTGCCACCAGTTCCAGGAGATTGGCAAAGTTTACAATAGATGCGACATTACTTTTCTCTAAGCGGGCTTTGTTGTTTTCAACTTCACTCCATTTATAAGAATCAACATTTTGACCGAGCATAGTTACTTCCCTGAACCCTTTATCAAACAAATCTTTCGCTTCTGCCACAATCGAATGTGGGTCTCTACTTCTTTCCCGGCCTCGGGTAAATGGTACAACGCAAAAGGAACACATGTTATCACACCCTCTCATAATCGAGATGAAGGCTGTCACACCGTTTGAGTTAAGCCGCACGGGGCTGATGTCGGCATACGTTTCTTCGCGCGACAAAAAAGTATTTACAGCCTTAGCTCCTTCATCTACCTGAAGGATAAGTTGTGGTAAATCACGATATGCATCTGGCCCTGCTACTAGGTCGACAATTTTTTCTTCTTCCAACAATTTCGTCTTTAGCCGCTCGGCCATACAGCCCAAAACTCCCACCAGCAACTCCGGCTTTTTCTTTTTATATCCGTGAATGTGAGTCAACCTATTGCGGACAGTCTGTTCTGCCTTTTCACGAATAGAGCACGTATTTAAAAAGACAATATCTGCTTGGCTAATATCCGAGGTAGTATCGAACCCCTCTTTCAAAAGGATGGAGGCCACGATTTCACTGTCTGAAAAATTCATTTGGCATCCGTAGCTTTCGATGTAAAGCTTTCGGGGCTTCCCAGTATCTTGATCCCTAGAGACCGTCATCTGAGCGCTTACTTCGGTTTCATTTCCGGCTAAAATCTCAATATTTTGAATCAAATTCTCCATTTTTCTATTTTGCTTGGCAAATTTAACACTAATTGATCAATCGTGACATCTTGTCAGTAGGATTTTGTGATTTAATTGGTTTGAACTAATCTTGAACCGAATAAGCAAAGCGTATGGCAATTATTAAATCGGTGAGGGGTTTTACTCCAATATTCGGAAAAGACTGTTTTTTTGCAGACAATGCGGTAGTGGTGGGGGAGGTTATTATGGGCGACAATTGCACCGTATGGTTCAATGCAGTTGTGAGGGGAGACGTCCACTCGATCACGATAGGAAACAATACCAACATCCAAGATGGAGTTGTTATTCATTGCACCTATCAAAAGGCCAAAACCGTGATCGGCAGTAACGTTTCGATTGCCCACAATGCCGTGGTACATGGTTGTACTATTGAAGACAATGTGCTGATTGGAATGGGGGCCATCGTGATGGACGATGCCGTGATTGGAACCGGTTCTGTAATAGCAGCGGGAGCAGTTGTATTGCCCAAAACAATTGTGGAGCCAGGAAGTATCTACGCGGGAATGCCGGCAAAAAGAGTGAAAGAAGTGGGAGCGGAGATGAAAGCGGTGATTGACCGAACGGCCAAAAATTATCCGATGTACGCAAAGTGGTTTGTTGAAGAGAAAAATGATGAATAAAGGACTTCTTACCCAGACTATTGCGGCCTTTAAGTTAGAGCTGGAGAAAAATGGGCAAAAATATTTAGCGGTCGATCCGGGAAATAATTCAGATGAGTATTTCCATTTTCATTTTGTTGGGAAGCACCAGCAGCAAGACGTAATCTTTGATTGTATTCTTTCCACGCTTCGACTAGAACATGAAAGCTTGTTGTACGAGCTCGCAGAAGAAAAAGCAATGGAGCGGTTTCCCAATTACAGTCCGACTGCAGACGGAAAAATTGCCAATGAATTAGAAGAAGAAGTGGGTCTTTACATGGCCGAAGTTATTCTGGAATATCAAGAAGGCGGAGACATAAAAGTGCAGGAATTTTTGGAAGTGGACGATTCTGCTGAATTTGGGATTGGCTTGGATGTGGGACTTCAAGTCGAGACCATCACCCCTATCGTGATAGAAAGATTCATCAATCGGTTCAACGAGGGCAGCCTCCAATTGGACGAGACGCTCTATACATTTCAATCTAGCGAGGACGAAGAGGAATAGGAATAGGAATGGCTGTTGTTTTCAGCAAAAGCCTGTTTATATTTGCAGCCTAAAAAACAAACCGAATAGTAAAATGAAAAATGTACCCATCGCCTTGAGCGGTCTTTCACTAGTGGCCGTTATAGTGTTGTTTTATTTACACTTCTCGACCAAGCCGCAGGCAAGTGAACAAACGGTTCAACTCTCAGGCGATTTAAAAGTTGCCTATATCAATTCTGATTCTGTGCTCAAGTACTATGATTACTATAAAGATGTGAGAACCCGTTTTGAATCAAAGGGAAAGAAATTAGATCAAGATTTGCAAAACAGAGCTCAGTCTCTTCAAAGTGAAATTGGTGCCTACCAAAGAAACGTAAGCACAATGACGATTGGACAGGCTAAGGCCGTGGAAGAAGACCTCGGAAAAAAACAACAAAATTTCCGCCAATACCAGCAAAGTATCGAGCAGGACTTAGCGAATGAGCAAGCAAAAGTAAATGGAGAATTGTATGGCAACATCACTACCTATTTAAAAACGTATGCTGCCGACAAGGGTTTGCTGGCCGTGTTGAAATTTGACCAGACGAGTGATTTACTTTACGGAAATCCAGGAGTAGATATTACCAAAGATGTGGTGAAAGGATTGAACGAGGTGTATCAACAAAAGCAGGTGGCAAAAAAAGATTCTGTTAGCACAAAGAAATAGTGCGAACCTTCTAATAAGAAAAGGCCAGAGGTCATCTATTGACTCTGGCTTTTTTGTTTTTCAGTTTTATTGGTAATTTTAAAATTGTGAACATAAATACCCTTCGAATTCTAAATGTAAGACCAGAAGATCAGGCCAAAGTAGTGGTGATGCTTTCGATGGGCTTTTTCATCGGGATATTTGTTGCGACCTATCAAGTAACGGCCGAGTCTCTCTTTTTGAATAAACTCAGTGGAAGTCTGAACAAAGCATTTTTGATTTCGGGCGGTCTCGGCATTGGTATTACGCTCATCTTTTCTTTTTTTCAGAATCGCATTCGGTTTGCTGCGTTAGCGTTCTTTAGTATGGTGCTGGTACTGGTGTGCACAACTGCCCTCAATTACTTTTATCATTTTGGCTCTACCACTTTGCGGGACGATGTATTGCTTTTGATGTTTTGCCTAGTTGGCCCAATGACTGCTTTGTTGCTGTTATGTTATTGGGGCTTATTCTCTCGGCTTTTTGATTTCAAACAGTCTAAAAAAATCATTGGTTGGATCGATACCGGACAGCTAGCAGCAATCATCATTGCCAATTTTTTAATTCCAGTCAGTGCCAGTCTTTTTCCCGATACCTCGGACTATTTGATTGTTTGCGATGTGAGCATTGTTGGTGCGTTAGTTTGCTTGGCAATTATTGGTTTTAAGTTTGGTTTAAATAAACACGCCTCAATATCGGACGCTGCGGTTAGAAAAGAGACAGGGTTTTCGAAGATTTTTAAAGATAAATATGTAGTGCTCCTGAGCCTTTTCTTAATTACGTCAGTGGTGACGTTAAACTTCAATCAGTTTATTTTTCAAAACCTGCTCAACGAGCAATACCCAAACCAGCGCGACCTGACCAACTTCCTTGCCTATTTCAATGGTGCGATTTATTTGTTGAGTTTGGCAATGCAAACATTTTTGAATGATCGCATTATATCTTCTTACGGACTGCGAGTTTCCTTATTCATTCTGCCCGCTATAACCGGGTTCTTTGCAGTTGCCTCGTTTGTGGCAGCTCTAGTATTTGGGTATGATATCGCCCTACGTCCGGAAACCTTCATCTACTTTTTCCTTTTTGTGGCAATGAGTAGGTTGTTTAATAACACGCTGCGCGACTCGCTGGAAAACCCTGTTTACAAGCTCATGTTTGTTCCTCTCGAGAGCAGAACGAGGTTTGGCATTCAGGTAAAAGTGGAAGGCGTTGTGAGTGAGGTAGGGCGTTTGGTGGCAGGAGTTGTCATCTTTCTGCTATCGCTGATTTCTTTTTTTAAGATTGTTTGGATACCGGTGATTTTAATAGCGCTGTGCGGAGTTTATTTTTTGATTATCCAAAAGCTTTATGCTGGATACAAAACGAAGATTCGTTCCAAGCTCGAGAACATGGACCATACGTTGGATAAATTAGATGTAGGATTTAAACAGATCAAAGAGCGATTATTTGGCCAATTGGCAAGCACCAATTCTACCAAGTCCGTATTTTCTTTTAAGCTATTAGAAAAATTAGATCCCACACAAGTGAGCTCTTGGGTTAATAACTTGATGAAAAACGAGGAAGAAAACATTCGAGATTATGCCCAGCGCAGAATGAATGAGATAAAAGGATTGTCCGTGTCAGACCAATATGTTATTCGAGCCGATCAAAGTGCCATAAATGTCGAGGGAAAGAAAGTCCTTAATAAACTTGATATCAAAGCCATCCTTGAAAATGGAGGCGATATTTCCAAGCAACGAATTCAAAAATTGGCGAGATCAGAACAAGCAAGTGATCGGCAATATGCTGCTGAATTACTGCTGCATTCATCAGCAGAAGAAAATGCCTCTTTTCTGATAGAGCTGTTGGCTGATCCAGAACCCAAGGTGCGCAAGACGGCCATTGCAACCAGCGTGAAGATTAATAACCCCGAGATAATTTTTGCGCTGATTGGCAATTTATCAAATCCAATATATAGCAATCGGGCGATTAGTTCATTGATCTTAATAGGCGGTAAATCGTTGACTCATTTGGAGAACGCGTTTTATCAAACTGGCCAAAGCACACAAACCATCTTGCGAATTGTTCAAGTCATTGGGCGAATTGGTGGTCAGAAAGCGAAGGATATGCTCTGGGGGAAAATAGACTTCCCCGACAAAGTTGTAGTGTCGCAGGTACTCCTAGCTCTTGGCGAAAGTGCGTTTAAGGCGGGCATGTCGCAGATCACTCGGATCAAATATGCTATAGAAAATGATGTGGCAGATATTGCTTGGAATTTAAATGCGATAGAATCGCTGAACAACGATGACAATTCACAGTTTCTTAAAGAAGCCTTGGAGCAAGAAGACAGAAACGACATTGATCATATCTACATGCTGTTGGCGATGCTCTATGATACCAAGTCTATTCAGTTGGTGAAAGAGAATATTGAAAGTGGTACTTCAGAAGGAACAAGCTATGCCCTTGAATTGTTGGACGTCTTTTTATCGGATCAACTCAAACAAAAAATAATCCCAGTCCTTGATGACCTTACTAATAATGAGAAGATTGGGCGGTTAGAGATATTTTATCCACGGATGAAGTTGGACAATAAATTGGCGATTAAGTTTCTGCTGAACAGGGATTTTACCCAATCGAATAGATGGACAAAGGCTTGCGCACTTCAACAGATTGGGATCCAAAAAATCGCTGACTTTAAGCTGGATCTAATCGCGCAGTTGTTCAATCCTGACCGACTTATCCGCGAAATGGCCGGCTGGGCCCTGTACCAAATAGATCCAGTATTATACACGTCAAATTCCAGTCGGTTGGGCACCGATAACAAGCGATGGTTAGACAGGGCGATTATTCCGGGGGCGCAGCTAAAACTTCGCCTGTTCGAAAAAATCCTATTCTTCAAAAACCTGAAATTTTTCGAAAACATCTCTGGGTTGTCGTTATCGTTTCTTTCTGACCTGTCGAAGGAAGTCCGAATGAAACCGGAGGATTTTCTCGTTATTGACGAAAGGGTAAACAACGATTTTTTCATCGTTTATTCGGGTTCGGTTCAGTATTACGAAAAGAGCCGGTATAGAATGGACTATGAAAGCGGCCAATTTATTGGAGAAATGATCGCACCCGTTGGGTTTGCGAATTCCAATCTGATCTTATCAAAAACTGATTCTATATTACTGAAAATCAATAAAGATGAGTTTTATGAGCTGCTGGCAGATAATGTAAAGCTGGCGGACAAGGTTTTGGAATACGTATAATTTTATCTTAACTTTTCAACTTTTAGAGCTGAAAGCGGTATTTTCTTTATTTTTTAAACTTGTTTTTTCACTTTAAACCGTATCTTTCCTTCCGAGGATAGTTAGCTTGATGATAATCTGATGTTAAATTATTCAGTTAAAGTTGGCAGTATAGAGCAGTCTGATCCGTCATCCATTCCGATGAACGAACAGCTTTCGTACAATCCATTTCCAGGGTTGAGACCTTTTTCTATTGATGAATGCCATCTTTTTTTCGGCCGAGAAGGCCATGCGGATGAGATACTTGATAAGTTGTCTCAAAATCGTTCTGTTACGGTATTAGGATATTCAGGTAGTGGTAAATCCAGCTTGATGTATTGCGGGGTTATCCCGATGCTTTATGGTGGGTTTATGACCCAAACTAGCCCAAACTGGAAAATTGTCCGCACCCGGCCGGGAAGCTCTCCCATTGATAATCTTACTGAGGCCATCTTAGACTTACTTGCCGATGAAGGAAGGATGCAAGACGAGGATCGGCAACTTCACAAAGCGGTTATAGGCTCAGTGCTTCGGAGCGGATCAAACGGACTGGTTGAGATAACAAGTTATATTCAAACTCAAGTTAGCGAGAATGTTTTTTTCTTGATCGATCAATTTGAAGAACTTTTTAAGTACAAAGACTCGAAAGTTGAAGATGCTGAAAACGAATCTGTCGAGTATGTTAATCTGATATTAAATGCGGTCAAACAATCAAATAAACCTGCTTATGTGGCGCTCAGTATGCGCGCAGATTTCATAGGTAAGTGTGCTGATTTTTCGGGTTTAACAGAACTGGTTAACGGCAGTAATTACCTGGTTCCGCAAATGACGCGTGAACAGAAGAGGTTGGTCATCGAAGGACCTGTTGCGGTAGCCGGTGGACGGATTACTCAGCGTCTTGTAAAACGACTTTTGAGTGATATTGGCACTAACCAAGATCAGCTTCCCATTCTTCAGCACGCACTGATGCGCACGTGGAATTACTGGGTATCCTATAGAGAACCAGGAGAGCCGATGGATTTGCGTCATTACAATGCCGTTGGTCAAATTTCTCAGGCGCTTTCTCTGCACGCCAATGAGGCGTATGACGAACTTGGAACCAATGATCGATTTATAGCGGAAAGATTATTCAAATCCATTACAGAAAAAACACTAGAAAGCCAAGGTACCAGGAGAGCGACCCAGATCGGAATGCTGGCCGAACTTTGCGAAGTTTCTGAAGACGAGTTGATCAATGTGGTAGATAAATTTAGGCAATCTGGAAGATCCTTTTTGATGCCGAGTTATCAATTTCCTCTGACCTCAGAATCGGTCATTGAGTTGTCGCATGAAAGCCTGATGCGAATTTGGAACCGTCTTTCGGGTTGGGTGGATGAGGAGTATGAGTCGGCACGAATGTATAAGCGGGTATCTGATGCGGCTGCCATGTATCAAATTGGCAAGACTAGCCTCTGGCGTCCACCTGATTTACAATTGGCACTTAACTGGCAAAAGAAACAGAACCCTACACGTGTTTGGGCTCAACGCTACGATATAGCCTTTGAGCGGGCGATTGTTTTCTTGGACACAAGCCGGATCACGTTTGAAGCCGAGTTAAAGAATCAAGAAATGCTCCAGCGCAGAATGCTGCGCAGGGCTCGTGTTATAAATATTATTCTGGCTATTGCTTTGTTGGTGTCCATCGGATTTTTCTTCTATGGCTTAATCAATAACATGCAAGCCCAAAAGGACAAAAAAATAGCTCAGGCACAGACTAAAAAGGCTGAAACCGCCAGTGCAGAAGCAATCAAGCAAATGGGCTTAGCGAGAGAGAAAACGAGTCAATTAGAGCAGAAAGAGATTGAGTTGCAAAAGAAAAATGAGGAGCTTCAAAGTTCGTTGATTGAAACCCGATCAGCGAAGGATTTTGCGCTTCTGCAGGCTGAAATGGCAAGAAGGGCGGAGCGTCTGGCAACTGCATCTAACGAGAAAGAAAAAGCTGCAAATGTTGTGGCTCAACAGAAAACAGTTGAAGCAAATGAAAATTTTGAAAAAGCAAAAAGCTTGTACTACCTTACTGTAGCACAATCTTTGGAAGCAAAATCGGAGGGTATTGATGATAAGGAACTAGCGGGACTAACTGCCATGCAAGGGTATCTTTTCCACACAAAGTATGGTGGCAAGAAGTATGACCCCTATGTATTCAGAGGATTGTACTATGGGTTGGCTAAACTAACAGGCTACAACTACAATGCCGTGAAAATTCCAGGCGGACTTAAAAATAAAATGTTCGCTTTGGTGGTTTCCGAAAACTCCGATCGATTTTTTGCCAGCGGAAATGATGGAAAAATCATCCCGGGAGATTTTATTACTCAGAAAGCAGATAATCCGATCTTCGAAAATGATGGTTTTTCAAATCGTGTACTCGCGCTAAGCAAAGATGACAAGTACCTAGTCAATGGAAGCGATTCTAGTTACTTACAGGTATTTGATTTGGCTTCGGCTACAAAAACCCCGGTTAAAGTGAAAGGGCACAGAGGAGCTATCACAGATATTAAATTTTTACCCAACAATACCGGGTTTATCTCTACATCTATTGACCGCACTCTTCGACTAACGAATCCAAAGACGTTGCAAAGTAAAACAATTTTGACCTTGCCCTTCGATTTGAAATCCATTGATATCAGCGCTGACGGTGGATGGCTAGCTGGAGCTTCGCCTTCAGGAAAGTTAATTTTAGTAAACCTGAAAGATTATTCCTACCAAGAAATTGTGAATGAGGCTCCTAACAGATTGTTGTCAGTGGCTTTTCATCCTTCCAACCCTTCTATTCTTGCCTATGGGACGGAGGTGATCGGAGAGAATATGATTGTGACAAAAGGATTGGTGAAAGTGCTGAACATTGGAACCAAGAAAGTGAAAGAGTTGTCGGGTCACAAAGCTGGTGTGATTGATGTCCAGTTTAGCCCGGATGGCCAACTTTTAGCAAGTGCAGGTTTGGATAGACGTTTGCAGATGTGGGTGGTTGACAAAGAAGAGGATTTGCCCGTGGTCATGGACAATAACAACGGGAACGTATGGCGAGTTGCCTTTGCAAAGGGTTCGAATTACTTGGTGGCGTCATGTAACAACGGAGAAATACGAGTATATCCAACAGATCCAAGAATGTTGGCCGACAAAGTTTGCCCCAACCTGAAGCGAAATATGACCAAAGAAGAGTGGAGGATTTATGTGGGCGCTGATATTGATTATGAGTCAACGTGTAAAAGTTTATTGATAACGGATTTCTAATGAGGATACGTTACGCAGCATCTCTCTTTGTCATTTGTTTTGTTTTTGGGTTTTCAACAAAGGCCATTTCACAAGTAAGCTGTCAAGAGACTTTAAACCAAGCTGGAGCTGAGTTTGATGCTGGTCGGTTTTATAGTCTCCCCACACTTTTATCAAATTGCCTTCAAAGCGGTTTTACTCAAGAACAAAAATTTAGAGCCTATTACCTGTTGGCTCAGGCGTATCTGGTTTTAAATGATCCGATTGCCGCTGAGGATACCTACTTAAAATTATTGACCGTTGACCCGGAATTTCGTCCTAACGAAAAAGATGACCCCATAGATTTGGTTTACTTAAGTAGGAAATTTACATCAAGGCCGCGGTTCACGCCCCACTATCGGATTGGTGGAAGTTTTTCTTTTCCCAGAACAATTTATAGTGTTAACACATTTCCAGCGAGTGGTTCAACTGAAGTCTTCCCCAAGTTTGGATTTCAATTAGGTGCAGGCCTTGATTGGAATATTAATGATAATTGGAGCATAGGAGCAGAGGGTAATTTTGCCACTAAATCATTTTTAGCCGTTACCAACCGAATTGCTGTAAATGATGACTTGAGCGTGACAGACAAAAGTAGCTGGTTCGATTTCCCTATTTATGTAAAATATTCATATGACTCAGGAACTTGGAGGCCATTTGCCTATGCGGGCGTTGCACTTAATCTGTTGATGTCATCCTCCTCTTCATCGGTTTTTAATGACCGAACAGAGGGGAGTAGCAACATAAGATCCACTAACGGTCAGGATGAAAATCTTTTGAATAAACGTAATTTTTTAAATCGATCAATATTGCTTGGGGGAGGGGTAAAGTATAAGGTAGGAAAGAATTTTGTTTATGCAGACATTCGTTATATGATGGGATTGAATAATCTTACGATACCCGAAAAAAACTACTATGATGCTAATAATGAGTTGGCAAACACAGTTACCCAAGACCAATTCGTTAACGACTTTTTTAGGCTGGACAACGTCTCTATTTCTTTTGGCTATGTCAGGCCGCTGTACGATCCACGAAAATTGAAGGCGGCAAATGGCAAGTCTTTTTTTCGCAAAATTTTCCGACCGCGAGTAAAATCCAAATGAAAGGCTTACCAAACCATATTGCCACAGCTTCTTTGTGTATTGTGATGCTCTTGTCGTGTGATACTAAAGATTCATTTAGCCCTCCAGAACAGAGTTACTTCTTGAAATACTTTGGGGATGACGGGAATCATGACGGAGTGGATTTTGTGGTAAATTCCGATGGAAGTTTTGTGCTTTTAGGTAATTCTAAAAAAGCAAGTGGATCTAGGCAAATTTATGTAGCGAAGGCGGATTCTAATGGAAAACTTCTATGGGAAAGAACATTTGGCGGGATATTGGATGAAGAAGCAAGAGACATAGAACTTCTCGCTGATGGTAATTTGATTATTCTAGCCAACTCTGAAGTTTCACCTGCACCCAATCGAAATAGAGATGTGCTGTTGCTTAGGATTAATCAGGACGGAGTAAAATTAGATAGCGTCAGGCAAGG
>Ga0209490_10003517_pt1 | contig 14585 bp, 13 predicted proteins | sample MAT06_FD_187209 | JGI IMG/M metagenome (GOLD analysis project Ga0209490, IMG submission 187209) | Freshwater microbial communities from Lake Fryxell liftoff mats and glacier meltwater in Antarctica - MAT-06 (SPAdes) (version 2) | ecosystem: Environmental > Aquatic > Freshwater > Ice > Liftoff...
CAGCACATAGTTCAACGCGATCGCCTTCTATTGCAAGCTGATGGATCAGTTCGTAGACGTAACGGTTCAATCCGCCCGGTGTGTTGGGAAACCACTCTTTTCCAACACACAAAATTGATGCCGATTTGGCAGTCGTTTCAATCATAGGAAAGGCAATTGTAAATGCTATTACAAACTAGTTTCGTTACAATGCCAACCCCATCCGGAGTCTTGATAAAGACCTGATGTAGGAAAGGTAGAGTTGCTGATTCTGCTTTTTTACCGTCTCTTTTTGCTGGATCCAAATCAACAACCCCGTCGCAAGCAGACGAGGTATGGAAGCAGATTTGCTCCGGAATACCAGATTCGGATTGCAATCTCCAAAGCTGTGCTGCAGAGTGGCGGGGAATGTATCTCCTATTCGATTCAAAAAACATGTTTTTTCAATGTTATTGGGTTTGCCGGAACACCCACTACAGTTGATCCCGGTAATACATCTTTGGTAACAACTGCATTTGCGCCAATTTTTGCGCCTTTGCCGATTGTCAAAGATTGATCGCTCCGCCCAATTACTACAGCTCCTGCACCAATCAACACATCATCTTCAATGAATATTTTGTATTCTGATCCAATCCAAGTTTCAGTCGCCAACGTCGCGTAGTGATAGATTTTGACGCGATGTCCAATTTTTATGTTCGGATGAACTACAATCCCTAGCCCAAAGTGCTGTAGTTGGATATCCCTCTCAATTTCAGTTTGATAGGGCAACACAGCGTGAAAAACGACAAAATTAATCATCTTCAACAATCGGGCAATTAACCCCATGCGCCTCTGATAAGCCTGACGACTAAGCCACCAAAAAAATGACGGATTCATAATGCTAATTATCTAAAGGGCAACTAACTAGGTTTTGGCAAAGACGTTTTACCCGTTGAGCTAGCAGATCATAATCAAAGTTCTCTTTTGCAATCTGTCGCGCTTTTTCAGGCACATTGACCAGTTCTGGTTTTTCAATCAATAATCTTAAGTGGTTTGCCAGACGAGCCGGATGGTTCTTATCTTTGACCCCTTCGTAAGGCAATAGGCATCCTATACCCGGTAAAACTCGGCTGGCTTCCCCTACATTGGTCGCGACTACATATTTGCCAGAGGCAAGATAGAGTGGGAGCTTGCCCGTTGTTCGCACTTGACCCACTAAATCATTTGATTGGGTAGAGACACATACATCCATTGCCGCAAGATAGTAAGGCAAGTCTTCATATGGAATTTGCCCAGTAAACACAATGCGATCGCTGATACCTAATTCCTCTACCCGCTTTTCTAGTACCGCTCTGCCATTGCCATCTCCCACCAATAGCGCTTTTACTGGAGAATCCTGCAGCAGGGCGAGGGCTTCCACAATGTCCCAGCCGTAGCACATATGATGTTGCTCAGACCATGACATGGTGCCAACTACTCCAACCACTAAGCAATCTGCTAAACCTAATTGTTGCCTGAGCACCGTTGCATCCACTGGTTGAACTGCTTGAAAATCGACACCATCAGGAATAAACTCAACGGTTTGAATTCCCTGCTTTGCCAGCCAGTGTTTGTGATAGCTTCCCCGCACTACTAAATAATTGGAGTGCTGAATTGCCAGTTGCTCTATCCAGCGAATGAGAGCCAGTTGTTTTTTTGAGTAGTTGCCAGATGACTTTGCCAGTTCAAACGCCACATCCCCGGTATCTGTAATTAATTGACAGTTCAGTAGTTTTTTTGCTACACACCCTGCCAAAACTCCAGTGTAGGCAGTATCCATCACATAGATAATATCCGGTTGAAAGCGTAACGCAGACTGGATAAATGGAAGAATCCCTTTCCATTTTGGAGTGGGTCGATAGTTAAATTGGATCTCCCAATTCGCAGGCAGTTTTGCTGCAAACATTTCTGCCCGAATACCTGCAGCACTTGTTTTAGAGCCGTTAATAAAGAATAGTAACTTTAGGGTAGACATGTTAATACAAGCTTCCTGGCACAAATTATTGAGTGTTGTGAAAAATTGAGTCAGTTGAATTTTGTCTAATGGAACGAGTATTTTGCTTCTCTCGATAATACATACTTTACAATTCTCTAGAGATCTTCATTTTTCCACTTGCGACTCTTATTAGCAGTCTTTTTTGTGTTAATTGTCTATGCTGTGGATATTATTGGTTGCTGAAAAAGTTGACCTGTCTAGATCATCAATGTCTGAGTAAGTTGTTTGTTGATAGAAGTGATACTTCCAGGCAGCTAGCTTCATTCCTAGAAAACCCCAAAGGATTACTCCTGGTAATTCGACCATCACACTACCGAGAGGAAGTTGAGCAAATAAGCCGAAGGCGATCGCATTAGAGGTTTTTGCAAAGACATCTTTATCAAGGGTTACTCCTTGCAAAGGCTTGGCAAGCAGTAGGATCATTCCAGATACATAGAAAGTACCGCCCAGCCATCCCAATTTCATCAAAATATCTAAAACTCCACTGTCACCGCCATCCTCTTTGCTGATCCCATCTCCTAAGAAATTAGTTAGGGAAGAAGTCAAAACTCTTTCATAGGTTCCTCTGCGTGCAATTGCACTGTTATCCTCCTGCACATTTGTCAGAGTGCTGGTACGAGTACTAATCACTTCTGAAAATGGTTCGATCATTGCTAAAGAAATAATGCAGGCAGCGAGCACACCAATAATGATAATTAACCGAATCTGAAGACTTTGCTTTAGGGATGTGATCATAATTGCAAGACCAATTAGCCATCCTAGCCATGACGTTCGCACCTGGGATAGTAGAAAGGCAAGAAACCCAACGACTGTCGCAAGATTAGCCAAAGGTTCTGTTTTGCTGAGTAGCAAGAGTAATCCCGCTGACATAGATGCGGCAAAGATTAAAGGACCATTCATTGTGCCCCAGACCCTCATTCCCTGAGGTTCTGGAGTGCCGAAGGTGACAATTCCTAACTCGTCAATCAATTGAGTTAGCCAGAAGCGATCCCATTCAGGTGCCACAATGTATTGATAAATACCATAACTGCCTACCAGCAGCACACACCAAAAAAAAGTTCGTTGGAGGCTTTTGCGATATAGGGGATAGTCCTTCCACTGGCTAAATAGATGACAGCCAAAGATAAGGGGAGATAGCCAAGCGAGTAAGGCAAGTGTTACAGACGGCAAGGGTGCGTTGATAATGCCGATTAGAGAGCTATACGACACCCCAACAATGGCAAGGATGAATGGCAGCCCGCCTTGCCGCTTCAACCCTGGCAGAACACGGAGAACGGTAATTGCTGTTGGCAAGGTGGCCAAGTAAGGAGCCAGTAGGATAGGGCTGGGATCGGTGAAGCCTGAGCGATAATCCACAAAACGGCGCACTAGAGGCGCGATGAACCAGACCCACCAAACAAACTCAACATATAGAACAGGGTAGCGAAAATAGAGAAATAGACCAACCAGAAGAGCGCCAGCTGGCACGGCGTAATTGAGGACTTTGCCTAGTCCAACAAATGCCCCTAATAGTGAAAACAGCGTAAAACCGCCGACCACAACCCAAACTAGAACTGGAGAAGGCTGACCAATGGGTGGTTTCCGGGGAGTTAGAAGGTCAGGAGATCGCTTCAACGTGTTCATAAGTTTGTCCTCACAGTGCGACTAAGCGGCTTGGGCGGATTATCATGGCAGCTTGCTTGCCAGGTTTGCCAGCCCTGCCAGCGTCCCTGAACGGTTGCCAGCCATCGCCGCAAAACGATTTCTCGTTCAGTGGGCAGAAAACGAAGCACCTGCACTAATCCAGGTGTACCCCGTACTCCAACTAACAGCGCCCAGAGAACGTATACCACCCGTCGCAGGGGTGGAAGATGGGATAACAAGATGAAGGTTTCGTTGTGGGCAATGTTGCTGCAGGCTAGAGCGTTGAAGGCGTTGCGCTGGTCTTCATCAAACCTTTGAGACAGATGATGATCAACCGCAACAGCAGGGTCGTAAAGCAGTTTCCAGCCCTGTTGTTGAATGTCTAGGTTGAGCGCGACTTCAAAATGCACTTGTGCGCCAGTGCCCTTGAGTCGTTCATCACATCGGAGGTTGCTAATGGCAATCCGGCGGAGGCTCATGTTCACACCTTTAAGGAGGTCTACTTCACGGACAGTTCCTTCACCCAAATGGTGGTTGCCAACCATACGCCCAAACCATTGCAATCGACCGACGACGGGAGGTGCAATAGGATGAGTCGGCGAATTTTGCCAGATGCCGTTGATGTGGATGTGGTCACGTCCGCCCAGTCCACCCAAGAGAGTGTTGGTTGTAAAGTGGGCTTCAATGCGCTCTAGCCAATCAGCATGGGGAGCGGCATCATCGTCGGTGACGGAGATGATGTCTCCCTGGGCTGATTCAAATCCAAGATTCATAGCTGCTATCACCCCTGGCGCTTTCACTGTCAATATACGCAGGGGAAGCGACTCTATCCGATAGGTTTCGAGAAATTTCCAGGTTTCCTCATCGGTATCTCGCACCACAACTAATAGTTCGTCAGCTTTGCGAGTTTGCTGCTCCAAAGATTGCAGGCAGCGTAGCAAATCGGCTGAACGGCGGTAGGTAGGGACAAGGACTGTGAGTTTCATCAGAAATTCCATTAAATAACGATGACTGAACTACGAATCTTGAGTTTGTCTGGTTACGGCTACACTCACCAGTTGCGATCTCTGTTGTTCCAATCGAGCAACCTTAAACTGCCTCACCCGATTCACCATGAATGTACTAAAAGCTGGAGGGATTACCAGCAGCAGAGCTTGCCCTAGTCCATAAGGAGAAAAGCGTTTGAAGCAGGGGTAATGGGTGGAGGTGTAAATCTTAACTGCTGTAGAATGACGACCAAATGCAATTGCCCGCCCTACAGCCAGCGGCGCATATTTCTGTAAGCGCTGATGACGAGAAGCTTCTAGCTCGGTTGGCAACTTCAGAGCTTGCAGTGGGAAATAGGTGTATGAGGGGGCGTTATTGGCGACTGTGCTGGCAACTGACAAATCTGTTAAGCGATACATGGATGTGTATTGATCCAAAAACAAGATTTTGCCTGTGTGAGACATGATGTAGTCTGCAATGCCTAGTCCAAATGCAAAATCACAGGCATCGCCAACTTGAGTTGGGTCTGCATAACGAATCGTTCTAGCCGCTTCCGTTAACACCAAGTAGCCATTATTTGGAAATTGCCCCATCATTGCAGACCAGAGCGGAGAAGATTGCAGCCCAGCGTAGGCTGGGGTTCGGTAGTAGCGCTGGTTCAGTTCTTGTGAGTCTGTTTCTAATACCTGACCGTCCATCTGGATCACGTATTGCTTTCCAAAACATGCCATCACATGGGGATGTGCCTCCCAACCGTCAACCATTGCTTGAATTGCGTTTGGCATCAGCAAATCATCGTCGTGCAACAGGACTAAGCGATCGCCCTGAGCTAAGTCAAATAAGCGATTCACATTGCCTGCTTGCCCCAGAGAGGGTTGATTGCGGTAATAGAAGATTATCTCTGGTCGATTAAAGCCTTGAATGACTTGCTCTGAGGCATCGTTTTTAGAATCATCACAGACGATAATTTCGATCGCTTGACAGGTTTGTTTTAGACAGGACTCAATTGCCTGACGCAACAAATCCGGGCGCTCATAGGTGGGAATACAGATGGAAACGAGGGGGTTCATAAATGCATTCTCTTACTCAAATAAAGCCCATTCAAACTCTTAGATAAATACAAGATGATAGCGGTGATAGAGCGATCGCAATGTTGCACCAGAAGCTCCGGCGTTTGGATCAATATAGTGGTGGGCTACAACTAGAATTTTCATATCCTTAATGTAGATGAGTTAGATACTGACAGGTCTTTAGAGATTGATTCCAAGGTTTTAAAAATTCATGTCTGCACTAAATTTCCGCTCTACCATTCTTTGTCCTTTTGCACCCATCTCAAATGTAGATAAATTACAATCACTTCACTAATAACAAGAGGCAAGATGCCTACCCGTATGAAATCTCTGAATAGTTTTTTCGTAAACTTCTTGCAATTGTTGAATATGTTGTTCCAGCATAAAATTCTTTAGTAAATGAACATACCCCTGTTCGCCTAGTTGTTTTGCTCTTAAATAGTTTTCCGCTAGCTCTGTAATCGCTGAGGAAAGCGCTTTAATATCATTTGCTGAAACAAGAATTCCAGTATTTTGATGGGATATATATTCTGGAATGCCACCTAGCCGACTGGCAATGACCGGACGGCAATTGGCATAGGCTTCTAAAGTTACCAGACCCGCAGGTTCATGCCAGAGGCTAGGAAAAACTAACGTAAAACACTGTCGATAAAGAGAGTCGATCTTCTCGCTGTTGCACCATCCATGCCAGGTTACGCGATCGCTTATCCCTAGTTTCTGAGCCAATTGCTCCATTCGAGGTTGATCCCAACCATTGCCAGCAATGTCAAGTTGAATGCCAGAGTCAGTCAGAGCGAGGGCTTTAAGTAACCATTCCAGACCTTTATAAGGGACAATCCGCCCAACATACAAAATTCTGCGATCTCGATGAATCTCTTCTGTAAGAGCAGCAGAAGGTGCTGTCGGCATTTTGATCCCATTTCGTACCGTAATCACCTGTTCTGGCGGTAGCCCATGTGCCAGAAGTTGATTCCGCACATAGTCACTTACGGCAATTGTTGTCACGTTGAATTGTTTTAGAGTCTTTAAGTTCTGGTCTGAGTTTTGAAAGTCTTGCAAAATGCTTGCGGGTCTACGACTACCACATCCATCAATTAGATGCCCCCATAAACAACCAAAAGTCGATTTTGTGCGATCGCAGGCAGTTCCACCTGTTCTCAGAAACTTAGTCCCACTGGGGCAGTAGGCTCCATGATTATGGACCGTATAGATGGATGGACATTCTCCCTGCAGTTCCCATAATAGGCTTTGAGCATGAACATGTAGAAGTTTATACTGACTTTGATCATGTCCCTTTAAAGAACAAATTATTTCATTGCTTATCCCTGCTGGCTGAGCGTTAATCAGAGTTTCAATATAGGTCTCTATTCCACCTCCGGGTGCAGTGTCAATGTTGAAGCAGTGATAAATCAGCTCTTTATTTGGCATCATTAGATTCCATATTTTAATCCAAGAGATTCTGAAAAATCTTGATGTGGATAAACCTATAAAGCGTAAACATCGGTGGGGATCAGCAACGGTGGCCACTGGAGCTTGTGTTTTTGAATAGTTCCTTTGGCAAGATTAATTCTGTCTAAATAGGGATACAAACCGTTCAGGCTTAAACGATTCAGAGCCTTCTTAAAGACGTAAAAAGGATAACTTGATATACATAGAAAGGCATACTTTTTGATGTTTACAACTGTTTTTGCTGCCAGCAGTCGTTCATAAAGCGCAGATGCATGTTGATCTCGAAAATCAGCCAGGATGGAATGAGGCTTAATTGGTTTCTCTAACTTTTGAATCGATTCTATTGAAGCAAAGTGATTCAGATTTTCTTGAGCAACAGCCAATAATCTGGCTCGATTCTCCAAACGATTGCTACCTCTGGTCGCCTGCTCTGCATAGGTGCGCCAGGTCGCTAGTAGCTTGGGGATATAAAGGACATCTGTAAACAGCCCCAGGCGCATTGTCCAGTCATAATCAGCAATGACTCCACAGGTCGTCTTAAACTCTTTGAGATCAGCCAGCAACCTGCGGCGAAATACTAACGAAGTAATGGTGGTGTAGATAGCTCGATAGACAAAATGCATCATAAATTCGCAAATACCAGATCGAAGATGAGGGTACTGATTGACCTCGCAGTATAAACCACATTGCTGTTGAGTCATCTCTGCAAAGGACTGAACTGTTTCTCCTGTTTCATCGATCAAACAAAACTGGAAATGGCAGGCATCCACAGTTGGATACGCATCCAGGGCAGCAACGGTTGTGGAAACCAGCTCTGGGAAACAGGTGTCATCACTGGTCAAAAAGTAAAAGTATTCCGTTTCCACATGTCTCAAACATTCATTCCAGTCGGCATACATTCCCTGCTTCAGCCCACGTAGCAATAGAAAGCGTGGATCAGCGGCAAACTGCTGCATGTATTCCCAACTGCCATCGGTGGAGTAACCATCGACAAACACGCATTTCCACTCACTGCAATCTTGAGCCAACATGCTCTCAATGCAGGCAGGGAGATATTGCATCTTATTCAGATTGGGAATGCAGAATGTAAATCTGGGATTGCTCATACAGGTTGATTCAGTGAACCTAATTACTAAACTTTATATGGCTCCTATCAATCTCCCGTAATCTTCCGGTGTCAGCCGGATAGTTTGAGCGAAAGACTGACAACTTTATTAAAGCTTGATGGTGAGATTCTCAGGGATTTTTGCACTGGTAACGATACCAGTCAATCGTGTTCTTGAGTCCCTGTTTAAAGTCGGTTTGGGCACTGAAGCCGAAGGCATTCTTAGCACGTTCTGTATCCAGACAGCGGCGGGGTTGACCGTTGGGCTTGTCGGTTTCCCAGCCAAGTTCGCCTTTAAACTCCATTAGGCCACAAATGAGTTCGACCAAATCTTTGATGGTAATTTCGTAGCCCGTACCCAAGTTTACAGGTTCAGGATCGCTGTAAGACTGCGTCGCCATCACAATGCCTCGTGCAGCATCTTCGACATACAGAAACTCCCGTGTTGGGCTGCCATCGCCCCAAACAGCCAGGGTACGATCGCCCTGTTGCTGTGCCTCATGAACTTTGTGAATTAGAGCAGGGATCACATGGGAACTGCGTGGATCAAAGTTGTCCTCTGGACCATAGAGATTGACGGGCAGCAAATAGACCCCGTCCAGCCCATACTGTTGGCGATAGGCTTGAAGCTGAACCAGTAAGGCTTTCTTGGCAATCCCGTAGGGCGCATTGGTTTCTTCGGGATAACCATCCCACAAATCATCTTCCTTAAATGGCACAGGAGTGAATTTGGGATAGGCGCAAATGGTGCCAACACAGACAAACTTTTGCACACCAGCTTCATACGCCGCATGGATCAACTGAGTGCCCATCATCAGGTTGTCATAAAACAATTCAGCGGGTTTTTCCCGGTTTAGCCCAATACCACCCACATGCGCCGCTAAGTGAATCACAATATCTTGATGATTAACCACTTGCTGACAGGCAGTCATCTGGCGCAGATCATGCTCCCGCGATCGCGTCACCGTCACCCGATTAAGATCGGCTCCAGCCAGTTGCAGTTGCTTAATCACCTGTTTCCCTAAAAAGCCTGCTCCACCCGTCACCAGGATGCGCTTGTCTTTGAGATCCAACGCTGCGATCGTCATTGCAACTACCTCTTTATTGTCAATTCAGCCGTCAAGACAATGAGCTGCCGATCGTCTGACGAACCGTCACTGTATCTGATACAGCTTGAGCCACATGACCATTCAGCGGCACCAACCCTAGTGCTTTCAAATCAGCTTCTACCATCAGTTGAACCAGTTGTTCAAAAGTGACAGAAGGTTCCCACCCTAGTTTTGTTTTTGCTTTGGTTGGATCGCCAATCAACAGTTCTACTTCGGTGGGTCGCAGGTAGCGCTGATCAAACTCTACATAGCTATGCCAGTCTAAATTGACATATCCAAACGCCGTGTCCAGGAACTCTCGAATGGAGTGAGTTTCGCCTGTTGCGACGACATAATCGTCCGGTGCGTCCTGTTGCAGCATCAACCACATGGCTTTGATATAGTCTTTGGCATAGCCCCAGTCTCGTTTGGCATCCAGGTTGCCCATATATAGTTTTTTCTGTTGCCCAGCCACAATGCGAGCCAGAGCACGGGTGATTTTGCGCGTCACAAAGGTTTCACCCCGACGAGGCGATTCGTGATTGAACAAAATGCCGTTGCAGGCAAACAAGCCGTAAGATTCACGATAGTTGATGGTTTGCCAGTGGGCATAGACCTTGGCGCAGGCGTAAGGACTGCGGGGATAGAAGGGGGTGGTTTCCGATTGAGGAACTGCTTGCACTAAACCAAACATTTCGGAAGAGCCGGCCTGGTAAAAGCGCACTTGAATCCCGGTGCGCTGCTGGTAGTCACGCACGGCTTCCAGTAACCGCAAGGTTCCCATACCGACGGCATCAACAGTATATTCTGGAGAATCAAAGCTCACGCGCACGTGGGATTGAGCGCCCAGGTTGTAGATTTCGACAGGCTTAACGTCTTCTAAAATCCGTCGCAGAGTGGTGCCATCGGTGAGGTCGCCGTAGTGTAGAAACAGGCGTGCTCCTTCAGTGTGGGGATCTTCGTAAATGTGATCAATGCGATCGGTATTGATGGTGGAGGTGCGACGAATAATGCCGTGGACTTCATAGCCCTGCTCCAGTAGGAACTCGCTCAAGTAAGAGCCGTCTTGTCCTGTGATCCCGGTGATTAAAGCGCGTTTAGGTGTCGTCATTATCTTCCTTGAACTAAATAGATGAAATCAGCTGCCTTCAAAGTAGGATCCAGTTTCTAAGTATTCAGAGCCAGACTACTACCAGCCAAAAAACGCCAGCATCTGATCAACAAACCGAACATAGTATTTAGCATGAATAGGTTGAGTTTTTGAAAGCCACTTATGGATAGCCTTCTCTAATTGAGCGCGGGGATCCTGGTAAATCGATGAAGACCCATTAGGATTAATACTTTGAGACAATGCAACCCAATCAACATCCCACATTGCACATCGCCTGAAGGTCTCAGCACCATGCTTTTCAATGAGATCCAAAACTGTTTGATCCCACCAATAGATCTTGTCTTTCCAGATTGTGGTCATATCAATTTCCTGCTCAGCATATCTAGCAAACCAATTTTCAGGAATGGAATAGAGTTGGTCGGAACTAATGTTGTACATGTGGTGATAACGGCGATAGATGCGGCTTGGGCGATTCTCCGGGCAATTCAGCTTTTCCCAGCATTGATACCACCGCTGCTTGCTTTGCATGCGTTCCCAGTTTGCATATTGATAGTGCATGACTTTCACATCATGACCATAAATGGACGGAGCCAAATCGGGCATAGGAACACGGGGGCTATGAATTTTTTCCCCTTGGTGAGGACTGCCATCATCGACAAAACCAAAGGGCGCACTCTCCAACTCCACCCAGTAGGAGGACATATCGGGACGGAGAGCAACTTTGGGCAATCTCAAAACAGTTCCCATTGGGGCTTGGAGAGCTGTCTGCCATTCGGGACTATCCATAAAATTTGCAGTTGGAATTTCGTCTGCGTCCAGAGCCATGAGCAGACGTGAACCCGGAATTTTCTCACGTGCCGCTTCAATTAGAAGTTGCTGTCGTTCAGGTTCATTGAATTCGGTTGATGTATTTTCTATCAAAAAAACCTTGGGAAATTGCAGCGCAATCTCCCTGGAGTTATCAATTGAACCCTGATCCGCAATAATAATATGATCTGCCCAGAGGCTTGCACATTTAAGAAACCGCTCTAAAATCCAGCCTTCGTTCTTAACGGGGGTCAGGCAAACAACCGTATGCCGATCGCTCTTAGAAAAAGTTTCCATGCAAGGTCTCCATTTTTGATTTCACTTTCTTGGCAAACTCGTCTAACTTGTAGGCTAACTAAGTCAAAGGTCAATCTAGTTATTATTGTCAATGTTGCCGAAGACTGCATTTGCAAATGTTTATCCTTGAGCAAGTCAAAGAAGAAGCTAATACTAGAAGGAAGTCCAAAGATCTTTGGACTTATCTTTAAGTTTTCTTATTTTCAGAGAAAATCTTGTAGGCAAAAGGAACAAATACTTCCAAAGCTTCAAGTTTCTGAACTTTACAAGATGCAGAAAATTAAGTTTATATGCTCTATGCTTTAACACATACTCTCGGAAAAAGTCACCCTCCCAAGTAACTTGACTTTTTAAAATATCACTTGAATGAACCTTGAATGAACCATGTCCATGATGATAAATTGATCCCAAATAAAATGTGCCATAACTTCCACTGAAGGCAGGAACAGCAGGGCATATATGAACCTCTTCTCCAGCATCTCTAAGTTGTTGTCCAATTAATCTACCTGTATCTACCTTGTTAGTGAAAAGATCTTTATCAAATTCCAAATTGAACTTAATATGTTCTTGCTTTAGAAGCATAAAACAAGGGTGAGTTAATCCTGGGCATCGTGGATCTTCAGCGAGAATTGCATCGTATAACTGAAGCATATCTTCAATTGCTTTTAAGTAGTCGGATTTTATAGGATGTGCGTCAGAATCAAAAACTAGAATATGTGCTCCTTTCGCTTCTTTGATTGCTGCGTTTAATACTGCTGAATGATCATGCTGTGTAATTAAGAAGTGAGCCTCACTTTTTGGGTACTGCACAACTCGAACTTTTGAGTTTAACGTTTGAAGACGAGAGCGTGATTTTTCGCTTCGATCTTGATCAACAATGATAATTTCATTAATAGACTCCGACGGAGTGTTTTGACAAATAGATTCAACTAACAATTGTGTCCATTCAAAATCACGAAAATGGGCTGTTATGAATGTGATATCCTGCAGCATATGATAATCCTTAGTTGATTAAGTGAGGGGCGATCTCTCGTAAGCTAACCAGAAGCGTTTAATGTTCCATTATTTTGCTCTGGTGATATTGCTAGAGCTTGCCACGTTGAGGTAACAAGTTCTGGTAAACGTCCTGCAAATACTTGCATTTCCATTAAGTAGTACGAAGGATTGGCAGCAGGATCAGGAGAAACACGAGTTTGCTTTCAACTCTTTGCAGCTTCTTTATAATTCTGGTAGGTGCTTGAGCAAGAGAAGGCGATCGATGACTTATACCCATCGCGTCAGTGCTCTTGCCAGGATTGAAGCTCAGATTAGATGACGTGATGCTGTAAAAACTTAATGGCGATTGTGAATTATCACCTTAAGTCAGAGCCAGATAAAGCCAACTCTAAAGCATTATTCCAATGCGGCAGCATTAATCCGAAAGTCTTTGAAACTTTATAAGTATCCAAACACGAATAAGCAGGTCTTTGAACAGGGCTTGGATATTGATCGGAAAGGATTGGAGTTAGTGTTCTAAGTTTCCCTCTTTCAAAACTTTTAGAGATTTCAAAAATTGCCTTTGCGAACCCATACCAACTGATTTGACTGGTAGAAGTAAGATGATAGATACCATGCTGATCAGCCAAAAACTCATATAGATCTGATTTATCCTGCGACACAATCTGAGCCGTAGCTTCTGCAATCATTCGACTCCAGGTTGGGGAGCCTACTTGGTCATCCACCACCTTTATTTCTTCACGTTCTTGCGCCAGCCTCAGCATGGTTAGCAAAAAGTTTTTTCCATGTAGACTGTAGACCCAGCTAGTTCTCAAGATTAGATATGCGTCGCTGACAGATGTAACGGCTTGCTCCCCGGCTAGTTTAGTTGAACCATACACACTTTGCGGATCGGTGGGGTCATCTTCTGTGTAAGGTCGGGTTTGGGTGCCATTAAACACATAGTCCGTTGAGTAATGGACTATGCCCGCTTTACATCGTTTGGCTTCTTCTGCGATGATGCCAGGTGCAATCCCGTTGATTATCATGGCCAAGTCTGGATCAGACTCTGCTTGATCTACGGCAGTATAGGCTGCTGCATTGACAACCAAATTTGGTTGTAATTCACGGATCACGGTGCGAATGGTGTCTGGTTGAGCCAAATCAATTCTGTAGGGTTCAGCGCTATGGCGATTAGCCGGAATGACCGTTCCAAGAGTCATTAGGGTGCGATGTAGCTCCCAGCCAACCTGCCCCGTGCTGCCAATTAAGAGAATTTTATTCATGCAAACACCTCCGCCTCTCTCAAAAACTTACCCGCTTTATCCTTACCCGATAATGCTGGTTCGCCATCTAGCGGCCATGCGATCGCTAACTCTGGGTCATCCCACCGTAAACTGCGCTCATGGGCTGGAGCATAAAAATCAGTGGTCTTATAGAGCACCTCTGCATAGTCAGACACCACCAAAAAACCATGAGCAAAACCAGGTGGCACCCACAGCTGCCGCTTGTTGTCGGCGCTTAGATATATGCCGACCCACTGCCCAAAACGCTTAGAGTGTTTACGTAAATCGACTGCCACATCAAAGATCTCACCCGCGACCGCACGAACTAATTTGCCCTGGGGCTGCTGAATTTGATAGTGTAATCCGCGCAGCACGCTTTTCACCGAGCGAGAATGGTTGTCCTGCACAAAGTGTTCCGTAATGCCTAACTTTTCTAAAAAAGCGCGTTCATTATAGCTTTCATAGAAAAATCCTCGCTCATCACCAAAAACCTGTGGTTCAAGAATCAGTACATCAGCAAGTTCCGTTGGAATGACGTTCATTGTGCTTCACCTCCAACTAGTTCAGGAACTAAACGCGACTTTTTAGTGTTGTCTAAACTGTGTTCCAGCAAATTTGCCGGGTCGGCTTCGGTTTTAAGAAGAGCCATGAGATATTTGCCGTAGCTGCTTTTTGCTAAGGGCTGAGCAAGCCGATAAAGCTGGGCTGCATCAATGTAACCCTGGTGGTAAGCAATTTCTTCAACACAGGCGACTTTAAAGCCTTGTCGGTGCTCTAAGGTTTGAATAAAGCTT
>Ga0209490_10003519_pt1 | contig 14581 bp, 13 predicted proteins | sample MAT06_FD_187209 | JGI IMG/M metagenome (GOLD analysis project Ga0209490, IMG submission 187209) | Freshwater microbial communities from Lake Fryxell liftoff mats and glacier meltwater in Antarctica - MAT-06 (SPAdes) (version 2) | ecosystem: Environmental > Aquatic > Freshwater > Ice > Liftoff...
CGCGCCGTGACGGCGCGCGACGATGCGCATGGGACCATCCGAGTAGCCAGCAAGTCCTGCTTGGAAAAACGGAGCATCGAAGCGGGGGAGGACGGCCGTGACGCGCGGGTCAACCTTGACGGAGCGAGCGACCGCTTCGATGGAGCGAGCGAGCGTCCAGCGGAATCGGTCGTCGCCCGATTCGGCGCCGTCTTGGTCGCGGGCTGCGTTCGGTTCAAGGTGGACAGACACAATCGGGAGCGTAGCTGGACGGGCCGATCGAACGTTCGTCGAACGAACGCCCGCCGATCGAACCCCAAAGTTGTGCCAGCGGCACGCTTGAAGCACGGCTCGCAGCGATTCCACATGTTCACGGCGCTCGGTTCACAGCGGCGAAACTCGCGCCAAAGCCATGTCCGAAAACGGCGAGCACATGCGCGCTGTGCCGTTACCGTGCGCCACGTGCACAATCGACCGGACGACTGCTACGCCGCGATCCGTTCACGTGACCGCCGCTTCGACGGCGTGTTCTTCGTCGCCGTACGCTCAACTCGGATCTATTGCCGACCCGTCTGCCCAGCCCGAACGCCACGACGTGATCGTTGCCGGTTCTTCGCGACTGCGGCAGCCGCTGAGGTCGCGGGATTTCGCCCCTGCCTGCGCTGTCGTCCTGAGCTCGCCCCGGGCAACGCTCCTATGGACGCCGTGGCGCTCTCGGCGGGGGCAGCTGTCGCTCGACTCCGCGCCGAGGCGACGCGCGGTGTTCATGGCGGAGGGCGGCGAGGGCGGCCGGGCCGCATTGGGGCGGGCGGTCCCGTCGGCACCGTCGCTGCGCAGCTTGGTTGCAGCGAACGACACCTCAGGAGAATCGTGGCGCGCGAACTCGGCGTCACGCCAGTCGAGCTGATCCAGAGTTCCAGACTCCTCGCGGCCAAGCAGCTGCTCACGGAAACGGCTCTGCCTATCACCACGATCGCATTTGCCGCGGGATTCGCCAGCCTCAGACGTTTCAACGCACTCTTCCTCGAGAGATATCGCATGGCTCCGACGTCGCTCCGCCGCGCCGCGAACTCTGCGCCAGCTCGTCGAGCACTACGCGGTTCAGTCCCACCCGGCGCGGCCACCCTGCGCCTAACACTTGCCTATCGGCCACCGCTGGCGTGGACGGAATTGCTCTCGTTCCTCAAGGCGCACCGGATCCCTGGGGTCGAGCGCGTCGACGAAAACAGTTATATCCGCACGGTTGCCATCAACGGGCGGCGTGGATGGTGCCGCGTGACGCACGATCAGCCCCGGCATCGCCTCTGCGTTGAGATCTCCGACGCGCTGGCGCCAGTCGCTGCGGCGGTGTTGGTGCGTATCCGCGCGCTCTTTGATCTCGACGCGCGGCCGGACATCATTGATCTGCACCTAGGACGCGATCCACGGCTCGCGGACGAGGTCAAGCGGCATCCAGGGCTCCGTGTACCCGGTGCGTTCGACGGCTTTGAACTCGTGTGGCGGACGATCCTGGGTCAACAGGTGAGCGTGCGCGCGGCGACGACTATCTCTGGGCGACTTGCGGCCTCGTTCGGAGAACCTCTCCATGGCGACGCGCTGGATATTGGTGGTGCGTCTTGGTTCAAGACCGCATTGACGGCCGCTTCAACGCACCTGTCGACGGCCGATGTTCCGCCAAGGAACGCAACGGCTGAACGTGATGGGCTCGACTACTTCACACCCACAGTCGATCGCCTGGCCCTAGCGACCGAGGAAGAATTGCAGCGAGTTGGCCTCACCCGCTCGCGGGCGCGGACGTTGCACGCGTTCGCCGCGCTCATGAGAAGCAGCCGCGTCGCACTCGAGCCGGGGGTTCCCTTGGACGCCGTTGCCCCCGAGCTACGACGATCGTTCGGAATCGGCCCGTGGACGATCGACTATCTCGCAATGCGGGCGCTGCGCTGCCCCGATGCGTTCCCTTCAACCGACCTCATCCTCGCTCGCGCAATCGGTGCCACGTGCTCGAAGGATGTCGATCGAACCACGGCCACGTGGCGCCCGTGGCGAGCCTACGCGGCTATGCACCTCTGGCGAGCGTCGAAAGGAAATCCATGACAAGGACCATAAGCGGTTTCAATTTAAAGAACACATGCACAGTCGCGCGGGTTCGTCCGCAGCGGAGCACTCGCCGTTCGCCTGAATCAGCGCCACGCGAAGCTGCCGCTGTTGCGAGTGCCTCGATTGACCTAGCCTCGGGTCGACGGGCCCCGGGTCGACGAGCCGCGCTCACGACGACCCCCGAGGACCGGGCGGCGGTCCCACTCGTGCGCTGGCACTGGACGATGTCGAGTCCGATCGGACCGCTCACGCTCCTCTCTGACGGCGAAAGACTCTGCGGTCTCGCGCCAGACAGTGTTCTTGAGCGCGACAAGTGGGAGGGTCGCGGGAAGCGTGATCAGACTCCGTTCCGCGCGGTGATCGCCGAACTCCGCTCCTATTTCGACGGCGAGCAGAGTTGCTTCAAGGCGCACATCGGGCTCCTCGGGACTCCGTTTCAGCTTCGAGTGTGGGAGGCGCTCCTCTGCATCCCGTGCGGGACGACTACCTCGTACGCCAATCTCGCCGCGAGCGTGGGGCGACCGACAGCGATCCGCGCGGTGGGAGCAGCAAACGGCCGGAATCCCATCTCCATCCTCGTGCCCTGTCACCGAGTCGTCGGAAGTACCGGCCACCTCACCGGCTACTCAGGTGGAATCGATCGCAAGCGATGGTTGTTGGAGCACGAGACGAAGCACTGGGGAACTGCGTAGCGATCCCCTCGCGAATACCCCCGGGCTGCGCCGGTCCTCGCCGCGCGGGAACTCCGCGCGAAGAAGCGCTGTGATTAGGCCGGGAGGCGGACCTCGGCACCGGTCGTCCGCTTGGTCCGACCGCAGTCGGTGAAGGACGCCCATTTTCGGTATCCTGCTGTGTCTTCCGTCGGTCAGTCGAGTGGTTGGTTCCACCGCCGTCTCCGCACTCACTGCGGAAGCCGGATGCCGTTTGGGGCGCCGTGCGTGGCGCTGTCTTGGGCGCCTGTTTCGGCGCTTCCCAACCAGCATGATTGCGCCGCCGGAGAAGGCCTCGCGGAGGACCGATGGGACTGGAAGCGGATTGCACAGCCGTCGTCGACGGCAGCGAACGATCGGGAAAGGCCTACCTGGAGTCGACGGAAATCGTCCTCGCCGGTCGCCCTCGTCTGCGCATTCCACTCGATGCGATTGATTCGGCGGCCGCTCGCGGTGCCAAACTCACCGTGAAGACGTCGGCTGGCCAAAACGTCGCGATCACCTTTGAAGACGCGGTCGTTGCCAAGAGATGGCTCGAGAAGCTGAACGAGGGTCCGAAATCACGGCTCGACAAGCTCGGCGTCGAGCGCCAGCAGTCGATCCTCCTCCTCGGTGATCTGCCACTCGCCTTCCGCGAAGAACTTGGTCCCGCCCTCGACGCCCCGGCGGCGACTCGTCCGATCGGCGCGCGACGATATGACATGGTCATCTTGCTGATTGAGCAGCAGCGTGAACTCGCGCGGCTCCGTTCCGCGGGCGAGCGCACGGCGACCGGTGGCGTCTTGTGGGCCGTCTGGCCTAAGGGTATGCCCGATCTTCAGCACGAAGATGTCGTCGCGACTGCGGGTGAGCTCGGCTTCTCGCAAACCAAGTCGATGAGTTTCGACGACCAGCTCCACGGACTTCGGCTGGTGCGGACGAAGCGCTGATCGCGCGTTGCTCGGTTTCCTGAATGGACACGCCAGCGCTCCACTCGCTCCGATTCACGAGTGCGCCAGGCGACTCGACCGATCGGTCACGCGCGACGCCGCGCCGGACCCATCGAGAGCGGTCGCTGTTTGCTGAAGCAAGATCGCGAAGTTCGGATCTGCATTGATCGCCACGCACGCTCCTTCCTACGTCGGCTCGTCGCGGCGTCGCGCGAAACTGCGTTGAGCCTCTTCCGGTAGCCCGAACGCAGGCGAGCGCAACGACGCGAACTTCCGGTATTGGTGCTCATGCGCGACGCTGTGATAGTACAGGGCGCCAAGAATCGCCACGAGCAATGTCAAGCCGAAGAAGCTGACGCAACCGGGCGACAGCAGCACGAACACGATTGCTCCCCCGATGAGGACGAACGCCGCGATACTTCGAGAACGCGCGACCCATCGCCTCGCGTTCGGCGAGCAGTAGTCCGAGCTGTAGATCCAATCGAGCGAGAAGGCGTGGCCACACTCTGGGCAGCGGATATCCGGTACACCTTTCAAGTTGTAGCCGCAGTTCGGGCAAGGCACGGCTTCGTGAGGCGATCGGCGCAACCGGGAACTGCTACTGGCTCTCGGATCTGACATTGGGTGCCAGCTGCTTCCGCCTAACGACCATCGAGCTGTGCCGCACGCATGTGCGGCCGAGGCCGTCGGCCCCACGAGAATCGTAACCGCACATGCGTGTCGGCATGAGCGACTTGTTAGTCTGCCTTTCCCAAACTTTGCCCAGTTCCGACGTTGAAGCGATCCAGAGCGCTGCGAGACGCCGCCCCGCGGCGCAGGAGGACGCCGATCCGAGTTGTCTTGCGGGGGGGGGGGAAGGACACGTTCACTCCGTCGCCCGCACACCGACGGCGCTATCGCGGGCGGCGGGCCCGCGACACAGTGCAGAACCCGAGAACAGGAAATCGCTAGACGACTCTGTCTTGAACCCCGCGCAGCAGCAGCTTTGACTGCCTAACGCTCGAGTGACGAAGCCACAGCGGCCACACACATTCGGGTGCAGCTCGGCGGTCGGCGTCCACTGCTGGAGGGCTGAATTGGACGTTAGTCCGAGGGGAGTCGTGGGCCCTGTGGCCGCATCTAGAACTGGCGGATGGGCGCATGGGTGCTGTCCAGAATGCTCCCGCGAGGCGAGCCCGGCGCCTGTCCGCGAGCGCCCCGCATCTGCCCTCGCGGAAGCGCGACAGCCACTTGTAAGCGCTCTTGCGCCAGACGCCAACGAGACGCGAGGCCTCGGCGACCGACGCGCCATGATCGACCACCAGATCCACCAGACGATTGCCTTCGGACACGGCACATGTTTCCTTCCACGGCATGCCGAAGGATCGGCTGCGGCCGTGCCCCTGTCACTTGTGTGACCGGAACGTGCGCCCGACGTCCCCCCACCACCATCGCGAGGCGCGATGGTCCCCCTCCCCCACAGCGAAGCGCTGTGGGGGAGGATGCAAGCGGACTAACACACGGCACATGCGACCCTGCATCCTCCCCCAACGTTTCGTTGGGGGCCGGGGGACCGCGGCGTAGCGAAGCGCAGCCGTGGTGGAGGGGGTGCGCCGACTGACGTCCCCCCACCACCATCGCGAGGCGCGATGGTCCCCCTCCCCCACAGCGAAGCGCTGTGGGGGAGGATGCAAGCGGCCTAACACACGGCACATGCGACCCTGCATCCTCCCCCAACGTTTCGTTGGGGGCCGGGGGACCGCGGCGAAGCGAAGCGCAGCCGTGGTGGTGGGGGTGCGCCTGACGTCCCCCCACCACCATCGCGAGGCGCGATGGTCCCCCTCCCCCAATGCAGAGCATTGGGGGAGGATGCAAGCGGCCTAACACTGGACTGGCCCCGAAACAGTGGACACGAAGACACAACGGCCACACCCACTCGAATGCAGCTCAGCGGTCAGCGTCTGCGCGCTGAATGCTCGACCAAGACGTCAGTCCGAGGAGCGTCATGCGCCTTATGGACGCATCTGGAGTTGGCGGTCGGGCGCAATGGTGTGTCGACGATGCTCTCCCACAATCGCGCGGATCCCAAGCGCGGCCGACGCAAGGGCGGTGCCCAGAGCCGCAGACAACAGGATGAGGCGAGGCTTGCCAGTGAGATCGCCGAAGGGTTCTTGCCGCCTGAAGAACGTGCGTTCAAGAATGAGAGCCGCCACGCAGACTACGCCGCCAGCGATCAAAAGGCTCCATGAGTTCGCATGCATTGCAGCTTGAGTGCAAGAGGACATTGCAGATCGAGAGCAACGGACGTTCTCCAGGTTTCGCCTAACGACCATCGAGCTGTGCCGCACGCATGTGCGGCCGAGGCCGTCGGCCCCACGAGAATCGTAACCGCACATGCGTGTCGGCATGCGCGACTTGTTAGTCTGCCTTTCCCAAACTTTGCCGGGTTCCGACGTTGAAGCGATCCGGAGCGCTGCGAGATGCCGCCCCGCGGCGCAGGAGGACGCCGATCCGAGTTGTCTTGCGGGGGGGGGGGGACGACAAGTGTAATCCGCCGTCCGCGCGGGGACGACGCTATCGCGGTTGGCGGGCTCGCGACGCAACGCAAAAACCGAGAACAGGAAATCGCTAGACGACTCTGTCTTGAACCCCACGAAGCAGCAGCTTTGACTGCCTAACGCTCGAGCTAGGCGGCCTGCCGTTCGCTGCGCTTAACCGAGGGGTTAGGCGTCACATCGCTTGCCACGCCGAAGGACGACTTGCGCCACTGGCGCGATGGTGTTCGCTGTGATGCCACGGCTCCGACCGTACTTTGACTTCAGCCAGGCAGCAAGGTCCTTGGTGCCTTTGCTTGCGTTGCAGGAAATGCATCACCGGACGATGTTCTCTTCCGTGACGATGCGTGCGTCGTTGATGATGTGTTCCTAGGAGGGTCTCCGGCCGCGCTGAGCGGTGGTGCCGGTGAACTCAACGCTGCAGTAGATACATGAATGGTCACGCTGGATGACCGCTGCCTCCAAGGCCACCGGGATGTTCCACCTGTTCAAGCGCCGAACCTCGGCGACGTGAATCGTGACGCCTCTGCGTTCATGATCTTGCGAATCGGCTGACGCCGAGCGTGGTGGGCTTGGTGATGCCTAACGACCTATGAGCTGTGCTGTGGACACGAGGCGAGCCGGCGGAGGCGAAGCATCCGCCCCGAGTGCAAACAGTCGCCCCGCAGCCGTCAGAAAAAGCGAACTGTTAGCTCGCTGCCCGCAGGCGCTTTATGGATCGGCGCGGGCGGTTGACGGCCAGATCGTAGTTGGACTGAAGGTTGAGCCAAAGCTGCGGCGTCGTTCCGAGCGCCCGAGAGAGGAGCCATGCTGTCTCGGCGGTTACGCCGCGCTTGCGCCGGATGATCTCGTTGACGCGCTGCAGCGGCACGCCGATGTGCTCGGCGAAGGCCACCTGCGTGACCCCGAGGGGCTTGAGGAACTCCTCGAGGAGGATTTCGCCCGGATGCGTCGGCGTTCGGTTCTCGGGAGTCATGAGGTTGCCTTAGGAGTGGTGGTCTAGGACTCGGACATCGTCGGCGTTGCGCGCCGCCCAACGGAAGATGACGCGCCATTGGTCGTTGGCACGAATCGAGTGGAATCCCGCGCGGTTGCCACGGAGCGCTTCGAGCCTGTTGCCCGGAGGCGACCCCAGATCGACGAGATCCGCGGCGTTGTCGAGCAAATCGAGTTTCCGGAGCACCGCGTTCATGATGGCTGGCGGCATCCGAGGAGGATTGGCTCGGCTGTGGTACAGCCGTTCCGTCTCGCGATCGCCGAACGAAACGATCATTGTGCCTTCAGATTACCAATTGCATGGGACCCATGCAATTGGAAAGCAGCGACTTTGAAGTGGGCGGGCTAACGCTCGAGTTAAACGGCGTTTTGCTGGAAAAGCTCGACGCGGCTCGCCGATTTCATACAGCACGATTCCGGAAGAGGCGCCAAGGTTCAAACTTTCAATAATTCCGTACATCGGAGTGTTTATGCACAGCTCGCTGCGTTCAAGGGCTTGCGTGCTGATTCCCATGCCTTGGTTGCCGAACCAAACGGCGAGATCCGCGTCCTTCGTGTAATCGGCTTATGAGGATGAAGTTAGTTCGACCCCTCGTGTGCGGGGAAGTAACGACAAAGACAAAGCCGCTCTTCTCAAGATGCGCTAGGCGTTCTTCGGTGGACTTGAACGTTTTGACGAAGCTCCCCTTGATTCCGGAAGCTGACGCGGCGTTGAGCTTTGGCTTCGCGCGCATCTCTTACCAATCATTGGGTAGCGTGCGTCGCACCGAGACGACGTAGGTCTTCTCAACACCAAGTGCGTCCGCAGCACTCGCCCCTCACGCGCACTGCTGCGTTGCGCCGGAGCCTCGGAAGGCGAAGCGATGAGCCGTAGCGCAAGCGAACCCATTGGCCTCGTTCCCTAGATCTTGAAAGCGGCCAACCCTCCAGATTGGGCGAAGCCGACGCGGTCCACGAAGAGTCGATTGACGCAGCGGACCGGCTTTCCGGGGTTGTGAGGGACGGCGCGTCGCGAACGAAGTCGCCATGAGCCCAGCATCCCGTGGCGAAAGTCATTCGGACCACGAACGAGCCGGTTAGCCCCACACATTGGGTGGATTCGGCTCCCAATCTACAGCTGGGCAGCTGAGCCAACGTTGCTTCTTCCCGCAACAAAAGCGCTGTCGCCACGGCTGCTAGATGAGCCGAACAGCTCGCCCGCGATCTCGCCGCTCGCCCAGACGCGATCATCCCGCAGGCCACCGGCAGCTTTCATCACGCACCATCGTGGACGGGCACTTGAGATCATGCGGGATGCCCAGAGACCACTCGGAGGTGCCCCATGCGTTTCGTCATCGTTGTGCTCGCCGTGTTAGCTCTCGACCAGCCGTTGCTGCTCGAACCACCCGTAGTGTCGGCCAAGCCGGAGTTGTTACTCAAGCGAGTCATGCCGATGCCGGGCGTGAGTGGACGCATTGACCATCTCGCGTACGACCCAGAAACCAAGCGACTCTTCGTTGCCGCGCTGGAGAACGGTTCACTCGAAGTGATCGACCTCGAGAAGGGAGAGTCGATCAAGAGCGTCAGCGGCCTTAAGGAGCCGCAGGGCGTCGTGTTCACACCGGCGACCAAGCGCGTGGTGGTTTCATGTGGAGGTGATGGGACGGTTCACGCCTAAGACGCAACGACGTTGGAGGAGAAGCTCACCGTCGATGTCGGAGACGACGCCGACAACGTGCGGCTTGATGTCGACGGAAGATTCATTGTGGTCGGTGTGGTCGGTCATGGCAGCGGAGCCGTCGCCGTGCTCGACCTGCAGACGCTGAAGAAGATCGCAGAGATCAAGCTACCTGGGCATCCGGAAGCCTTCGAGTTGGAGCGAGGGACACCACGGATCTTCGTGAACGTGCCCAGCGGTGATGAAGTGATCGTTGCCGATAGGTCAACCCAAAAGGTAATTACGACGTGGAAACTCGCCGGAGCGGGCCGCAACTTTCCGATGGCGCTTGATGCCGTCCACAAGCTTCTGTACGTCGGTTGTCGCCGCTCTGCGAAACTGCTCGTGATCGATACCGATTCGGGCACGGTTGTCGCCTCGCCGGAGTGCGTCGGTGACGCGGATGAGGTGTTTGTCGATGCCAAGTCGGGCCGCATTCTTGTGGTCGGAGGCGATGGCGGCGGAGCCATCGACCTGTTCGAGACCAAGGATCAGTTCGCTTACACCAAGCTCACATCGATGAAGACCGCCGCAGGCGCACGCACCGGTCTGCTGGTGGCTGAGCTGCGGGCGCTATTCATCGCTGTCCCGAAGCGATCGGATAAGCAGGCGGAGATCCGCGAGTACACAGTCCCAGATTGAGTCGCATTCCCGGTCAAGGCGACGCTGAAGAAGGAACTCGCGCACGACATGAAGTTCGCGACGTTCGACGCTGCCGTGAGGCGAAACGAATCTACAGCTAGCCGCGCGACGCACGGATCAAATCCCACGCCGCACGCACATGGTGCGCTTCGACGCGCGTGTGCCCGATCGACATGCGCAACACGAAGCGGCCATGGAGTTTCGTGTGCGAGAGATACGCCTTGCCGCTCGCGTTTATCCGCTGCAAGAGCTGCTCGTTTGCCTCGTCGCTTCCCCTGAGGCGGAAGCAAACCAGATTCAACGGCCGCGGCGCGACCACTTCGAACGCTGGGTCTTGGCGCACCCACGACTCGAATTGTTCCGCGAGCGCCACGTGGTGGCGCACCAGTGCTTGCAAGCCTTCTACCCCGTAGTGGCGAATCACAAACCAGAGCTTGAGCGCGCGAAATCGACGTCCGAGTGGCACGTGCCAGTCGCGATAGTCAAAGACCTCGCCGCTCTCGGTCGCTTGATTTCGGAGGTACTCGGGCAGCACACTCAAGGCATTGATGAGCGCCGCGCGGTCGCGGACCCAGAACACATCGCAGTCGAAGTTCACGAACATCCACTTGTGTGGGTTGAAGCAGTAGCTGTCCGCGAGTTCAACACCATCGTGCATCGCGCGAAATTCCTCGCATAGTGCAGCGGTTCCGCTCATCGCTGCGTCAACGTGGAACCAAAGGTTGTTCGTGTTCGCGATCTCGCCCATAGCACGGAGCGGATCCATCGCGTTGCTCGACGTGCTGCCCAGCGTCGCGCAGGCGAAGAATGGCAGACGACCCGCGTCACGATCGGTGGCGACGAGCTGGGCAAAGACATCCGGGCGAAGCGCGTGGCGATCATCGGTCTCGACGAGTCGGAGCGCGCTCTCCCCCAGCCCGGCGATCTTCATTGCCTTCGCGAGCGACGAGTGCGCGTGTTCGTTCGCATACGCAACGAGGCGCTCGGGGCACTTCGCTAGCCCGTGCGTGTTCGAGCGCAGGTTCGTGGCTCGTTCGCGCGCGGCAAGCAGCGCGCAGAGCACCGAACTCGACGCGGTGTCTTGGATGACACCGCCGCCGGCGCTGGTCGAGAGAAACTGCGCAGGTAACCCAAGCATGCCAACGAGCCAATCGAGCACGTGCGTCTCGACCTCAGTGCATGCGGGACTCGTCGCCCAGAGCATTCCCTGCACGCCGAGCCCGGCGCTGAGCAGTTCACCGAGAATGGAAGGTCCGCTTGCGTTCGCGGGGAAGTACGCGAAAAAGTTCGGGCTTTGCCAATGTGTTAGTCCAGGGACCACGATGCGCTCGACATCGTCCATCCATTGCTCGAATGGCTCGCTCGTGCGTGGCGGCGACGACGGCATTCCTGCGCGCACATCACCGGGCTTCACTTGGCTCAAGACCGGCAGGCGTTCGACGTCGTCGAGATAACGAGCGATCCAGTCAATCAGCGCGTGACCCGTCCGACGGAATTCGGCGGACGACATGTGGAGCGCCGAGGGCGAGGGGACCGGTGGGGTCGGCATGTCGAACAGGATCGGGCAAAAACAAAAAACGCGGACGGGCCAACGGCGCCGTCCGCGGTGGTTCCCTTATCCCGTCCGCCCCCACTTCGGGGGGTGATGCGAATCTACTCGCGCGCTACACCTGAGGGCAGCGCGAGTTGGCATCTTTGGGCGAAGCGGAGCAATTCTCACCCGCTCAGACTCGTCTGGAGTCTTATCGGCCACAGATTGGGTTAGTCCGCGTGCCGGGGGGGGCAGGCGTGCTGGTCACTGGGGTAGCGCATCTAAGGCGGCGCTGGCCTCGTGCATCAACGATCCAATCACGACTGGCCCGAAGTCGAGCTTGCATCCGGCGGCGGCAAAGAGATCCGGAAGCGGACGAGAACCCCCGAGCGCGAGTCCGCGCTGATAAGCAGCGAGCGCGTCCCGCTCGGATGTTCGTGATCGCATCCAGACCTGCATCGCGCCGACCTCAGCAATGCCGTATTCGATGTAATAGAACGGCAAGCCAAACAGATGCAGTTGCCGCTGCCACGAGCGCTCGTTGAAGCGCTCAAGGCCCGACCAATCGACGGTGGGGCCGAATCGCGCACCGAGATCGAGCCACGCACGAGCTCGCTCGGCGTGGGTATGTGTCGGGTGCAGGTAGACCCAATGTTGAAACGCATCAATCTGTGCGATCCAAGGCATGAGCGTCGCGAACTTCTCAAGTCGATCGCGCCGAGCGCGGTTCGCGTCAGACTCAGAGTAGAAGGTATCGAGATACGGCAGCGTCAAGAGTTCCATCGACGTACTCGCAACCTCCGCGAATTCGATCGGACTTGAGCGGTACTCAACGAGCGCGTCGTCTTTGGACAGGAGCGAGTGAAACGCATGGCCCGCTTCGTGCACCATCGTGATGAGATCGCGATGAAGTCCCGCCGCGTTCATGAAGATGAACGGTGTTCGCGATCGTTGGCGTTGATATTGGTACCCGCCCGGCGCTTTACCCACGCGGCTCTCAAGATCAAGGCAGTCGCCTTGACGCATCGAATCGAACATGCGCCCGAGTTCCGCATCCATTCGGTGGAAGATCGAGCTCGACTTGTCGACGAGCTCTTGCACGTTTTGGAATGGACGCAGCGCCGGGCGCCCCTTTGGATCAACGCCGAGATCCCACGGTCGGAGGCGTTCGAGCCCTAGCGACACTGCGCGCTCGGCGTTCAAGCGCTGCATCGCAGGTACGCACGACGCGGCAACCGAGGTGTGAAACGTCTCGCAATCGGCGGGCGTGTAGTCGAACCTCTGAAGCCGCCGATGCTGGAAATCGCGGAAATTCTCGTAGCCAGCGTTTGCCGCGACCTGCCGACGGAGCGCGATCATTTGGTCGTAGAGCGCGTCGATTCGGTCGGCGTCGACGAATCGGCGTTCGGCGGTCGCTCGCCACGCTCGCTCACGGAGCACGCGATCAGGCTCTTCGAGATACCGAGCCATCTGCGGAAGCGTCTGCGTCTTGCCGTCGAACTCGACGGTCATCGCACCATTGATCTTCGAGTACTCCTGATCGAGCTTCGTGAGCTCAGTTTCTAGCACGATGTTAGCTTCGCGGAACAGTTCGACTTCCACCGCGAGTCGGCGGAGTAGGATGCCGTATCGCGCCTGGTCGAGATCCTTCGCGTGCGGGCTGCTCACGACCTTTCGATCAAGCTCGGCACCAATCGAGCGCAACTTGGGTTGCACGTTGTCGACGAACGACGAGAACGCCTGCTGCGCCGCATCGTTGTTCGTCTGACGCGTCATGTTGATGTAGAGGTTGGCCTCCGCCTCGCCAGCCGCGGAGTCGAGTTCACTGCGGTCGAGAAGCAACTCTTCAATGCATCCCGAACACTTGAACGTCCGATTGACGAGAGCGCGGTAGAGCGGCTCAAGCGCGCTCCAGTCGGTCGCGTCGAGTCTTGCGGGAACAAACGGGCGAGCGGTCTGCGCGACCGATCCGAACGGGAGAGTTGCTGTAGTCATGGCGTTGCGAGGTCCTAGTGGTTCGGCGTTTCCGCGTCACCGACGGGTGGTCGTGGAATAACTTTCGCCGCGACGGCCGGGAGTTTCAGTCGCGTCGATGATGCGTCAGCAAGCGCCATCGCGTGCATTGGATCATCGCAGACAACAAACAAGGTCGATCCTGATCCTGAGACGTGTACCGGGCGCTCGGCGAGGGAGGTTAGTTCTTCGAGGTCATCGCGCAGCGTTGGAGCGACGAGGAGCGCAGGTGCCGCGAGATCGTTGAAACAGGCATCCGGTGAAATGCGCGGCGCGACGAGTGAGCGCACTCGCTTCGCATCGACCGCGGCGGCGCGTGTTTCGAGCAGTTGATCGAACGCACCGTACACGGGTCCGGTTGGGCACGACGCCTCGGGGAACGCGAGCACGACATGAAGATCAGGCAATGCAGCGTGCCGCTCGACGCGGTCGCCGAGCCCTTCGACAATCGCGCTGCCACCGTGAACGAGAAACGCGACGTCGGAGCCGAGCTCCGTGGCAACATCCGCGAGTTCATCGTCTGAGAGGTCGAGTTCGAAGAGACGGTTCAGCCCGTGCAGCATCGCTGCGGCATCTGACGAGCCGCCCCCTAAACCGCCGCCGACCGGGATGCGCTTGTCCATCCGGAGCTGCACCGGTAGATGACGTTCCAGTCGTCGCTCGAGAGCGAGGTGCGCGCGAACCGCGAGATCTTTTGTAATTGACCAGCCGATCTCGGTGCGCCGCTTCGCGTCGGCGTGCCAGAGGATCGCGTACCGCGACAGACTCTTGTCGGGGAGGCGCGTCAAGCGGAGGTCGTCGAACAAATCGACCGTCACCATCCATGACGCGATCGGATGCATGCGATCGACGCCAGCGGGTCCGACCGAAAGCGCGAGGTTCAGCTTCGCGGGCGCGAGTGCGACAACAGCGTCAGGCATGGAGTGTGCAGGCGAACGGTGAGCAGGCGGCGAAAATAGGGTGAGTGTTACACAACAACTAGAACTCCCATTCCGCACGATACGGCTCGGTGAGCGCGGCGCGTAGCGTCGGATCGAGCGAACCCAGGCTGGCGCGACGATTCCATTCCACCGCGCGTTGAGTGCGGTACGCGACGGTGCCGAGCAGCACCAACTCAGTGAGCGGGGCGGCGTACTCAAACCCGCAGAGCGGTGAGCCGTTGCCGGTTGTCGCGCCTTGCCGCAGAGCGTCGAGCCACTCGCGGTGATGACCGAGAGAATTCGGGATCGACGTGGGAGGCGTCACGGCATCGGGCACTTGCAAGACGAGCATCTCGTCGTAGTTCGCCATCAGGAAGCCCTTGGTGCCTTGGAAACACACGGAGAATCGGCCGAAGTAATCCTGCTTGTCTTTCCCACCGAGTTCTTGCACGGTGGGAGGCACGCGACCGCCGTCGAACCAGCGAAGGATGAGCGGATCGGCGCCGTTCGGCACCGCGTCGGGGAACACCCACG
>Ga0209490_10003522_pt1 | contig 14571 bp, 12 predicted proteins | sample MAT06_FD_187209 | JGI IMG/M metagenome (GOLD analysis project Ga0209490, IMG submission 187209) | Freshwater microbial communities from Lake Fryxell liftoff mats and glacier meltwater in Antarctica - MAT-06 (SPAdes) (version 2) | ecosystem: Environmental > Aquatic > Freshwater > Ice > Liftoff...
CTTCTAGTCACTCATTTTCAATAGAAAAGTCGAAAGTACAAAGAGCCATCTCCGAAGGTCTAAAAAGAGCAGAAAGCTATATCCAAAAAAATCTGGTTAAACTCAACCAAATAGAAAACGATCAGCATTATCAACTTTGGGGCGATCTGATCATGGCGCACATGCACGAAGTAAAAATAGGAACGAAAACGATCAGCCTCACCAACTTTTATACGAATGCCCAAGAAGAAATAAAGCTGAAAGCAGAGTTGAATGCCCAACAAAATGCAGAAGCCTTTTATAGAAAAGCAAAAAATCAACAGATCGAAATCAATAAACTAAAAGAATCCATCGGCACCAAGCAAAACGAATTGAGTCGGTTGAAAAACTTGCTTGACCAAATTGAAATGGCTACGGATTTTAAGTCGTTAAGACCTTTGGTAAACGATAAGCCCGACAAAAAGAAAGGCAATTCCCAAAAGGCCTTGCCCTATCATACGTTTGAGTATAACGGATTTCAAATTTGGGTAGGAAAGAATGCAGAAGCCAATGACGAACTGACCCAAAAATATTCTTTCAAAGAGGATTTGTGGCTGCATGCCAAAGATGTGGCGGGTTCTCACGTATTGATTAAACATCAGTCCGGCAAAAATTTCCCAAAAGACGTAATTGCACGGGCTGCAGAACTGGCTGCTTACAATTCCAAAAGAAAAACTGACAGCCTATGCCCTGTTGCGTTTACGCCAAAAAAGTTTGTGCGCAAAAGGAAAGGCGACCCTGCCGGGATGGTAGTGGTGGAGAAAGAAAATGTGATAATGGTTGTGCCTAAATTATAAATGGTTGATAGTTGTTAGTTGAGAAAATAAGATTACCCAACTCTCATTTCAGGATTTGTAATAGAGTCAACCATTTCCTCTTTTAAAAATCCGCGAAGGCTAAAGTCCTCGTCTAATTTTGGCCAATGAATGCCGGTACGGCTAATCTCATACTGTTGCAACTGCTGTAACGTAGCATCGTTAAGTCTATTACTCATAGATATACTTCTCTTCAAGACTTTTTTATTACCCAACACGATCAACATCAAGTCTAATTCTTTGTCGAAATAAACAGACTTAATCTTCAGTCCGTCTTCAAAAATTAGCTTGTCAATAGGATCGAAATTCCATTTTTTATTTTCCGAAGTATTCATACCATTTCTCAGTTAAACGTTCCTGATTTTCTTTTACAATTTCAATAATCTCACTCTCTTCCTGCTTTTTGAATGCGACCAAGTATTCAACTCTGACTTCTGGCAATAACCAAATTTTACCGTCACCGTCACCTTTTTTTACATGAATATGAGGTGGTTCGTTACGGTCTCCCGAAAAAAAGAAAAACCTGAACCCATTTATGAAGAGAACGGTGCAAACAACGGATAATAAATAACTGACAGCTGTTATTGTACTTCGTGTACCTTAATCATGTTTGATCTGCCACGTTCTTGGATTGGCATAGACGCCAAAACCACAAACACATCGCCTTTCTTTACATGGCCATCACGTTTTAAAATTTCTTCTACATCGGCAATGGTTGCATCCGTAGAGGCTGCCTTGTCATAGTGATAGGCTTTGGTTGCCCACACTAAACTCATTGTGTTGATGATGGCCCCATTGCTGGTAAAAGCAAAAATATTAGCATCTGGCCGGTGAGAGGAAGCTTTGTACGCACTGTATCCCAACTGAGTCATTCCAACAATCGCTTTTGCGTTTACGTCTTTGGCCAGTTTACAAGCCGTTAAAATCAAACTGTCGGTAAAATAGGTTGCTGACTGTGGATCGACATCTCTGAACTTGTAAAAAATCTTGCCCTGTTTTTCGACTGAGCCAATTGTGCGCACCATACTGCGGATTACTTCAATTGGGTATTTTCCGGCAGCGGTCTCTGCAGAAAGCATCAATGCATCCGCTCCGTCCATCACCGCATTGGCAACATCGTTTGTCTCCGCGCGTGTAGGGCGGGGATTTTCGATCATGCTCTCCATCATTTGCGTAGCTACGATAACAGGCTTGGCCAACTTATTACATTTCTCTACCAACATCTTCTGCACCATTGGCACTTCTTCCATCCATATCTCTACTCCTAGGTCTCCCCTTGCTACCATCACCGCATCGGTAGCAGCTAGGATAGCATCAATATTTTCCAACGCCTCGGGCTTTTCGATTTTAGCGATAATTCGGGTAGTTGATTTGTTACGATTAATAATATCACGCAAAATCTCAATGTCCTCAGCCTTGCGTACAAAAGACAAAGCCACCCAGTCGACTTTATGTTTCAAACCAAATTCCAAATCCGCCAAGTCCTTTTCGGTAAGAGAAGGGGCAGAAACTTTTGAGAAAGGTAAATTGATCCCTTTGCGAGGCTTTAGCGGTCCGCCATAAATGACTTTACACACCACATCAATGTCACGCACCTCCACGACCTTCAATTCAATCTTGCCATCATCAATCAATATCATATCTCCACGCTTCACGTCTCTGGGAAGTCCGTCATACGAAGTACTTATGAGCTCATTGTTTCCCAACACTTCGCGGGTAGTAATGATTAACTCCTGACCAGCCACCAACTCAACACCTGGCTGCATGTCGTTTACTCTAATCTTTGGGCCTTGTAAATCCTGCAACAACGCAATGTTGGTTCCCATCTCCAAATTCAACTCACGGACATAATTGATTACCTTCAAATGGTCTTCATGCTTGCCGTGAGAGAAGTTCAGCCGAAATACATCTACTCCTTCTTTGATGAGCGCATGCAGCATCTCTTTGTTGTTGGATGCGGGGCCTACGGTTGCTACAATTTTTGTTTTGTTGTAAGAGATTCTTTCCATGTGGATAATTAAAAAATAAAGTAATCCTTCGATTTTAAAGCGCCCAAAGGTATAAAAGCAACTAGTTCCATGGAAGGGATGTTTCGTAAGACTTCTTGCAATCGATTGCTTTTGCCCGTGTCGTCACTTTGAACAAACAAAATGAAATCATAATGGGCAAATTCAGGCACTAATACCGCTTTTGAGTGATCTGTTTCGTTTGGTTTGTTTTTAAACAATTTGAGAACACTAGCTTCTGAATGAAAACTAAAATAGGAAAAATTTGCCTCTATGTTGGCTTTAAAGGTAATGTGTAAATCAGGCTCCTTTATTAGTTTAACATCAAGCCAGTTATTGATTTCCCACGCCAGCTTATAACCCTTTAGTGGAGAGATAATGCCGATCAGCTCAAAATCATAAGAATAATCAATATCAAGCCGCTTTTTCTTCATTTTTAAAGGATTCGCAAATGTAGCCGCAAACGACATTGCTTTATAAAGTTTGTCAATATTGCGCTAAATCTCTTTATTTGCACCTGATTTTTGAATCATTAAACCTTATTATCATGTCTGAAATCGCACAAAAAGTAAAACAAATCATCATCGACAAGTTGGGTGTCGAAGAATCTGAAGTGACTCCGGAGGCAAGCTTTACCAATGATTTGGGAGCTGATTCGTTGGATACTGTTGAATTAATTATGGAGTTCGAGAAAGAATTCAATATTTCCATTCCGGATGACCAAGCCGAAAACATTGCTACCGTGGGTCAAGCGATATCTTACTTGGAAGAAAACGCAAAAAAATAGTTTTTCGGGTTCGTCAGTTTCTTCAAAAAAATATGACTTTTAAAAGAGTTGTTATAACTGGGGCAGGTGCGCTTACCCCAATTGGTAATACCCTTCGCGAATATTGGAATGGTCTATCACAGGGAAAAAGCGGAGCTGCCCCTATTACAAAATTTGACACCACTCTTTTTAAGACAAAATTTGCGTGCGAAGTGAAAGGGTTTGATCCAACCCAAATCATGGAGAAAAAAGAAGCCCGAAAATTGGATCCTTTCGCTCAATACGCCATGGCTGTTGCCGATGAGGCCATTGTAGATTCAAAATTAGATCTGGAAAAGGTCAATAAAGACCGCGTAGGGGTTATCTGGGGATCGGGAATCGGTGGCTTGTTCACCTTTCAGGAAGAGATGAGAGCTTTTGCGGCAGGCGATGGAACCCCACGATTCAACCCTTTCTTCATTCCAAAAATGATTCCGGATTTAAGCGCAGGTCATATCTCAATCAAATACGGCTTTCAAGGACCGAATTATGTCACCGTTTCTGCTTGTGCTTCCTCCACCAATGCCATCTATGATGCCTACACGTATGTCAAATTAGGTAAGGCAGATGTTATTGTATCGGGTGGCTCAGAGGCAGCAATTTGTATCGCTGGCGTGGGTGGATTTAATGCGTTGAAGGCATTATCCGAAAGAAATGATTCTCCTGAGACAGCCTCAAGACCCTATGACAAAACCAGAGATGGCTTTGTGTTGGGAGAAGGTGCTGGTGCGTTGATCATAGAAGAGTACGAGCACGCTAAAAAAAGAGGCGCAAAAATCTATGGCGAAATCATCGGAGGCGGAATGTCGGCAGATGCTTACCACATTACCGCTCCACATCCAGAGGGAAGCGGCATTATAAAAGTAATGAACTATGCCCTTGAAGAGGCTGGTATTAAACCGGAAGAAGTGGATTACATCAATACGCACGGAACTTCGACACCGCTAGGTGACATTGGAGAAATCAAAGCGATTCAAAAAGTATTTGGCGATCATGCTTACAAAATGAACATCAGTTCTACCAAATCAATGACGGGTCACTTACTTGGCGCTGCAGGTGCCATTGAAGTAATTGCCTGTTTATTGGCTCTTGAGGAAGGAATCGTTCCGCCCACCATCAATCACACTACAGACGATGATGAATTGGATCCGCGCTTGAATTTAACTTTCAACACCGCTCAAAAGAAGAATGTGAAAGTTGCTTTGAGTAACACATTCGGCTTCGGTGGTCACAACGCGTCTGTCATTATTAGAAAAGTAGAGTAAGTAGCCTGTGTGGAACTTACTGACTTTAACTAAGCCCAATTCAAAAGAAGATAAAAAACTCATTACCGCAATCAAGACGATTGCCGGGTTTACTCCTACCAATCTTGCGCTATATCGATTAGCCACGCTTCACAGTTCTAAATCCAAAGAAATCATTGGCTTTCGCGAGTCCAATGAACGACTGGAATACCTAGGAGATTCCATCTTGGGCGCAGCCGTTGCCGATTATCTTTTTAAAAAATATCCATTCAAAGACGAAGGCTTTCTTACAGAAATAAGGTCGCGGATTGTCAACCGTGAGTCGCTGAACAACCTTGCACGAAAAATAGGCATCGGATCCATTGTTCGATTCGATCAAAAGAACACGCAGCTTCAACATGTGATTTTAGGAAACACATTGGAAGCCCTGGTGGGAGCCGTCTACCTCGACAAAGGGTACTTGAGCACGAAAAAGTTTGTTGTTGATAAACTCATCCAACCCTATTTTGATCTAGAAATAGTTGTTAATTCAAACAATAACCATAAGAGCAAATTGATTGAGTGGGCGCAACGCAAAGGAAAAGAGATTCAGTTTGATTTGGTCGAATCAAAAAAAACAGGAAGAAACAACAAGGAGTTTTCCGTTCAGGTAATCATTGGCGCGGAAACTTTTGGCTTGGGGCATGGCTTTACCAAAAAGAAAGCTGAGCAGAGTGCCGCTGAGAAAACATGTGCGATGTTAGAGATTTAGCCGTGTCATTTATTGTAACTTGCTGTCGGCTGAATTAACCTTTGATAATGTCTTTAAATAGAATTCTAAAAATTGGTGGCGCTACAGTAAATCAGATCCCGTTTGATTGGAAGAATAATGTAACAAACATTATTTCTGCCATTGAAGCCGCCAAAAGAGAAAGCGTTTCTATACTTTGTTTGCCCGAGCTTTGCCTTACGGGATATGGCTGCGAAGATGTTTTTTTGAGTGACTGGCTTTCCGCGAAAGCGTGGGTGCATCTACAAGAAATAATTCCGCATTGCGAAAACATCACCGTTTGTATTGGGCTCCCCATTCGAATGGACGGAATTACTTACAATGGCGCCTGCGTCATCTCCAACAAAAAGATTCTAGGCATTACGCTGAAGCAGAATTTGGCGCGCGATGGCGTGCATTACGAACCACGTTGGTTTGACGCATGGCCGTCTGGTTTGGTCAAGGAAATCGTAGTGCAGGGTGAGACCGTTTCCGTGGGTGATCTGATTTATGAAGTAAGTGGAATCAAATTTGGATTTGAAATATGCGAAGACGCTTGGCGCAAAGAAAAAAGGCCTGGCTACAAACTTTGCGAGCGGGGCGTTGATTTGATCTTTAACCCAAGCGCCAGTCATTTTGCAATGGGCAAAAGCGAACTCCGAGAAAAGGAAGTTGTCATTGATGGATCAGCAAAATTTAATTGCGCGTATGTGTTTGTAAACCTTCTTGGCAACGAAGCCGGAAGAATGATTTACGATGGCGATATAATTTTCGGTCAAAACGGAAAATTGCTAAAAATCAACGACCGCCTTTCTTTTCAACCGTTCAACCTGCACTACTGCGAAATCAATTTTGATCAGCCCGAGCTCACAAAAATTCACGTAAGTACCGATAACAAAAAACGGAACGAAGAACTTGCCCGTGCAGCTTCGCTTGGGCTGTATGATTATCTTAGAAAAAGTAAAGCTAAGGGATTTGTATTGAGCTTAAGTGGTGGCGCTGATTCTTCGCTATGTGCTATTTTGGTATCGGAAATGGTGAGGCGCGCTACCAATGAACTTGGATTGGAGAATGTTGCCTTAACATTGAATATCGCTCCAGTCAAAGATGTAAAAGAGGCAGTCTCAAAAATCTTGACGTGTGCCTATCAGGGCACAAAAAACTCATCGGATACAACCTTTAATGCGGCTGAACAATTGGCCCGCTCGATTGGAGCGCAATTTAATCATTGGTTGATCGATGACGAGGTATCCTCTTACGAACAAAAAATCGAAAAAGTACTCGGACGCAAACTCACGTGGGAGCAAGATGACATTGCCAAACAAAATATTCAAGCTCGCTCACGATCACCGATTATCTGGATGTTGGCCAACGTAAAACAATCCGTTCTCATCACAACCTCCAATCGCAGTGAGGGAGATGTAGGCTACACCACCATGGATGGCGACACCAGTGGAAGTCTCGCACCGATTGCCGGACTAGATAAACCATTTATCATTCAATGGCTGAAATGGGCAGAAAAGGAATTGGGCTATACTGCTCTCTCGTATGTAAACAATCAACAACCCACTGCCGAACTAAGGCCTCTTGAGCGGACTCAAACAGACGAGAAGGACCTCATGCCCTATGCGTTACTCGTTGAAATTGAAAGCCTCGCTATACAGGAAAGGCGGTCTCCAAAAGAAGTTTACTTGGAGTTATCCAAAACACAGTTTAATACCAATCTGAAAGAGTACATAAAAAAGTTCTTTCGGCTTTGGTCAGCGAACCAATGGAAGCGCGAACGATTAGCACCCTCCTTCCACTTGGATGACATTAATGTAGATCCACGCAGTTGGTGCCGTTTCCCCATCTTATCAGGAAGTTTTGCAGAAGAACTAAAAGAGCTTGATAACATTTAAGTAATACAGTCCTATAACTTAGGTTGGGGCATTGACCATTACTGGTTATCTTTGATTTTATTTTTTTCGTTGTTAAACACCCGATCAAACTACACGTCTAATCCCTATTTATGATCAGTTACATCATCTGGAACGGCAGTCCTGAAATATTCTCCATCTGGGGTTTCTCCCTACGCTACTACGGGCTGCTTTTTGCATTGGGATTTTTAATTACCCAACAAATACTCTACTACATTCACAAAAAAGAAGGCAAGCCAGAAAAAGATGTTGATACGCTGACTGTTTACATGATTGTTGCCACGATTATTGGCGCTCGATTAGGGCACGTTATTTTTTATGAGCCTTCTATGCTATGGACAGACCCACTTGGCGTGCTGCTTCCTTTTCAAATTTGGCCATTCAAAATGACAGGCTATACTGGCTTGGCCAGCCACGGGGCGGCCATTGCTATTCTATTTGCACTATGGCTTTACAGCCGAAAGAAAAAACCAGGTCAAAACTATTTACAAATATTAGATCGAATCGTAATTTTGGTTTTTCTCGCAGCAGGGCTAATCAGGTTAGGTAATTTCTTCAATTCCGAAATTATTGGCAAACCTGCGAACAATCCATTTAGCGTTGTCTTTATTCACCCACTCACTGAACGAATTCTTTACGATCGAGATGGCAATAATCCAGTCGCGTCATTGGAAATAGAGAAAGACAAAAACAAAACCGAAGGCAGAAATGGACGCGTGCCTATTAACATTTATTTATTCTTTAAGCCCGGCACTTCCGAGGCTGCGGCCAACGAATTTGTGCAATGGCAGGTAAGAAACCAACTAGTGGCCGATAGCGAATTCATTGAAGAGAATGCTTCACCACTCGACTACGCAGTTTCCCTCGAATCTTCGGGCACGTATGCCGCTAAGATTAGTACCCTTGGTATTGCAAGACACCCCGCGCAATTGTATGAATCAATCTCATGCTTCCTTTTGTTCTTCTTCTTCTTTTGGTATTGGTCGCGTTACAAAAACAATTTGCCAGAAGGAAGGATTTTTGGATGGTTCATGATTATGCTTTGGAGCCTGCGCTTCGCATACGAGTTTTTAAAGGAACCCCAAGTGGAGTTTGAAAAAGACTTGGCTTTAAACATGGGACAAAACTTAAGTATTCCATTGATACTCATTGGCGTTTTTGTTCTGATAAGATCGTACCGACCAAAGCAGCGTGTCATTTGATCAGAATTGAAAAACGAGTGCGTCATCAATTAATCGTTCTTTCTTGCATAACCGTCTTTTGCGGACAATTGAATCTTTCTTTTTCTCAAGACAAAGAAACAGACAGCCTGTTGCAGGTAACTGGCGACACTAGCCGAATATTTACCGTAAATCGGATCTTGATTATCGGTAACAAGCGAACGCGAGATGCAATTATTTCCAGAGAGCTTTCGCTAAAACCAAGTGATACCATAAGGGCGCGAAAATTAACCGAAACACTTTTGTGGGATAAACGCAAACTTTATAATCTGCGCCTTTTCAACGTAGTCACCGTGCGAAGCCTTCAAATGTCAGCCAACACCATCGATCTTTTGGTTGAAGTAGAAGAGCGTTGGTATACTTGGCCTGTACCTATTTTTGAGTTATCCGATCGAAATTTTAATGAGTGGTGGCAAACCTACAATCACGATTTAAATAGGGTGAATTTTGGTATTAGACTTGATCAGTTCAACTTCAGAGGAAGGAATGAAACTGTACAGCTAACTGCTCAATTTGGTTTCACCCAACGCTTTGGATTGAGGTACAGTATTCCTTACATCGACAAGCGTCAGAAGCAAGGCCTCGGTTTTAACTTTGAATATGGCAATCCTAAAAACATCGACTATTTTACCAAAGATCACCGACTGCTTTTTTTGAATAGTCCAAAGCCAGTGCGTGTATATCACAGTGGTGGAATAGAATATACGTATCGTAAGTCGTTTTTTGAAACACATTCCCTTTCCTTGTCCTACAACAGCGCTCAGGTAAGCGATACAATTGCGATCTTAAATCCAATCTATTTTACGGCAGCATCCAATCGACAACGTTTTTTCAATCTTTCTTACACCTTTAAATCAGAACATCGAGATGTGGTTATGTATCCGTTGAAAGGATATCAATTCACCGGACACGTTGAAAGAACTGGTTTCGGGATCGAAGGTCCAATTAATCAATGGGTACTTAGCCTCACCTACGCATATCACCGCGATCTGCAAAAAGGTTATTATTTCTCAAACTTCGCTTCCGCTTTTTTAAGCACTCCATCAGAACAACCGTATTCATTCTATGGAGCGCTTGGCTACCAACGACAATTGGTTCGTGGCTATGAAGTGTTTGTGATTCAAGGCCCCAAATTTTTTGTGGATCGCACCACTTTAAAGAAAAAGATTTTTTCAAAAGTATGGAACTGGAACAGCATGCCGCTTCAGCAATTTCGCTATTTACCTTTTGCCGTTTATTTGAAAAGTTTTTTGGATGTAGGCTATGTTGAAAACTATCCTTACTATGAATCCCTCAATCTCAATACCCGGTTGTCGAACAAATTACTGGCTGGCTATGGTGGCGGAGTGGACTTTGTTTTCCCCTACGATGCGGTTTTGCGGATAGAATATACTTTCACGCGTGAAGGTACGCAAGGCTTTTTCTTCAATTTGAAGAAAGAATTCTAGAATTCATAACTCAAATCTTTTACTTTAGTGTATCAAACCCTGCTATGTGAGATCCAATATCTTACTTCTCATGTGCTTATTTTGCGCACAGCAGCCTGTAGCGCAGAGTATTTCCACATTGATGGGCGCGCGTCAAGCTGGGATGGCCAATACCTCTGCCACACATTCAGATGAGTGGAGCCTGTTCAACAATATTGCCGGACTTGCCAGTCTAAAGAATAAAAGTGTGGGCTTTGCCTATGAAGCAGTCCCATCTTTGCTCGGTGCCAACCGGATGGCCGTGGCAGTGACTACAAACCAACGCTGGGGCAACATTGGCTTTGGTGTATTCCGATTTGGTGATGACATCTACAGCGAACAACTCATTTCCGCTGGCTTTGCAAATCAAATTGGAGTCACTTCGTTGGGAATAAAAGTCAACTACGTTCAATACCGAGCCGATGGATTTGGAACCAGCAATACTGTAACGCTAGATTTTGGCGGAATTACACAACTCACTCCGCAAATTAACATTGGTGCATACGTCAATAACCTAACCCAGTCGGCTTTGCGCAACCGCGATGGGGATCGACTGCCTACGCAATTGGTTTTGGGTGTTGGTGTAAAACCGTCTGAAAAAATATTTATAACCACCGAACTGCAAAAAGACATTGATTACAAACCTACTTGGCGAACCGGGCTAGAGTATTCGATTTATAAAAGTGTTTTCGTCCGCACGGGATTTAACTTTAACCCACAAGCGGCCTTCTTTGGGTTGGGCTTTCACAAAAAAAATCTAAAAGTTGACTATGCTATTCGTTTCAATCAGTTGGCAGGCACCACTCATCAAGCATCAGCCATCTACTTGATCCCCGCCAAGGAAAAAAAATGAGGATCAGCGTACTTATACTAGCATTTACTTTTCTTCATTGCATCAGTCGCGCGCAAGATTATCCCCGCAAAGAAATCAATCCCTCGACATTAGTGGACGATATTTTTGCTACACAAGAGCTAGGTATCAACTATCAGGACTTGTATGAAAACTACCTGCAGTTAATTTCAAATCCACTGGATCTAAACAGAGTAACCGATGAGCAACTACGCGCCTTCTATCTTTTAAGTCCGCAACAAATCCAATCTTTGCTCTCTTATCGAAGGGAAGCGGGGCCATTTCAATCTGTGTATGAATTACAAAACATAGAGGGCTTCTCAAAAGAAATTTTCTTAAAATTAATCCCGTTTGTAACGGTTATAGATGAAAGTACCTACTTCAATAAAAATGTATTCAAAAGAATTTTAGAGGAGCAAAACAACTACCTGCTTTTACGCTATACACAAACCCTTGAAGATCAAAAAGGCTACTCAAATAATACCGATAGCAGTAGTCGGTATGCTGGTGACCCCGGAAATTTCTATGCCCGCTTTCGCACCAGCAAACCCGGAGATTTTAGCTTGGGGTTCACACTTGAAAAAGATGCCGGAGAAAAATTGATATGGAACCCTGCAAAAAAAGTCTACGGCTTTGATTACATCTCCTTTCATGCGCAAACCCTAAACAAAGGGAGAATCAAAAACTTGATTTTGGGAGATTTTCAAGCGCAATTTGGACAGGGCATCGTATTGGGCTCGGTGTTTGGCATTGGTAAAAATGGTGAAGCAGTCACTACGGTACGAAGAAGTAATCTTGGATTTATGCCCTACACATCGTTATATGAAGCGGGTTACTTTCGGGGGGCTGCCGTATCTTATGTAGCCGCAAAAAATTTCACCATACATGCGATGGCATCAACGCGTGGGCGAGATGGCAACGTGCAAGACTCTGTTCAAGCTATTTCATCGTTTGGATTTTCGGGGCTGCATCGCACACCAAATGAAATAGCAAACCGAAATGCGTTGATGGAAACCAACCTAGCGTTGGTAGCCAATTACAAAAATCAATACATCGATGCGGGTGTGTTGGTTCATTCCACTCAATTTAGCCTACCTCTCTCGCGAAGGAGCACGCCTTACAACCAATTTCAATTCAACGGAAAAGAAAATACAAACGTGAGCACGTTTTTCAATTACTCGATCCGCAACGTAACACTCTTTAGCGAATTTGCCCACACACTTCAGCATGGAAGTGCAGCCGTTCTGGGAATGCTGGCTAGTCTCACCCCAAAACTCGATGTATCACTTCACTATCGAAACTTTGATCGGAATTTTTACAGCTTCTACAGCAACGCATTGGCAGAAAACTCCATTCCACAAAACGAAACCGGCTTATATTGGGGATGGAAGTATTCATTCAACAAGAAAGCATCGCTGGCAGGCTATGCCGATCTTTTTCGCTTCCCTTGGCTAAAATACAGAAGCTACTCGCCATCAGACGGCAGTGAATGGTTAATTCGGTTTAACTATCGGCCGACTAAAACTATTTACCTCTTCCTTCAAGCAAGGGAAGAAAGCAAACAACGAAATACGGGCACCGAAGCAAATCTGTACTTAACTGCACCAGGTATAAAAAGAAACTATTGGGTAAACATTGACTATGCGGCCTCCGCTTCGCTCACATTTAAAAGCCGTGCACAGTTCAGCACCTTTGAATTGGCCGGAAAGAATACGGAGGGCATGGCCATTATGCAAGACGCTTCGTTCGACTGGGGTAAACTTTCTCTATCAGGAAGATATGTGTTGTTTGATACGGAAGATTATGACAACCGAATATACGTTTACGAGCGAGATGTATGGCTGGCATTTACTTTCCCTGCCTATAGCGGCAGAGGTGTTCGGCACTTTTTATTACTGCAGTGCAGGGTCAGCAAAAAACTGGATTTTTGGATAAGATGGGCACAATCCCGTTTTACGGACCGCGATGTGATTGGATCTGGCAGAGAAACAATAGTGGGAAATACCCGAAATGATGTTAGATTTCAGGTCAGAATCAGATTTTAACAGACAACACCAACTAAGACCTCGGAGGTTTTTACAACCTCCGAGGGTCAAAAAAAAGAATAACCATGCACGCAATAAAATTGGTGACCCCAGGAGTGCTTTTGATGCTTTGCCTCGGGCTTTTCGCTTTCATCCTCGTCTTTCGATTTATATTCAATCAGAAAAAGCGAAAATGAGTCAACCCTTAGTATTGGCATTTTGTCGTTCACTTCGTAACTTTATCGAAACAACCCCCCTTTTATGAATTACATCATTGACATTTCGCCTATTCAACTTAAAATTTCTATGAGAAAAATCAATTACCTGCTTGCCCTTATCGTTGTTTCCCTGCTTTCTCTCTGCATCGCCTCGTTCACGTTCGCGCAGACCACGAAAAAGATATTGGAGTTACCGGAGTTCAAAAGCATTTATGTAAATAGCAATTATACTGTTTACCTAAAGCAAACTAATAAACAAGAAGTCAGTGTTGAGGCATTGACAGAAATTTATGAACTGACTACTATCAAAGTAGAGAATGGCGTATTGTTGATCAACGTAGAAAGAAAACCCGACAGCCCCAACAAAAGCATTTGGTCAAAAATTGACGACATCAAGTTAAAGCCTACGATGAAACTAATGGTGAGCGTAAAAAATATTTCTGAACTGCAAGTAAATGGCAGTGGCAAAATTATTTCTGAGAATTCCATTGCTTCAGATTATTTGAGCCTGGGCGTGGCGGGCAGCGGCAGCATTGAGTTAGATATCAAAGGCAATAATTTAAAAACCGAAGTCAGCGGATCTGGAAGTGTAACGTTGAAAGGCTATGCCACCGCCAACGATATATCAATGAGCGGAAGTGGAAGCATAAGCGCCTTCACCTGCGAATTGGAAAATGCCAAAGTAAAAATGAGTGGCTCCGGCAGCTGCGAACTAAATGTGACCAGCACCCTTGAAGCTACCGTTCTTGGTAGTGGCACACTCAAACATAAGGGTAACACCAAGAATTTGACCAAGAAAGTATATGGCTCAGGCTCGGTAGATCGAGCGTACTAGTAAAAAATAGCCATCACAAAAGCCCCAGCTACTAGCAGTTGGGGCTTTTTTTATGCCCCCTCAAAATTTCTCTGCGTTTTTTAAAAATACGGGGGCAACCCCGTTGCCAACCTAAGGAAGATTTATATATCTTGTTCCACCGGATGTAGGAAAAACCTAAAAAAACAACCCCGCTTTTGGGCAGGGCTATTTTAAATGTTTTCACAACGGCAAAATCCTTATGGTTATGGATTCCAAATTAATGCTAAATAAAAAAGCTCCACCGAAGCAGGGCTGAGAAATTCTTCGGCTTATAGCCTTATTGTGTCATCAAACCTCCAAGGTTTCAAAAACCTTGGAGGTTTGAAATAGGGGTTTTTTTAAAAAAAGGCGGTTTAAAAAAAGTAAAGAAGCTATAAAAAAA
>Ga0209490_10003523_pt1 | contig 14570 bp, 14 predicted proteins | sample MAT06_FD_187209 | JGI IMG/M metagenome (GOLD analysis project Ga0209490, IMG submission 187209) | Freshwater microbial communities from Lake Fryxell liftoff mats and glacier meltwater in Antarctica - MAT-06 (SPAdes) (version 2) | ecosystem: Environmental > Aquatic > Freshwater > Ice > Liftoff...
CAAGGCCAGGCGCGGAACCGGCTCCGCCGGGCCGCTGCCTGAGAACCCTCGGGGGACAGCGACCGAAGGGAGCGTGGGGGCTCCATCAACGTGGGGGCTACATTCAATCTGCGTCTTTGAACGCGACCTCGCGCTTGTTCTTGATCGACGGCAGCATCACCACCACGACCATCAGCACAGCGGCAATCAGCAGCGCCGCTGACAGCGGCCGCGTCATGAAGGTGCTCCAGTCACCCCGGCTCAGCAGCAGCGCGCGGCGCAGGTTCTCTTCCATCATGGGGCCGAGGATGAATCCCAGCAGCAATGGCGCCGGCTCGCAGCCCAGCTTGTAGAAGACGTAGCCAAGGATCGCGAAGCCCGCGCCCATGTAGACGTCGAAGTTGTTGTTGTTCAGCGTATAGAGGCCGATGCAACAGAAGGACATGATCGCCGGGAAGAGGAAGCGGTAAGGCACCGTCAGCAACTTGATCCAGATGCCGATGAGCGGCAGGTTCAGGATGACGAGCATGGCGTTGCCCACCCACATGCTGGCGATCAGCCCCCAGAAAAGCTCGGGGTTGCTCGTCATCACTTGCGGGCCGGGCTGTATGCCCTTGATGGTCATCGCGCCCACCATCAGTGCCATCACCGCGTTGGGCGGGATGCCCAGCGTCAGCATGGGGATGAAGCTGGTCTGCGAACCCGCGTTGTTGGCGCTCTCGGGGCCGGCCACACCGCGGATGTTGCCCTGGCCGAAAGGCACCTCGCCGGGCCTCATGGGCATCTTCTTTTCCAGCGTGTAGGCGGCGAAAGAAGACAACAGCGCGCCGCCGCCCGGCAACACGCCGAGGATGGAACCCAGTGCCGTGCCACGCACCACCGCCGGCCAGGCGTCGCGGAAGTCCCGCCGCGTCGGCCACAGGCCCTTCACGTCCTTGGTGAAGACCTCGCGCTTCTCAGCGGGCTGGCCCAGGTTGGCGATGATCTCGCCGAAGCCGAACACGCCCATCGCAATGGCCACGAAGCTGATGCCGTCCGTCAGCTCGGGGATGTCGAAGCTGTAGCGAGGCACCCCGGAAATCACGTCGGTGTTGATCTGCCCCATCAGCAACCCGAACAGGATCATCGCGATGGCCTTGACCAGCGAACCCGAAGCCAGCACCACCGCGCCGATGAGGCCCAGCACCATCAGGCTGAAGTACTCGGCAGAGCCGAACTTGAAAGCCAACTCGGTCAGCGGCGGCGCAAAGGCCGCGATGATGATGGTGCCCACGCAGCCCGCGAAGAAGCTGCCCAGTCCGGCGGCGGCCAGCGCCGCACCCGCGCGCCCCTTTCTGGCCATCTGGTAGCCGTCGATGGCCGTCACCACCGAGCTGCTTTCACCCGGCACGTTGATCAGGATGGCGGTGGTGCTGCCGCCGTACTGCGCGCCGTAGTAGATGCCGGCCAGCATGATGAGTGCCGGCGTGGCGTCCAGCGCATAGATGCTGGGCAGCAGCATCGCGATGGTGGCCACCGGCCCCAACCCGGGCAGCACGCCGATCAAGGTACCCAGCAAAGCACCGAAGAAGGCGTAGGAAAGATTGGTGACAGTAAAAGCAACGCCGAAGCCGAGCGCGAGGTTGTTCAGGAGATCCATGCGCCGCCCTTCAGCTGCCGAAGAAGGAAGGCCAGAGCGGGATCGTCAGGGACAAGCCCTTGATGAAAATGCCCCAGCTCATCAGCGTGATGACGGCGGCATTCACCAGCGCCTCTTTCCAGCGGAACTCGTCGCCCGCCTGCGCCGCCACGAAAACCAGCAGCGGCAGCGAGATGATCATGCCCAGTTTGGGCAGGATGACGCCGAAACCGGCCACGGCGACCACGATGATGAGCAGCGGCCTCCAGGCCCAGGCGCCGATCTTGTCGCCGCCTTCCACTTCGAAGGTCAGGGCCTTGAAAAGCACCATCGCACCCAGCACCGCCATCAAGACGCCCAGGCCGAAGGGAAAGTAGGCCGGGCCGGGGCGCGCCGAGCTGCCGAAGTTGTATTCCGTGGCGCCCCAGGCGAACCCCAGGCCCACGACGATGAACATGAGTCCAGACCAGAAGTCCTTCTCGCTCTTGATCTTCAAGCCTTGTCTCCTCGAATGGCGGGGCACGCCCTCCCCCCACCGCAGGCGAAAGCCCTTGGCAGTGGGGCGCGATTCTAGGGACGCAGCTTCGTGGCCCCGCTGTGGTTTCCACGTAAGGCGGGGCCGCTCTCAAGATCACCCCTGCGCGGTGGTGATGCCGGTTCAGCGCTCGATCTGCGGCGTGCTGCGCATCACTTCTTCCATCGTCGTCAGGCCCTCGGCCACTTTCATGGCGCCCGTCAAGCGCAAGGGGCGCATGCCGTCGCGCATGGCCTGCTTGCGCAGCTTCGCAGCGTCAAGCCCGGGGTGGATGGCGGCGCGCGAGGCGTCGGTCATCACCAGCAGTTCATACAGGCCGGCGCGGCCGCGGTAGCCGGTGTGGCGGCACTCCAGGCAGCCCACGGCCTTGTAGGGCCGCACGCCGCCCGAAAGCCGCCACGGCCGCACGGCCTCGTCCAGAGATTCACGCGTGATGTTGTCGTCGCGCGTCTTGCAGGCCGGGCACAAGGTGCGCGCCAGGCGCTGCGCCAGCACGCCCACCACGGTGGCACTGATGAGATAGCTGGGCACCCCGAGGTCGGCCAGACGCGTGATGGCACCCACCGCGTCGTTCGTGTGCAGCGTGCTGAAGACGAGGTGGCCGGTGAGCGCGGCCTGGATCGCCATTTCGGCGGTGGCCAGATCGCGGATCTCGCCCACCATGATGATGTCCGGGTCTTGCCGCATCAGCGCGCGCAGGCCTTCGGTAAAGCCCATGTCGATGGCCGGCTGCACCTGGGTCTGGTTGAAGGCCGGCTCGATCATCTCGATGGGGTCTTCGATGGTGCAGACGTTCACCTCTTCAGTGGCCAGTTGCTTGAGCGTGCTGTACAGCGTGGTGGTCTTGCCGCTGCCGGTGGGGCCGGTGACGAGGACGATGCCGTGGGCGCGACCGATCAATTCTTGCCAGGCCGCGGCCTCGTGTTCTGCGAAGCCCAGCGCGCTGAGCCCCTTGATGGTGGCCTCGGGGTCGAAGATGCGCATCACCATCTTCTCGCCGAAGGCGGTGGGCAGGGTGGACAGGCGCATTTCCACCTCGCCGCCCGGGCCTTCTGCGCTGTCGGGGCGGCGTGTCTTGATGCGACCGTCCAGCGGGCGGCGCTTTTCCACCACGTCCATGCGGCCCAGCAGCTTGATGCGCGCCGTCATCGCGCTCATCACCGTGAGAGGCACCTGGTAGACGGTGTGCAGCACGCCGTCGATGCGAAAGCGGATGGCGCCCTTGTCGCGGCGCGGCTCGAGGTGGATGTCGCTGGCGCGCTGGTCGAAGGCGTACTGCCACAGCCAGTCGACCACCTGCACCACGCCCTGGTCGTTGGCGTCCAGCGCCTTGTTGGCCTTGCCCAGTTCCACCAGTTGCTCGAAGCTGGCGCTGGTGGCGTTCTCACCGCTCTTTTGCGCTGCGCGAACGTTGCGCGCCAAGGCATAGAACTCGGTGGTGTAGCGGCGCACTTCGTCGGGATTGGCCACCACCAGGCGCACGTGGCGGCGGGTGTGGCTCTCGATCTCGGCCACCCAGGCCACGTCGAAGGGCTCGGCGGTAGCGATGGTGACTTCGGTGCCCGAAAAGGTGACGGGCAAAGCGCGCCGCAGCTCGGCGTACTGCACGCTCATCACGTCGGCCACACGGCCGACATCGACCTTCAACGGGTCGATGCGCAGGTAGCTCAGGCCGCAACGGCCGGCCAGCCATTCGGTGAGCGCTTCGGTGTCGAGCAGGCGGCCGGTCTTGGGGTGCGACAGGCCGGCGGCGCCCAGGCGCACCAGCGCGTGCATGCTGGAAGGCCCGGCGCGAAAACGCGCCGCCACCTGTTCGGCGTTTTCCGGGCTGACCCAGCCGTCTTCACGCAACCAGTCCAGCAGCATCGGCCACTCGAGCCGGCCTTTTGCCAGCGGCGGTTTGGCGGTGGCAGCTTCAGGCGGCGTGTGGAGTTTGGAAACAGTCTGGGACCGGCTCATGGGGGGACTAGGCTGGGATAGAGGTGGAGGTGAAGGTCGATTCAGACAGAGTGGTAGCGGCTGTGTCAGCTGCCTGCGCCTGGTAAGGCCGCACCATGCGCAACCACTTGCGCGCCGGCAGTCCCAGGGCGCCGTGGCGTTGTTCGATGACCGCCGCGCGGGCCGTCAGGGCTTCGCGCTCGGGCACCACCACATCGCGCCCAGCCACCACCACTGTGTTGCCTTCACGCGTGGGGCGAAGGCTCCAGACCTGGTGGCTGCCGAAAGCCGCTGCGATGCGCGAGATGCTGTCATGGAAGCTGGCGTGGCGACCGAAGAGATTGACGCTCATCACCCCCCCTTCTTCCAGCACCGCGCGGCAGGCGCGGTAGAAGCTTTCATCGTCCAGCACGGGCGCGGCGGCCTCTTCGTCGTACAGATCGACATGCAGCAGACGCACGCTGGCTGATACAGCCTGCGCCAGCCAGTCGGCCGCGTCGCCGCGCACCACTTCGGCGGCGGCCGGCAGATGGAACCACACTGTGTTGGCGGCGATGACCTGCGGGTTGATCTCGACCACCGTGGTGGCCATCTTCAGCTGCACCGCCGTGAAACGCGTCAAGGCCCCGGCGCCCAGCCCGAGCTGCACGGCCACGCCCTCGCCCAGGCGTTCTGTGGGCAACCACAGCAGCGCGGCCAGCATGCGCTGCACGTAGTCGATCTCCACCACCTGCGGCTTCTTGATGCGCATGCCGCCTTGAATCCAGATGCTGTCCAGGTGCAGGTAGCGCACGCCGTCTTCTTCGCTAAGGGTAACCGAGGGCAGGCTGCGCGCGGTGCGGGCCGTGCGTGTGTCTTTCTTGCTCATTCAGCTTCCATCGGCGGCGTCAGCAGCCCTGCCTGTTCAAAAGCGGCCTGCCAGGCCGCGTGTTTGCGCGCAAAACTCCAGCTCGCGTTGGCCGGGCTGGTCGAGGGCAGCTTCACGACCCTGTACCCCAGCGCGGCGACATGCTTCATCGCCCGCGCGGATTCACCCCCGTTGTGCGCCACACAGTGCAACTGCGGCGCCAGGCGGCGCAGGCTGGAGAGATCGTTCATTTCTGCGTCCTCGATGGCCTGGTCCAGGCTGCCTTCACGGCGGCAGTGGGCGTAGATGTCCCAAAGGCCCAGGCCGCGCCGGCGCACTTCGGCAAGGCGCTGGGCGTAGGGCAGCGCGACGAGGTCGATGCCCCAGATGGCACCCAGCAGCGGCCAGAACTGGTTGCGCGGGTGGGCGTAATACTGCTGCGCCCGCAGCGAGGCCACGCCGGGAAAGCTGCCCAGCACCAGAAGCCGCGTGGCGCGGCCCACCACGGGTGGCAGGCCTTCCAGGCGCGAGTTCAAACGCGAGTTCAGGCCCAACTGCGGGCCTGGTGCGGCCGGCATCTCACTCCATTGCGGGCCTGGTGGCGCAGGCACCGCACTCAAACGCAGGCCGCCAGCCGCGGCAACGCGGCATGCGCATTGGCACTGGTGCGCTGCGCCGTTTCTTCCAGGCTCCAGCCGCGCAGGCCGGCCAGCACGGCGCCAATGCGCGGCAGCTCAGCGGGTTCGTTGCGGCCCTGCGGCTGGCCGGCGGCGCGCTCTGCGGCGCTGCGGTACAGCCACTGCGGCGGGATGTCGGGCGCGTCGGTCTCCAGCACCAGGGCCGTGGCGGGAAGCTGCTGCGCCAGCGCACGGATCTGCAGCGAACGCTCGAAACTCAGCGTGCCGCCGAAGCCGAGCGCGAAGCCGCGTGCGACGAATTGCCCGGCCTGCACCGCGCTGCCGTTAAAGGCGTGGGCGATGCCACCGACCACATCGATCTGGCGCAGGCCGTGCAACAACGCGTCGGCCGAACGCCGCACGTGCAGGATGACGGGCAAGCCGGCATCGCGCGCCAACTTCAGCTGGGCGCGGTAGTAGCGACGCTGGAGCTCGCGGTCCAGGTTCGGCACGAAGTGGTCGAGGCCGATCTCGCCCACCGCCACCAGGTGCGGGTCATCGCGCCAGTCGTGCAGGCACTGCGCGAGAACATCCAGGTCACCCTCGGCGGCCTGCCCCGTGAAGAGCGGGTGGATGCCCAGCGCATAGGCTGCGCCGCATTGATGGGCCAGGGCGCGCACGGTCTCGAAATTCGTCGCTGCCACCGCAGGCAGCACCAGGCCCAGCACGCCAGCCGCGCGCGCACGCTGCAGCACCGCAGGGCGGTCGGCATCGAACTCGGGCGCGTCGAGGTGGCAGTGCGTGTCTATCCACATGGCGCGATGATGCCCCGGCTGCGGGCCCCCGCTGCTGCAGGGCCGCGCGCAACGTGTTAGGGTAAAGCGAGATGCTCCTCACGCCCCCTGGACACCGCCACCCAGCCGCCTGGACGCCATGAAGAAGTCCCCGTTGTACAGCCGATCGCCGCGCCGAATACCGGCAGCTTCCGAGAAGTCGTCTGGACAGCCGACTGGACAAACGTCATCACAAGGCCAGGCCCAGGCCCAGGCCCAGGCCCAGGCCCAGGCCGTCACCCTGGCCGCCGCCGCCAGACCGAACCGCTTCAGACTCCTGCTGAGCCGCCACGCCGCGCCGCTGTGGGCAATGGGTGGCGCGGTGTTGGCAGTGCTGGTGATGTTGCAACTACGCCCCGCCAGCCCGGACATCACCCAGAACGACATCGACACCGCCGTGCGGCAGAGTCTTGAAAAAGCGCCCCTGCCCTCGGCTGCGGCCAAGGCCTACGAGGCCATCCTGCCCTCGGTGGTGCGTGTGGTGGGCTTGCTCGACGAGAACGATGACGGCGAAGACAAGCCCGAGCAGCGTGCGCTGGAACGCAGCCTGGGCACCGGTGTCGTCATCATTGACAACGGCACCATCCTCACCAATCTGCATGTCGTCTCGGGCGCAAAGAAGATACGCGTGCGATTTGCAAACGGCCACGAAAGTGACGCCGTGCTGGTCAGCGCGCAGCCTCAAAACGACCTCGCCGTACTGAGGGCTCTGAGCCTGCCCGACGACCTGGAAGCCGCCACCATGCGCAGCACCTCCGACCTGCGCCCGGGCGACCACGTCATCGCCGTCGGCCACCCCTTCGGCATCGGGCCTTCGGTGAGCTACGGCGTGGTATCGGGCATGAAGCGCGAGTTCCGTTCGCCCGAGGGCGAAAAGACGCTCACCAACCTGATCCAGTTCGACGCCGCAGCCAACCCCGGTAACAGCGGCGGACCGCTCGTCACCATGGACGGGCAGGTGGTGGGCGTGGTCACCGCCATCCTCAACCCTTCCGAACAACGCACCTTCATCGGCATCGGTTTTGCCGTGCCCATCGAAAACGCGGCTGCCGCTGCCGGCATGCCGCCGTTCTGACTTTCCGAAAGCCGTTCATGTCCGACAGCAACGAAACCACAGCCACCCTGATGGAACGCGTCCTCTATGAGGTCAAGCGGGTCGTCGTCGGCCAAGACCGTTTCCTGGAACGTGTGCTGGTCGCCTTGCTCGCCCAGGGCCACCTGCTGGTGGAAGGTGTGCCCGGGCTGGCGAAGACGCTCACCGTCAAGACCCTGGCACGCACCGTGCGCGGCAGCTTCAAGCGCATCCAGTTCACGCCCGACCTCGTGCCTTCGGACTTGGTGGGCACGCGCATCTACAACCAGAAAAGCGGCGACTTCGGCACCAGCCTGGGCCCGGTATTCGCCAACCTTTTGTTGGCCGACGAGATCAACCGCGCCCCGGCCAAGGTGCAAAGTGCGCTGCTGGAAGTGATGCAGGAGCGTCAGGTCACGATTGCCGGCGAAACCCACAAGGTGCCCGACCCCTTTGTGGTGATGGCCACACAAAACCCCATCGAAACCGAAGGCACCTACCCGCTGCCCGAGGCGCAGGTCGACCGTTTCATGATGAAAGTGCTGGTCGACTACCCCACGGAAGAAGAAGAGTTCGTCATCGCCGAACGCGTGACCGGGCCGGCCGTGGACATCAACGCGGTGGCCGACACCTTTCAGCTCGCCGCGCTGCAGCGTGAATGCCGCAACGTCTACTGCGACCCTTCGCTGATGCAATACGCCGTGAGGCTGGTGAGCGCAACGCGCCGCCCCGTCAAGTACGACCTGCCCGACCTGGCCAAATACCTGACCTACGGCTGCAGCCCGCGCGCCACCATCGGCCTGATTGAAGGCGCCAAGGCGCTGGCGATGCTGCGCGGCCGCAAGTACGTGCTGCCCGAAGACATGGTCGACCTCGTGCCGGATGTGTTCAGGCACCGCCTGGTGCTCAGCTACGAAGCCCTGGCTGAAGACATGACACCCGACGCCGTGGTGCAGCGCCTGCTCAAGAAGATGCCAGCGCCAGACAAGCCGCTGGCACACAGCGAAGGCGCCGCCGGCCGTGGCTGAAGCCGAAGCGACCGCCACCACTGCGGCGGCGGCGCCGCCTGACGCGCTCTTGCGTCAGCTGGAGTTCAGCGTCATCCGCAAGCTCGACGGCCTGCTGCAGGGCGACTACCGCACGCTGTGGCGCGGCGCGGGCATCGACCTGGCCGACCTGCGCGAGTACCAGGCGCATGACGACGTGCGCCATATCGACTGGAACGTCACGGCGCGGCTGCAGACGCCCTATGTGCGCCAGTTTCACGAAGACCGCGACATGAATGCGTGGTTCCTGCTCGACCTGACCGGCAGCGTTGATTTCGGCAGCGCCGATGTCACCAAGCTGGCCGTGTCCACCGGCTTCGTGGCCACGCTGGCGCGAGTGATCACGCGCCACGGCAACCGGGTCGGCGCCCTGCTCTACGGCAACCCGGCCAACACCGAAGGTTCCCGTGTTTTCGGCATGTTGCCGGCACGCGCCAGCCGCATGCACGTACTGGAACTGCTGCAGCGCATGCGTGCCCCGCAAGCGAAGGTCAAACGCGGCCAGCAAAGCGGCACCGCGTTGGCCGACTTGCTGCAGGCCGCAGAGGCCACCCTCAAACGTCGCAGCCTGGTATTTGTGGTTTCCGACTTCATCAGCCAACCCGGCTGGCTGCCCCCGCTCAAGCGCCTGGCGCGCCGCCACGACGTGGTGGCCGTGCGCCTGTGGGACCCGTTGGAAATGGCCTTGCCCGATGTCGGCCTGGTGACGCTGGAAGACGCCGAAACCGGCGAGCAGCTGTTCGTGGATGCCAGCGACCCGAACTTCCGCGAGCGTTATGCGGCGCTGGCCGAAGCGCAGGAAGCGACGTTGCTGCAAGACCTGGCGACAAGCGGCGCCGACGTGCTGGAGCTGGCCACCGACGACGACCTGCTCGACACCCTGATGCGCTTCACCGACCTGCGCAAACAACGCGCGCGGCTGAAATCGCCGCTGCGTTTCCCGAGCACGCTGCGCCGCGCAGCCCTGATGACGGAGGCCGTGCCATGAGTTTTGTCTGGCCTACGATGTTGTGGCTGCTGGCGCTGTTGCCGCTGCTGGTGCTGCTCTACCTGTGGGTGCTGAAGCGCAAGCGCAGGACCACGGTTCGCCTGGCCAGCGTCAACATCGCCAAACTGGCCGCCGCTGCGGGGCCGGGCTGGCGCCGCCATGTGCCGCCTGTGCTTTTGCTGTTGGCGCTGACGGCGCTGCTGCTGGCAGTGGCGCGGCCCACGGCCACGCTGACGCTGCCGCTGGCTGAGCGCACCATCATTCTGGCCATGGATGTCTCGGGCAGCATGCGCGCCGAAGACGTGAAGCCCAACCGCCTGGTGGCCAGCCAGGAAGCGGCCAAGGCCTTCGTCAACAACCTGCCGCGCGAGGTACGGGTGGGCGTGGTGTCCTTTGCCGGCACCGCCGCCGTGGTGCAGGCGCCCACCGACAGCCGCGAAGACGTGCTCAAGGCCATCGACCGCTTCCAGCTGCAGCGTGGCACCGCCACCGGCAGCGGCGTGATCCTGAGCCTGGCCACGCTGTTTCCCGACGCCGGCATCGAGATCCAGCACATCACCGGGCAGCGCAACTTTCCCGGCGCCAGCGGCGGAGCGGGCAACAACAGCATCGCGAAGAAGGAAGCCAAGCCCTTCACGCCAATGGAACCCGGTTCTTACACCTCGGCGGCGATCATCATGCTCACCGACGGCCAGCGCACCACCGGCCCCGATCCGCTGGACGCCGCCAAGATGGCGGCCGAACGCGGCGTCCGCGTCTACACAGTGGGCATCGGCACCACCAGCGGCGAGATCATCGGCTTCGAGGGCTGGAGCATGCGCGTGAAGCTCGATGAAGAGACGCTGAAGAACATCTCTGTGCTGACGCACGGCGAGTACTTCTACGCCGGCACCGCCGAAGACCTGAAGAAGGTCTACCAGAGCCTCAGCTCGCGCATGGTGGTGGAACGCAAGGAAACCGAGATCACCGCACTCTTCGCCGCCCTGGGCGCGCTGTTGGCGGTGCTGGCTGCCGGCCTGTCCGTGTGGTGGTTCGGCCGCGTGGCGTGAGCGGCTCCGGCGCGAAACCGGCTGCGGTAATCTCGCCGCCCATGAAACTCTCGCGCCTGTGGCAGCCCCGCCGCCTGCTGTTCTGGCAGATGCTGCTCTTCAACGTGCTTTCGTCGGTGTGCACTTACGCCATGCGCGCACTGCCGCTGAACACGTTGGGCCTGCTGTTGCTGGGCGGCGTGGCGCTGCTGAACGTGGCCTTCGGCCTGCTGGCGGCCTGGGCGCTGATGCGCGAAGAACCGCCGCCGCGCTGAAGCTTTGCTACAGCGGCGTGAAGCCGCTCTTGCGGATGATCTCGGCCCAGCTTTTCGAGTAGGTCTTCTCGCGCGCGGCCAGCGCACCTGCATCCATGAATTCGACCGCCAGGCCCAGGGCCGTCAGCCGCGCCTTCACGTCAGGCTGGGCGATGACCTTGGCCAGGGCCGCCGAGAAGCTGTCCAGCGCCGCCTTGGGCGTGCCGGCGGGTGCGAAGAAGCCGTAGTAAGGCAGATCCTCGAAGCCGGCGATGCCCAATTCAGCCAGTGTGGGCACCTCGGGCAGCGTGGCCTGGCGCGCATTGCCACCCACGGCCAACATGCGGATGCGGCCCGCCTTGTGGTTGTCGATGAAATCAGGCACCGAGCCGATGCCGGCGTTGATCTGGTTGCCCAGCATGTCGCCCAGCATCGGCGCGCTGCCGCGGTAGGGCGCGGGCACCAGGTCCAGCTTGTATTGGCCGCCCAGCAACTTGACCATGAACTCGGGCGTCGATGCCGGCGCCGGCACGCCCACCACGCCCTTGCCCTGACCCGCGCCCCTGACCCAGGCCACGTACTCGGCCAGGTTCTTGGCCGGCGTGCCGGGCGAGACGGCAAAGGCGTTCACGAAGCTGGCGAAGCCGGCCACCGGAACGAAGTCTTTCGCCGGGTCGAAGCCCGGGGTCTTGGACACCAGCGGCAGCACGCTGATGGTGTGGTCGTGGCTGATGAAAAACGTGCTGCCATCCGCTGGCGCGGCCTTCAAGGCCTGCGCCGCCAGCTGGCCGCCGGCCCCGGGCTTGTTCTCGACGATGACGGTGATGCTTAGCTCGTCCTTCAGCTTCTCAGCCAGCGTTCTGGCAATGGCGTCGGTGCCGCCGCCTGCGGGGAAGCCGACCAGGATCTTGACCGTCTTGCCTTGCGCCAACGCGGGGCCGGCCAGGGCCGTGAACGCGGTGGCCAGCAGCGCGCAAGAGAGGGTGGACAGAAGGGGTCGACGTTGCAGGGTTCTCATAAAGCCTCCGAAAGCAGGTGGGGGATCGTCCCCGCCATCATCGCTCAGTCCGAGAAGCGTTCGGCTTGGGTTGAAGTGCCATCAGGCCGCGAGGTCGAAGACCAGCACCTCGGCGTCTTCCCCGCCTTCCAGCACGAGCCGGGTTTCCTGGTCCAGGCGCGCGGCGTCGCCGCCCTGCAGGCGGCGGTCGTTCACGCGCAGGCTGCCGCGCACCAGGTGCACATAGGAGATGCGCTGCGGGTCCAGCGCCAGCACGGCGCGCTCGTCGCCCGTGAAAAGACCGGCGCGTAGGGCCGCGTCGGCATGAATAGTCACCGAGCCGGGCTCGTGGTTCGCACCCTCGCGCGAAGCCACGGTGACGAGCCGGCCGCGCTTGCTGGCCACATCGAAGTGCTTCTGCTCGTAGCCAGGCGCGATGCCAGTCCGCTCCGGCAGCAGCCAGATCTGCAGCAAGTGCGTGGTGGCGTCGGCCGCATGGTTGAATTCGCTGTGGCGCACGCCAGTGCCGGCGCTCATGCGCTGCACATCGCCGGGGACGATCACACCCGAGTTCTGAGCGCCCGCCTCGCCATTGCCCATGCTGTCCTTGTGCGCCAGCGCGCCTTCGAGCACGTAGGTGACGATCTCCATGTCGCGGTGGCCGTGGGTGCCGAAGCCCGTGCCGGGGGCGATGCGGTCTTCGTTGATGACACGCAGGTTGCCCACGCCCATGTGGCGCGGGTCGTGGTAGTCGGCAAAGCTGAAGCTGTGAAAGCTCTGGAGCCAGCCATGGTCGGCGTAGCCGCGGTCAGCAGATTTGCGCAGGGTGATCATGGTGGGCTCCTGAGAGTGACTCGTTCAATGCCTCCAGTGTAGAAACCGCCGCTCCGGCACAGGCTGCGCGGGCTTGTCGGCCACGTTCAAATAAGATGAAAAGATGCCCGACCGCAGCAACGCCCTGACCCCCGACGCGCTGGTGATGATGGACACCATCGCCCGCACCGGCAGCTTTGCCGCAGCGGCGCGCGAACTGGGCAAGGTGCCCTCGGCGCTGACCTACAGTGTGCGACAGCTGGAAGAAGCGCTGGACGTTTTGCTCTTCGACCGCAGCTCGCGCCAGGCCCAGTTGACAGCAGCCGGCACCGAACTGTTGCAGGAAGGCAGGCGCCTGCTGCAGGAGATGGATGCGGTGGCCAACCGCGTGCGCCGCGTCGCCGATGGCTGGGAAACGCAGCTGGCCATCAGCGTCGAAGACATCCTCTCGGTGCCGACCGTCTTCGAGCTGGTGCAGGCCTTCTGCGAGTTGTGCGACCGTGCCGACAGCAACAGCTCGCGGGGCGGCGCGGGCACCCGAATCCGCTTGCGCACCGACGTGCTCACCGGCACCTGGGAGGCGCTGGTGACGGGGCAGGTCGATCTCGCGATCGGCGTCTCGGCACTGCACACCAATCCAGGTGGCATCGAACTGCGCCCGCTGGGCGAGGTGCCGTTTGTCTATTGCGTGGCACCGCATCACGCGCTGGCGGCCGTGGAAGGCACCTTGACCGACGCGCAACTGGTGCACCACCGCGCCGTGGCCGTGGCCGACACCGCGCAGCGCCTGGCCCCGATGACGTTGAACCTGCTGCCCGGCCAGGACGTGATGACCGTGCCCAACATGCGCATGAAGCTGGAGGCGCTGTTGCGCTGCCTGGGCTGCGGTTTCATTCCCGAGCCGCTGGCGCGCCCACATCTGGAAGCCGGCACGCTGGTGCAGAAGGAGACCGCACGAGCCGCCACCGTGGCGCAACTGCATTACGCGTGGCGCGCCGAACGCGGCGGCACCGCAGGCCTCGGTCGCGCGCTGCAGTGGTGGCTCTCCCAGCTGGAAAGCCCGACCACGCGGCGCGCGCTGCTGGAGCGCCACGCCGGCCCCTTGACGGACACTTGAACTGATGCCGCCCGGCGCGCCGTATGTGGGGCGCTTTGCGCCTTCGCCCACCGGGCTGCTGCACGCAGGCTCGTTGGCGGCGGCGCTGGCCAGTTGGCTGGATGCGCGCGCGCATGGCGGGCGCTGGCTGGTGCGCATCGAAGACGTGGACACGCCGCGCTGCGTGTCGGGTGCCGCCGAAGAAATTCTGGGCCAGCTGGCCGCCTGTGGCTTGCTGCCCGATGACACGCCGATGTGGCAATCCCCGCGCGGCACAGCCTATGCGCTGGCGCTGCAGCAGCTTCTTGATGAGGGCCAGGCCTACCCCTGCGGCTGCACGCGCAAGGACATCGAAGCGTTCTGGCAGGCGCGCGGTGTGGCTCACGAAGCGGAGGCAGAGCGCATCTACCCGGGCACTTGCCGACCGTGCAACGGCGGCCTGCAGGGCAAGCCGGCGCGCGCCATGCGCTTCCATGTCGAAGGCGTGGTGCACTGGCACGACCGCCGCCTCGGGCTGCAACAGCAAGACGTGGCCCAGGCCGTGGGCGACTTCGTGCTGCAGCGCGCCGATGGCCTGTGGGCCTACCAGCTGGCGGTGGTGGTAGACGACGCCGCGCAAGGCATCACGCACGTGGTGCGCGGCGAAGACCTCGCCGACAACACCGCGCGGCAGATCTTGCTGCAGCGCGCCCTGGGCCTGGCCACACCGGCTTATCTGCACACACCGCTGGTGCGGGCCGCCGACGGCCGCAAACTGAGCAAACAGAACGGCGCGGTGCCGCTCGAGCTGACCGCCCCCGTGGCCGCGCTGCAGGCCGCCGGCGCCGTGCTGGGCCTGCCAGCGCTGCCCGCGTCAAACCCTGAAGCTTGGCTTTCGGCAGCGGTGCCGGCGTGGGCTGGCATCATGGC
>Ga0209490_10003528_pt1 | contig 14566 bp, 2 predicted proteins | sample MAT06_FD_187209 | JGI IMG/M metagenome (GOLD analysis project Ga0209490, IMG submission 187209) | Freshwater microbial communities from Lake Fryxell liftoff mats and glacier meltwater in Antarctica - MAT-06 (SPAdes) (version 2) | ecosystem: Environmental > Aquatic > Freshwater > Ice > Liftoff...
CAATACTGGCCGCTCGGATGCCTTTGATGTGAGAATGCAGGACACGGTCCTCGGTTCTTACGTCAACAATTTCGTGGATGCCACCGCGTTTGCGACGGCGACGAATTTTAAGGTCCTCCGCGGCGATGGCACGGTCCTGACTTTGGGAGCCGACTACACGCTGACGTGGAACAATACGACAAAGGTATTTCAAGTTGAGTTAACGGATAGTTATATGGCCGGAAACCTGGGCTCGGAGACAGCCTTAGGCGGGCTCAGTCGTGGATTTCGAGCAGACTTAGGTTCTGACGTGAGCAATGGGTCGAACGGCATCGTTGCACTTTATGACCTTACGGTGGACACCGACGCGCGAGCCTCCTCGACGGTCACTAACACAGTGGCCCTCACGAACTATGCTGGTATTGAGGGAGGTGGAGACCACACGGCCGAAGACAAGATCGAAAGGGCGTCAATAGTTATTGCGAGTCCTGAATTCACAAAAGTCCTGACGGGAACCGAAATCAACATCACGGGAAATAACGCAGCGAACCAAGCGGTTGTCGGTGAGTTTGTCACTTACACATTGACGATTTCGGTTGCAGAAGGAACGACCGTTGGAGCGAGGATCGTTGATACGATGAGTGCCGGGCTGGCGTTTGTGGATGTCGTTAGCACGACTTACTCGGCAGGCGTGACATCGGTGAATACCCTTGGGATCGGAACGGGATCTGGTGCTGGCGTTGGTCCTACCAATGTGACGATTTCCAACACGGCGGGAGGCACGGCAAATCAACTCGCTTTCGACTTTGGCAGCATCACCAATACTGACATAAGCAACGCCAGCGCAGAGACGATTACGATTGTTTATCGTGCGGCGGTGATCAATACAAACACCCTGCCTGCTGCCCCCGGCAATCAATCTGGCACCCTTCTGGCTAACTCCGCGAATTTGACGTGGAGTTGGACAAATGATGGAGGCACTGTCCCTGGGGGAACGGGCTCGTTGTTGAGCTCTGCGGCTAATGTAACCGTGGTGGAACCCCATTTGGATGTGAATAAGAGAGTCGGCGGCACGTTCTCTGCGGCGAGCACTGGATACGGGGACACTCTCAGCAATCGCGATGCCGGCGACGCCGTCTTTTTTAGCATCGTGATCACGAACGATGGGCCGACGAGGGCTTTCGATATTTCCCTCGTCGATGTGGTCCCGGGTCTTTTTGCGGGTCTCGCCATCCGAGCGGAGACAACGTCAGCAGGCACCGTCTTTATTAATGGCGTGGCAAGCACAGCGACGGCTGCCAACTTCATTCTGTCCGGATCCACTCTGGGGATCGCAGCGGGATCCAATATCGATCTAGACCCGGGTGCGACGATCACGATCCACTTGCAAGCCACGTTGGACTATACCGTTTCTCCCGGCCAAGCGACGATTAACAACGACGCCGTTGCGCGCTGGACTTCCATGGACGGAGTGGTGGCGGATCGATCGATTCACAACACAGCTTCAGACGAACGCGGCGGGGCCTTGGCTTCTCCGACAGGAAACACCGACTCATCCACAAATAATGGGATCCTCGACAACTACGCGCATTCCGATCGCGCAGCTGTGACGATCGTCAATCCCACACCGACAAAAACCGTCGTTTCGACGAACGTAGCCTCTTCGACGGGCGGCAATGTCGTGGTTGGCGAGGTAATACGTTACGAGATCAGTTGGCGCATACCTGAAGGAGATGTGTTTAGCTTTAATTTCCGGGACAATCTCCCCAACGGCCTGCGGTTTCTCGATGATGGAACCGTGACGGTGGCCTTTGTTGCTGACTCGAACACCTCGATCTCATCCTCGACGATGGGAACGACTCCTTATCTTGGAACGACGTTGGGCACGCCGACGACATTCTTGCTCACGGCGGGAGGGACAATTTCCGAACAAACCCCTGGTGGTGGCTTTACATCCGGGGAAGATGTCTTCTTCAACTTAGGAACGATCACTAACGTTGAAAACGATGCAAATGACGAATTTATCATCGTTGCTTTCAACGTCGTTGTCGTCAACCAATTCTCAAACCAGCAGAACGCGGTGCTCGATAATACAGCGACGACGAGGAGCAACACGACAGATCTCCAAACAAGTGCTGCTGTCGACGTAACGGTGGTGGAGCCGACGCTCACGATCCTGAAGGCCGTCAGCGGGGCCGTGGCTGATGCCGGAGACCCGATTTCGTATACGATCACTATCTCTAACACCTCCGGCCAGGCGGCCTATGATGTGCTGCTCTCCGACGTTCTCGACTCCGCCCTGACGTCGCCCTCCATCTTCTCTGTGACGGCAAGCGGCTTCACGGGCGGGACGTTCACCACGCCGACGCTTGCAGATTTCGAGATTTTTGGAAGCACGCTCCGGGTTTTACTCACCTCCGACCTCGACATGAACAACGGCAGCCAGATCGTCATCACGATCTCCGCCACGATTTCGAATTCGGTTTCAACCGGGCAGTTGATCGACAACAAGTCCGACGTTTTCTGGACATCGACCGATGGGACAAACCCCGACGAGCGCGGCGGAGCCGACGATCCGAATCCGGATGCCGCGACGCCTGACGCTGGCCTCCTCAACAACTACGCAGTCTCCTCGCAAGTCACGACGACCGCAGTTGCCACGCCGGTCGTTTCCCACTCCATCGTCGACACCTCCCACACGGGAACAATTGGAAACAACGCGACCATCGGTGAGATCGTCACTTACCGCGTAACCGTCACTCTCCCTGAGGGTATCACGCCAAACATGGGCATTGATATGGCCATCCCGGCTGGCTACGCATTCATTCCGGGATCGATCGTCCTTGGTGCGGCGCATCCGGGTGAGACATCGTTAAACGACAGCCATACCGGGACCGGGACCGCGGCATTCGCAGGGAGCGGACTTGTTTCTCCCACAGCTTCGCGGATCGCGGGCGTCGGAAATTTCCTCAATGGCGATGACGTCCGGTTCACGTTCGCATCGATCACCACGACCGGCGACAACAACGTCAATAACAACACGTTTTCGTTCACCTATCAGGCTTTGGTGCTCGATGTTGCCAGCAACGACGGACTCACTCCGGGCCTCACGACCCTGACGCCAACCGGCACCTGGACGGCAGGCGTGACCTCGGGCGGGGTGCTAGTTGACGTGAACGATATCGGTAACCCCTTGGCACGCGGGGCAACGGCGACAGTCGTCGAGCCCGAGCTAAACATCGTCAAGACGCGCAGCGTGGCCTCGGGAGATGCCGGTAACCCGCTGACTTACACTTTAACGATTGATCACACGGTTGCCAGCCAGACCAATGCTTACAATCTTAACCTCAATGACCTCCTGCCCGGTGCGTTTGTCCCGACGGGGTTCACAGCTCTGATCGGCGTCACCGACGTCGCATCGAATTTCACGCTGACAGGCAACACCTTTGCCACGGATGCGGACGGAGTTGATCTTCTCTTGGGGCAAACCCTTACTGTCGTCTTCACGGGCAACATTTCGATAACGCAGGCGCCAGGGGCCAACTTTAACAATTCCGCCACGCTCGGTTACAATACCCTGCCGCACGGCACAACCGCCCAGCAGGGCGACTTCATCTCCGATGTTTCCGGCGTCACGAATGGGACCGACCGCGAGCGCCAGACGGCGGATTCCGACGCGGTCGCGGTCACCGTCCCCAGCACGCTTTCGCTCGCGAAGTCGCTTCTTAGCACGGACATCGCGGCGACGTCAGGGGCGAATTTCGCCATCGGGGAGACCGGAGCATTCCGGCTCGCCGTGACGCTCCAACAGGGCCTAACCTCGCGGGTCACGGTCAATGACGACCTCCCCGCCGGTCTTGCGCTGCAGCCGGGCTCGCTCGTGTTCAGGGCGATGACGGTCGGGACGACTGCCATCGGTGCGGTCTCTAACACCGCCTACACAGACGGCAGCCTCATTGATGCGGCGGATTTCTCCTATAACTCTGGCACGGGAGTCCTCGCGGTCTCTCTGCGGGACGTGCAGATCCCCGCGACGGCAGCGACGGACACCGGGCAGTTCGCTGTGGAATACTCTGCGAAGGCAACAAATATCTCCACCAGCAACAACGGGAATCTACTGACCAATTCGGCGACCGTCAGTGCCGACCGCAACGGCGACGGCGATACGACCGACGGCGGCGAGACGACCGGCCCGCAGACCGTCTCCATTACCATTGTCGAGCCTCAGCTCGCGATCAACAAGAGCATCATCACATCCACGGTCGGTATCGACGCCGGAGACACCGTCACCTACCAAATCGTAGTGAGCCACCTCGGCTCCAGCGCGTCGAATGCGTATGAGCTCATCCTCGACGACATCCTGCCTGCAGCCGCCTTGGAGAACTTCACTCTCGTTTCAGCGCAAATCTCCGACGGCGCGACGACGACCAGCGTTTCCGGCTCGTTTAACCTTTCGGGAGCCGGCGTGTTATCGACCACCGGCGACATCGACCTGCTCCTCAATACAAACGGGACAAACGATCAGGTCCTCACGATCACGATTTCCACGACAGTCAGAGATGCGCTGGCCGTCGGGACCTCGTTTACGAATACCGCCGGGATCAAGTGGTCCAGCCTTGACGGCGGATTGACCGGCGACACCGCGGGAACAATTGACGAGCGCACCGGCGCCGGAGCGAATCCGCCCAACGACTACACGCAGACCGACAGTGTGACGGCGGCCACGGTAGGCACGCTCGGCGTGACCAAGGGATTTGACAAAGCGAATGCCACAATCGGCGAGATCGTGACGTACACGGTGACCGTGACCGTCGCCGAAGGGCAAACGGTTCTCAACCTGACAGACACTCTCCCGTCCGGCCTCTCGCTCGTCGCCAACTCTGCCATCTTGACCGCTCCGGTCGGATGGACGATCAACGGATTCAACACCAACAGTGCCTCGCAGGTGCTCACCGTATCGAATCCGGGCGGCAGCGGCGCCACGGTTAACAACGCAGCCACGGCGGACACTGACACTTTCACTTTCATTTACCAGGCTATCGTTACGAATACACTGGGAAACCAGAGCGGAACATCTCTGGTGAACGATCTCGATGGGTCTGCGGATCTCAACAACGATGGTGATGCGACCGATGCGGGCGAGACAGATCTCAACAACACCGCGACCGCGACGGTTGTCGAACCACGTGTGACAATCGACAAGACTGCGGTTCCGGTCAGCGGCTTAAATGCCGGCGATGTGGTCACCTACACGGTCACCCTTAACAATCTGGCGGCTAATGGCGCGACAAGCAGCGCCTTTGACGTGGCCCTTAGCGACACGGTTCCCGGCGGCCTGTTGATCACCGGAATCTCCTCCACGACGCTGAATGCTGGATCCACGCAGGATGTTGCTGCCAGCATCAACGGCGGCGGGACCGGTCTCTCCGGTCAATTCGACATCCCCGTCGGCGGCAGCGTGGTGATCGTTTACACGGCAACCGTGCAGGCGTCTATCGTCCCAGGGCAGAGCCTCGTTAATGATGCCGACGCGACGTTCACCAGCCTCAATGGAACGGTGACCGGCGAGCGCGATGGCAGCGGTGTTGCTGAGCCGACCAACAACACTCATCCGGACGACGGTGGGATTCTTAACAACTATGGTGTGGGGGACACCATCACGGTGACTGCACTTTCGTATGCCCCGCTGGTCACAAAGGCAATTGTGGCAACAAGCGAGGCGGGTTCGACCGGCTCTAATGTGCTCGTGGGTGAGATCGTGCGCTACAGCCTGAAGTTTGAGCTTTTCGAGGGTACACTTAATGACCTCGTCATCCGCGATTTCCTGCCTGCGGGGCTCCAGTTCCTCACCGATGAAACGGTCGTATTCTTTACGTTGAACGTGGATACCTCGGTGACCAACACGATCTTCGAATTTAGCGACAGCGCTTCTGGTGGGGGGACGATTTTCACCGATGGCACGGATGTCTTTTTCCAGCTCGGGACCGTGGTTAACAACGACAACGATGCGGACGTGGAATACTGGGTCATCGAATTCAACGCGCTCGTACTCAACACGGTATCCAACCAAAACTCCGTTGCGCTCGACAACAACTTCGCGGTGCTCTACGACGCCGACAACAATGCCGGCACCGCACCTACGCAGGTCACCTCTCTGCGGGTGGATGCCAACGACGATGGCACGCCAGAGACAACGGGTCAGAGTGTTTCCAACACGGTGACCGTGACGGTGCAGGAAGCCGCTCTGAACTTTAATCAGGTCATTCCCGCCGGGACCGGATATGACGCCGGCGATACATTTACGATCACTTACACGATCACGAACAACGGGAGCGTTCCAGCTTACAACGTGCGCCTTGCGGACACTGTGCTGCCTGCCGAGTTTGATCTTACTAATGTGACCTTTGTCACGACGGGAACTGGCGGCGCGGTCACCGATTCCACTAACCTGACGTCTGACTCGATTGATGCGGAGATCAGCCAGATTGCCGCTGGCTCGACGTGGACGATCACTGCGACTGTCACCCTGCGCAATACGGTCAATCCTTCGGATGTTTACACCAATCCGGCTGACGTGAGCTTTACCAGCCTGCCGGGAGCGAATGGCACCCCCCCGCCGAATGGCACCGGAAGCGAGACTCCGGGCACGGCGGGTTCCGCCACTGGCGAACGCACAGGGGCCGACGGTGTTGGTGGAGCGCTCAATGATTATGCGCTTGCGGATACCGAATCGCTTTCGATTCCGAATCCGTTCATTGTTACCAAAGTGGCCGACAGATCGACGGCCACGATGGGTGAGGTTGTGACCTACACCGTGGAAGTCACGGTGATCGAGGGAACAACCGCGAATATCGTCCTTAACGACACCCTGCCTGCGGGCATGAGCTTCGTGGCTGGGAGCGCAACGATCACCAGCGCTGCGGGGATGACGATCAACGGATTCAATGCGAACTCACTCGGCCAATCGCTTAGCAGCGTGGTCAACCCCGGTGCTAATGAGGCATCCGCCAACACGGCAATCGCAACCGGCACCTTCATTTATACCTACCGGGCAGTCGTTCTCGATGTCGCCGGCAACGACGGCATCACCGCCTCGGGCGATGGCGACGGGCAGACGTCTTTGGTTAACGACCTCGATGCCTCGGCGGATGGCGTTTCTCCCGACAATGACAACACCGCGACGGTGACCGTTGTCGAACCGCGCCTCGAAATCACTAAGGCGAACAACGATCTCGACGGTGTGGTCGTGTCCGGTCAAGTCGTGACCTACACACTGACCATCTCCAACCTCGCCTCTAACGGGTCCGCGGCTACCGCCTATGACGTGCGGGTTCGCGACCTCGTTCCGGCATCCCTTGTGCTCACTGTCGGCTCGATCAACGTGAGCGGGGCGACTGTCGTTAACGACTCCTCCGCCGGAAACACGCTCGACCTCACGCTCGACAGCCTCGCTCTCGGCAGCACGGCCACGATCACGTTCACGGCCACCGTCGGCGCAAGCGTCTCGGGCGGCGACATCATCGACAATAACGCGAAGGTTTTCTACGACTCCCTCCCCGACAACGAAGGCGCGGTGCCGGGAACGGGCAATACGGTTTTTGGCGATGCGGATGGCACGAGCGGAGATCGCGACTATGGCTCGACCGGACCCGATGAGGTTCACAATCTCACCACCGACATCCATCAGGATACAGAACGCCTGACTGTTGGCACGTTCACGCTCGGTGATCGCGTGTGGTTCGATTTGGCTAACTTTGGCGTTCAAGATCCGGGTGAGGCCGGCATCGGCGGGGTGACGGTGACCCTCCTTTATGCCGGGCAAGACGGGATCTTTGGCAACGGCGATGACGTCGCCATGGGATCAGTCGATACGACCGCGGTCACCGGGGCTTACCTCTTCAGCAATCTGGCGAACGGAAACTACCGCGTCACGGTCGATTCGGGCGATCTGCCCGATGGAGTTGCAACTGTAGCAACGTTTGATTTGGACGGGCTGGGGACGCCGAATGTGTCTGTGGCGACGATTAGCGGATCGAGCGTTAACACGGTAGATTTCGGATATCGCGGCACTTCGAGCATTGGCGACACGATCTACTTCGATGCCAACAACGATGGTGATCAGGATGCCGGTGAGTTGGGTCTCTCTGGAGTGGACGTGACGGCGCGTTGGGCAGGGGGTGACGGCATCCTCGATACGGCTGATGATGTGGTTCTTTCGACGACAACCAATGCGAGCGGCAGCTACTCGTTCGCCAATCTCTTCTCCGGACCTTACCGCGTGGATGTGGATCAAACGGATCTTCCACTTGGCGTTTCAGCGACCCCGACGAGCGGTGGCAGCGGGGCGAACATCTCGGTCGGTGCTGATCCATTGGTTCTCACGGGCCTGACGCAACTCGCAATCGGCGAGGCCCGGACGACGGTGGACTTTGGCTACACTGGTACGGGAAGCCTCGGCGACTTTGTATTTCACGACTTCGACGGGGATGGTGTTCAGGATGTCGGAGAGTTCGGATTGGCCAATATCGGGATCACTCTCACGTGGGGCGGCCAAGACGGCAATCTCGCGACACTTGCAGACAACGTCGTTTATACAACCACAACGAATGCCACAGGCGGCTATCTCTTCTCTAATCTTGCGGGCGGTTCCTATCGCGTGGATGTCACAGAGACGACCCTCTCGGCGGGAATCGATACCATCACGGCGGGCGCAGGCTCAGTGGGGGCCGATCCTTTCACACTCAGCCTTGGTGCTGCGGAAAATAATCTCAATGTGGACTTCGGCTACCGCGGTGCAGGCTCGGTCGGCGATAGACTCTGGTATGATGTCAATGGCGACGGCGTGCAGGATGCCGGCGAGGTCGGTATCGCAGGTGTGAGCGTCGAATTGGTCTGGGCAGGACTCGATGGCGACTTCGGGACAACCGCAGACAACATCACGCTGACAACTCTCACGGACTCGAACGGAAACTATCTGTTTGCCAATCTCGCGGTGGACATTGCTGGCGGGATCAATACGGGGCAGTATCAAGTCTCGGTAGCGACTGCTACTCTGCCCGCTGGAGTGACAACGCCGACCTTCGATGTGGATGGCACGGGAACTCCTAATATCGCGGTATTGACGCTGACCTCCGCCACGCCGATCCGCTCGGATGTGGATTTCGGCTACCGAGGCTCGGGGGCAATCGGCAACAGGGTTTATCACGACACCGATGGCAACGGCTCGTTCGGAGCTGGCGATCTGGGGTTGGCCAATGTCGATGTCAATTTGCGGTGGGCCGGTCAGGATAACATCTTTGGCACGGCGGATGATGTTACTTATTCCACGACGACAGATGCGGCTGGCAACTATGGCTTCAGCAATCTGGTGGCTGGCGATTTCCGAGTGGATATCGACAATGCCGACCTCCCGACTGGCATAACGACGATTACGAGCAGTGGAAGCGGATCGGATGTCTCGGTGGGAGTTGATCCCTTCACGACCAATCTCACTTCGGGTGAGAACGACCAGACGGTCGATTTCGGATATCGCGGCACTGGCTCAATTGGAGACAGAATTTTCGCCGATATCAATGGCGACGGAATTCTAGACCCGATCGACTACGGGTTGACCAACGTCGAAATCACAGTGACATGGGCAGGACTGGACGGTGACATTTTGACCGTGGCGGACAATGTTGTTTACACGGTGACGACCGATAGCAATGGAAACTACACGGTAAGCAACCTTGCGCCGGGCCAATATAGCGTGCAAGTCACACCGGGAACGCTGCCGTCGGGCTATTCGGTGCCGACTTTTGATCTCGATGGCACTGGCACCCCTAACGCGACCACAGTCTCGCTGACCAATGGCCAGAACCGCGAGGATGCGGACTTTGGTTACAGAGGCACAGGACGCATTGCAGACACCGTCTGGCTCGATCTTGACAATGGGGGTACACAAAATGGCCTCGAACCAGGCATCGGAGGGGTCACCGTTGATCTCATCTTCGATACTAATAACAACGGGATCTTCGATGCAGGGGATGTCGTCGTGGCGCAAACAACGACAGCAGTCAACGGGTTCTATGAATTTACTGGCTTGGTTCCGGACCGCTATCTGGTTCGAGTGACCGATACGGGGAGTATTTTGGCATCGGCGACAAACACGTTCGATAAAGACGATTACGGCACGGTTGCTAATAACGGCCTGGCGGCAGTGGAACTCTCGCCCGCTGAAAACGATTCGGGCGTTGATTTTGGTTACCGCGGAGCGGCTTCGATTGGGGATCGCGTATGGAACGATCTCGATGCGGACGGCATCCAAGATTTGGGTGAGTTTGGAGCAGCGGGGATAACAGTGAATCTCTACCGCGATCTCAACGGAGATGGTGATTATACGGATGCTGGTGAGGGACAGATCGGGACGACAACGACTGGCGCGAACGGCGCCTATCTCTACGGCGGTTTAATTGCCGGCAACTACATAGTGGAAGTTGTGCCTCCAGCAAACTCAACTAACACATTTGAAAAGGACGACGACGTTCCTCCTTTGCGCGACAACTCGGCAAAGGTCACGTTGGGCGCCACGGAGACGGACATGGCCGTTGATTTTGGCTACCAAGGCTCTGCTTCGATAGGCGACTATGTTTGGTTTGATGCGAATAGCAATGGTCTGCAGGACCTTAACGAACCGCCGATTCCTGGCGTGCGCGTGTTTCTTGATATCAATGGCAATGGCGCATGGGACAGTGCTTTTGAGCCGAGTGCTACGACAGATGGAGCCGGTATCTACGGGATCACGGGACTCATTGGCGGCAGCTACACAGCCCGCGTCGATGTCAGCACGCTTCCGGCCGGATACATTGCAACGTTTGATCGCGACGGATCGGGCTCACCAGACGCGACGAGTTTTGTCCTCTTAGGGACTCAAAACTTGACCGATGTTGACTGGGGCTACATTGGAACTCTTGCGGTATCGGGGCGAAGCTACCATGACCGCGACAAAAACGGTGTCTTCGATGGAACGGATACTGGACTCGGCGGGGTAACAATTGAGCTCATCAGCGATACTAATAACGACGGTCTCGTCGATGCTGGTGACTTCATCGTATTCACGACAGTCACTGCTCCCGATGGAACATACAGTTTCTCCTCCGTCATTTCCGGAAACTACCTCGTTCGCGAAACCCAGTTGGCTGGCTACGGGTCGCAGCAAAACGTGACAAACTTGATTGACGTGACCGTTGCGGGTGTTCCCGTCACCGGGCAAAACTTCGGCAATACAACAGGGTCAATTTCGGGAACGGTTTACAGCGATCTCGACGACGACGGAATCCGGGATTTGACGGAATCTGGAATCGCAGGTGCCGCCGTGCGGCTTGAATGGACCGGTGCCGACGGGGTGTTCGGCACAGCGGATGATCGTTCGGTGAGTATCCAAACCGATGCGCTCGGGAATTATACCTTCAATCACACGAATACAAATGGGTTTGTTGCCAACGGCAACTCAACCAGCGGCCTACTCTCGACTGGCAGTTATCGGGTGATCGAGACGACACCAACGGGCTTCATTGATGGGGCCGATGCGGCTGGCGATGCGCTCACGCCGGGAACCGTTGCTCCAGGCTCAGCTCTGATCGGACGGGGTGCCGACTCAATCGCGGGAATTCAAATTGGCATTGCTCAGGATGCCACGGGCTATCTCTTCGGGGAAATTCGCCCATCTTCCATAGCGGGTTCCGTGCATGAAGATTCGAACAACAATGGGCAGCGCGATCCCGGTGAGGCTGGAATTCCGAACAGCCTGATCCTCTTGGAGGGTGTTGATACTTACGGGAGATCTGTGAGTGTCACGACGTTGACCGATGCAAATGGCGATTTTAACTTCGGGGATCTCTACGCCAGCGGACCCGCTGGATACACGCTCTTTCAACTCGTCCAACCCCCGAGCTATAACGACGGTCTTGAGGGCTCCGGAAGTGTCGGTGGAAACGCCGGATTCGAAGTGATCAGCAACATCGTTCTTGGAACCAATGTCGTCGCGACAGATTACACTTTCGGCGAGACGCTCATTCCACCGCCGCCGGTGCAGCCCACGACGCAGAACTTTTTGAGTTCCTCCAACTCGTCAGGCGGTTCACCGTTCATTCTGAGCAGCTATTTCTACAACGCCTTCGAGAACTTCCTCGGTGAACCAGAAGACGAAGACCTAGACTATTTGCTCGAGGAGCCGATTGGTATCGAGCCGATCCTGCCTCTCATGCCGCTATATAGCGGTCACGCGGAGCCGGGCTCGACGATTGTCATGGAAATTCGGAACGTGGTAGGCTCTGTCATCGGAACAGAGACCGTGGTTGCCGATGCAGGTGGTAACTGGCTGGCCAAGTTTGCCAGCAGCACAGTTTACGATACACCGACGTCCGTTTCTCAGACCGTCACCCGGGCATCTTATTCCACTTCGCAGGATGATGACTTCAACTTCCGGACGAATTTTTCGCCCGCCATTAATCCAAGCCACTTTTTCACTCAGCCGCTCGATGTCGACGGTGTCTTCTCGGAGAGTGATCCTGCGCTCTTGGAAACCATCAACTCGAGCTTGAACGAGTCCCAAAGCGACGATTGGAATGGCTTTAACTACGAATTCCTTGCCGAGCCTGGAGTGCCATCGTCGTAGGATCCAGGCGGAGCTTCTTCGATGTGTCGGGTGCTGCTGCGGGCGCTTGGTGGAAACGTGGAAGTCGAAATGGGTGTGATTAAAAATGGGTGAGGTTCTCTGTGGAAGGTAGGGGCAGACCTCCGGGCGGCCCGAAGGAAGAAGGCGCGGCGGGCCGGGGACGTCCCGCCCTACCAAATCCTATCTGCAACCGAACGCACTTTTTACCGCCCCCAGTCGAAATAGCTGAAAGTTTTTTTATTTTTTTTGAACAACCGGCGACGCGAGGGGTCTAAGTATGTGGTTAAGGCAGTCATTCGGGCCACCGCGGATCAGTTTTTTTGTTCTGATCAGTTTCGCGTGTGGCCCGAATCTTTTTCACGAGGGGCTTGCCGGGTTGAGAGGGATCGGGTAACGAGGTTGGGTGAATGCAGGATACTGTTCTTGTTGTCGAAGATGAGGCCGATGTTGTGGACCTCCTGCGCTACAATCTGAGTCGCGCAGGTTTTGACGTGCTGATAGCGGGTGCCGGAGACGAGGGGTTGGAGTTGGCGAAGACGCGGCGTCCGGATGTAATCATTCTGGATTTGATGTTGCCTGCTTTGAACGGACACGAGGTGTGCCGTGCGCTGAAGGGGGACCCGAACACGGAGACGATTCCGATTTTGATGTTAACGGCCAAGGGCGAGCCGCATGAACGGGTGAAGGGGCTGGAACTGGGGGCGGATGATTATGTGACGAAGCCGTTCAGTCCGCGCGAGTTGGTGTTGCGGGTGCAGGCTTTATTGAAGCGTCTGCGCATGACGCCGCGAACGGAAGTGGTCGAGGTGGAAGGGCTTTATTTGGACAAAAACAGTTTCGAGTCGCGAATCGACGGGAAGCGCGTGGAGTTCACGACGACGGAGTTTAAATTGCTGAGTTTGATGTTGGAGAGGCGCGGGCGGACGATGTCGCGGGAGAGTTTGCTGGCGGACGTGTGGGGCTATCAGGCGAGCGTGGATACGCGGACGGTAGATACACACATGAGGCGGCTTCGGGAGAAACTCGGGCCGTATTCCGTGCGTTTGGAAACCATTCGAGGAGAGGGATACCGCTTTAACGCGGTTTCGGATACTTGAGCGCGGAGGCTGTCCCGTGGGTTTTGGCGGGTTTGGGCTTTTTGGCACTGGGTGGGTGGCTGTTTTTTTATTATGGGGTGCTGGGCCCTTTGTTGAGGTTAAAGGATGCCGTTGGGAGATTGGCGCAAAAGGATTTTCGCTCGCAAATTTTCCAGCGCCCTCCGTTCTTTTTTCGTCAGAGCACGCGGGATGTGAGGACCGTGATGGAGATGCTGCAGCAGTTGGATCGGCAGATCGCGGATGAGGGGTTCAGCCTGCGCGCGATCTTGTCGAGCATGGTCGAGGGAGTGTTAATTACCGACCGGTCGCAGAGGATTCGTTTGGTGAACGACGCGCTGGTGCAACTCTTCGATCTTTCGGTCTCGCCGGTGAATCGCTCGGTGATCGAGGTGTTTCGCAAGCACGAGCTCCAAAAGGCGTTGGACACGGCACTAGAGACAAATGAGGCGCAGCGGATTGAGCTCGCGTTTGAGACGGCGGTGGCGGATGGGTATGACACAAAGCATTTTGACGTGCATGTGGCGGGGTTGAACCCGAAGGCGCACGCGCGTCCGATGGCGGCGCTGGTAGTGTTTCACGATGTGACGAAAGTGAAGAGTCTTGAGGCGATGCGGCGGGAATTTTTGGCGAATGTTTCGCACGAGTTTCGAACGCCGCTCGCGATCATCAACGGTTATCTTGAGACATTGCTCGACGGCGCTCTGGACGATCGCGAGATGGCCGTGCATTCGCTCCAGACGATGCAAAGGAACGGGCAGCGGCTGAACTTATTGATTGATGACTTACTGACGGTTTCGCGGATCGAGGCGAAGGCGGAAATGTTGGAATTTCGTCC
>Ga0209490_10003530_pt1 | contig 14562 bp, 19 predicted proteins | sample MAT06_FD_187209 | JGI IMG/M metagenome (GOLD analysis project Ga0209490, IMG submission 187209) | Freshwater microbial communities from Lake Fryxell liftoff mats and glacier meltwater in Antarctica - MAT-06 (SPAdes) (version 2) | ecosystem: Environmental > Aquatic > Freshwater > Ice > Liftoff...
GTGATGAGTCGCGGGAACCAGAGGCAGGCGATTTTTGCGGATGATCGGGATCGCGAGGTGTTTTTGAAAACCGTTGGCGAGACATGCGAGAGAACGAAGGCTTTGATTTACAGCTATGTTCTTATGGGTAACCACTATCACCTGCTGATGAACACGCCACGTGGATTTGGTTGCGGCAATGCAGTGGCTTCAGAGCACATACACGACGCGCTACAATGCTCGGCATCGAGAATGCGGGCATCTTTTCGCAGGACGATACAAGGCGATTCCGGTTCAAAGTGATGATCCAACGTATGGGAGTGCGGTGAGCGATTACATTCACCTTAATCCGGCGAGAGCGGGTATGTTGCGAGGGCCGGGCCCCGGATGCTGAAAGAGTATCGCTGGAGCAGTTTCCCTGGGATCTGTGGTTTTGAGGAATCTTCCCCATGGTTAGAGGGATCAACGGGTGTGGGCTGGCATCACTGGGATATCCGAAAAAAAAGAGACCGGATGGCTTTTTGGAGATATTTAGAGGCAAGGGCGCTGGAAAAGGAAGATGGGGAGGAGCTAAATGAGATGCGCAGCGGGTGGTATCTGGGGGGGAGGAATTCCGAAACAAGTTGGTCGCACGCGTGGGCGATGCCATCGAAGGCAAGAAGCGAAGCAGTTATTTTGGTTCAGAAGGGTTTCGCCGATATGATGAGAAGGAAGCTGAGCGGATGATTAAAGCGGGGTTAAAATTTTTGGGGGTCAAAGACGAGGTGCGAGCGCTAGCAAAGAATGACCCGCGCAAACAGGCTCTGGCTTGGATGGTCAGAACGCAAACGGTGGCGAGCAATGAATGGGTGTCAGAGCGTCTTGGGATGGGGCACCCCAGTAACGTGAGCCGCGCATTGGCGAGATTTCAAATGGGAAAGGGCAAAGAAATTCAACGGCTGAAAGTCATTCTTGCAAAATGCACGGACCCCGGTCATACCGAACCAACGCCTGCGAAGTTGTTGGCGCTTTGGGCTTCGGTGCCAGCGCCTGGCTCGTCGCCGGACGGGATCGCTTTATCGGTTGGTCCGACTCTTCGCGCCGCGCCGGCCTTCACTTGGTCGTCAACAACAACCGCTTCTTGATCCCACCGTGGGTACAGACCCGCAACCTCGCCTCCCGCCTGCTCTCCCTCCTCTCCCGGCGCATAGCCGCCGACTGGCTCTCCCGCTACGGCTACAGCCCCGTCCTTCTGGAAACTTTTGTCGAACTCGAGCGGTTCACTGGCGCCTGCTACCGCACCGCCAACTGGATCGAAGTCGGAACAACCAAAGGCCGCGGAAAACTCGAAAAAAATCACCAGCGAGTCCTCCCCCTCAAAAACATCCTGGTCTATCCCCTCCAAAAGAACTTCCGCGCCATCCTTAACGGATGAACTCACACGGGGTTCACCGAATATTTACGTTATCTATGAATGGGCGACATAACGAGAGGCATCGAAAACGCCTCTTAACTTAGTGCCATTCGGGACCCCTTTTGCGGTTCAAGTGAGGCATCGACGAAACTGATACAGGTATCATAAAAAGCCTGTTGACCTCGGCGATGCTTTGATGAGATTGTTTTCAAGTAGCTCTACTAAATTCCATGAAAAAACACACTCTCCTATTGACCCTCGCAATGCTCGGGACCCTATTGCCAGCGCATTCCCAAACTATCATTTACTTCAACAATTTCAACAGTTACACAGTCCAGACTCCGGTGCCTGCAGCGAATTTCAATGCGTCAACCACTTCCGCAGGAGCCACTCTCACGAACCAGTTGAACGGAATCCAAGCTAACGGAGCTGGTGGAGGTGCGGGAAACAACAACGCCTTCCTTTCATGGAGTGCCACCTCCAATTTGTACAATGGGAACATTCGAACCCAGACCCAATCGGGCACTTTTTCATCTGCCGCGCTCGCTGAGTACACGTTTTCTGTTGATGTTGCCGGACTCAATTTGTCCTCACTGACCACCCCTGTGCGACTGGAGCTACGTCAGCGGAACGCCGCCGACACAGCAGATACATTCCGGACGACGAGGGATTTTAATCTCGCTGCGGCTGGTGGCTACACGACATTGACCGCGTCGCTCAACACATTTTCCACGAACCTTGGATCGCTCGCCAACGGAACACAGAACTATCGCTTACTTGTTAGTATTGTTCAAGGCACCGGAACAGGCAGCGGTTCTTGGACAAACGACGGCTCAACTATTAATACCCTTCGCGTTGACAACCTATCGCTCAGCGTCGTTCCAGAGCCTTCTGCGCTAGCTCTAGCAATTTTGGCCGGTGGCATCTGCGTATTGGCGCGTCGACGTCGGAGTGTTGCAGGCAGCAACTGATTATGCGCCAGATGTCGCTCCTTTGGTTCTGCCCTTAAGGAACGGCCATGGAGAATCGTCTACAATGAGTAAACACACCTCAGCTTTTCCCATGTTTTGGAGAGGCTCCGAATTCGTCGGCTTAATCGCCCTCTCGTCCGTGCTGTATGGAGCATTGGAATTGGGGCGATCTGCTATCGCTTCAGGTGATCCATTGCCAACGAAGTGGGCGTGGACTAACGTGGCAATTGAAGGTGGGGGTTGGGTCACGGGGATTGATCTTTCGCCCACGACTCGTAATGGAGCCCTCATTCGCACAGACGTTGGTGGGGCATTTCGTTGGGATGAACTTGGCATGCGATGGATTGGCGTTGCAGCAAGCGTTGATCCGGAAGAAACCTTTCGGCAGCAAGTTGATTGCTTCACCAGTATACCCGGAATCGCTTTTGACCCAGCAGATTCCAGAACCCTTTACCTCTCTGCTGGCGCCTATGTTACCGAATGGGGACGACCAGGTCGACTTTATAAGAGCACCGACGGTGGCGTGACGCTGTTTGATATCACTCCAACCCGATGGGGTGAAACGTCGCCGCCTGTCCGCCTCGCAGGAAATGATGGAGACCCACGTTTTACCGGCGAAACAATCACCGTGAACCCATTGATTCCGCGACATGTATTTGTTGCAACACCTCGAAACGGATTATGGAAATCGACAGATGGCGGAACCCCGATGAGTTGGGTGCAGACTTCCCTTCCCGTCGGTGAAAACAAAAAAGGTATGGGGGTAACCTCGCTATCGTTCTCACCAACAGGAAGCGGACGACTTTTTGCAGCAGTTTACGGCCTCGGAGTTTATCGATCAGACGACGGGGCGGCAACTTGGACGATCATCGAATCGTCCCCTAAGGGTGTCATGCGGCTTGTGGCTGAATCCGACAACGCCGTCTGGGTTGCGGCGGAGGATGGGCTCTGGCGGTGGAGCGACGGTAACTGGAAGAACTTTGCATCCAAGACCGAACCCGGCCGTTTCACAGCGCTCACGGTCGATCCTCGTAATCCAAAGCGGGTTATTGCGGCCTCAGGGGTTGCAACCAAGTGGAAGGAGCGTTTCTACCGAACTCAGGACGGTGGCGAGACTTGGGAAAAGGCAGAATGGAGGGTCGAACGCAGCAAGCCCAGTTGGATGCCTGAACGGGCGATCGAAGTCGCGCCAACGGATCTCGCTTTCGATCCGTTTGTCGAGAACAGGGTTTGGCTGGCACATGGCTTCGGAGTCTCCCGGACAGATGATGTTTTTGCGTCTACCATCCGTTGGGTCGATCTGAACCAGGGAATCGAACAAACCTGCGTTTTTGAACTCGCCGCTCCCAAAGGAGTTCCGCTTATGAGTTCGATTGCGGATCTCTCCGGATTTCTTCACGACCACGGCGTGGAGCAAGCTCCCGTGATCAGGCTAATGGATCGTCCTTTTCATGAAAGATACATGGATTCGTGCGGGTTTGCATGGTCAAAACAGCTTTCCCCGGCAGGGTATCCCTCCGTTATTTACAGAGGCGTTTTTGGAAGGGATTGGAAAATCAAACAGGAAGGGAAGGATCACAGGTTGCGAGCCCTCATGAAATCAACAGATGGCGGGGCCACTTGGGGAAAAGTGAATGAATGGTTTTTAAATGGCGGGGACAAGAACAATGGCTATCCATTGCGACTCGAGGTGTCCGCTGGTAACGGTCAGCATCTTTTCGCCGCTTTTGATGGTTACTATGCGTTCTCGCGCGATGGCGGAGAAAAGTGGGCTCCGAGTTCTGGCACTCCAGGAGCACTGGGTGGCCCATGGCTCTTTACCGCACCAATTAGCTCGGATCAATTAGAGCCTGATACATTCTACATTTACAACTCTGGCAGAGTCTTCATAAGCCGCGACGGCGGGAAGTCATTCACCCCATCATCGTCCACTCTGCCAAAAATGTCGCCCATGAAGGATTTCGTGAAAGTCGCAGGGGATCCGAACAAAGCGGGAAGAGTATGGGTCGGTTTATGTTCGCGGTTCGACCGACGAACGTCCGATGACTCAGGATTATTTGTGTCTGACGATTTTGGTTCGACATTTAGTAGATCGCCTGGAGTGGATGATGTCATAGGATTTGATTTTGGGGCACCCGAGTTCCCTGAGAAGCCGCATCCGCTCTATCTCTACGGTCGGGTGAATGGGCAGAAAGGAATGTGGGAACGCTTGAATGGCACATCCAATTGGCATCGAATCGATGATCCGAGCTTCTCACTTGCCAAAGCGCGCAACATAACCGCGAGCCAAGATGAATACGGTCTTGTCTTTCTCGGGACGAATGGCAACGGCATTTTTATGGGAAAAAAGGCTGGCGTGGAAAAAGGGCTGGCGTGGAAAAACGCCCCCAAGCTTCCTGGTCAGACAGTCTTTAATGACCGCAAAGAGCCCGGCACGATTCCGTAAATGATACGAACACTAGGGGATTTTCCCGAGGCGTTTGCGCGGCAGGCGAAGACGCTTATTGTTATGTTTTGCTAAGGAAATTCTTTCCACAGTAGGCCCTGCAACCCAGACTGGCTTCACGCCCACGACACGGGGGTGTTCGGGGAGACCGTGTTGATTTTGCAAAAGAAGAAGATTCAACTGCTCAACAGCGCACTGACCAATATACTCTGGATACTGATAAATGCCGGCGCAGGGGCCCGAGCAAGAAGAAAGATCCAAATCGGCGTAGCCAATTTCGCTTCCGACTGAGAACCCCGCGTCGCGTATCCACTCAATTGGCCCCGACCCGAAGCTGATTACGGCGTCGGGCCGTTCTTTGTGAAGCCAAGCCAAAAACATCGCAGCATTTGCGCTTTTCTCCCACACAAGGGTGGATATGCGGTCTTCCTCTTTGGTCTGCTGCGTTTTGAAGTGATGCGCTGCTATCCACTGATGCAGTGCCCGAACATCGGTCCGTCTTGTGATCGCGAGGCCAATCCTGCGGTATCCAAGTTGGCGCAGATGCCTCCAAGCGGCCAAAACTCCCTCAAACGGTCTCCCTGCGACTCGATGCATGTCGGGTTTGTACACGGAGTTTCCGAGCGCGATGCAGCTGAACAGGTCCCACTCAAACCGCAGGTGCCCAATGGCGGCGGGGATCGGAGCCAGAAGCAGGCCTCGAATTCCACGATTGTAGAGCACTCGGCTGGCTTGCCTGTCGTCCATGTTCGACGATCTCGCCCAGAAAGGCTGAAGGTCATAACCCAGTTCCGCTGCGCGCTGACTAGCACCCTCATATTGTCTGAGGAAGTGCGGAATCTTGCGCCATCCATCTGGCGTAGCCCAGAACGAAACATAAGCAATCGGAACGAATTCCCCGGCAGTCGTCAAACCACTCCGGTAGGCGGCAAGCGCAGATAGCATCGGATCGGGATGATAGCCGAGCTGTCTGGCTACGATCCGGATTCTCTCGCCTAATGCATCTCGAACGTGTGGGTGATTTCTAAGCGCTCTTGATACAGTCATCGGACTGACGTTTGAAGCGCGCGCAATATCCCGGATTGTGACTCGTGTTTTCGGCGCGGGGATCATAATGTTCTGCACGACAAAGGAGCTTGCCGTTTATCATTGTTTGCACCATTTCTGCCAGGAAAGCCAGAAGGAAAAGTGCGTCATAACGGGGGTTACTTAAAATTCTGATACAGGTATCAGAAAGGACATGTTGCCTTTGCATAAGATGCTGGCTAATTTTTTAAAATCTCTCCCATGAAGTGTTCCTTTTTTTTTCTCCGCTTTATTTTGCTCGTGTGGTCTTCTGTTACGATGCAGCCGTCCGGTTTGGCTGAATCCTCGAACAACATATTGATTTGTGACTTCGAGACACTTGGCATGGTCAAGGGCTGGAACGTCAGCGTCTCGGAAGTCAAAGGCCGGAATGGCTCCGGTGCAATACAGGCCGATTACCAAAGCGACAAAAACTATGGAGCTGTGGTCATCCCGATCGTCAGCAACTTGGTGAGCACAGGTTCAAGAGACAGCAAATTGTTGCTCTGGCTGAAGTCCGATCAACCGCTTGAGACATTCTCGGTAACGCTAGGTCACAAGAACGGCGGCCTATACACTTTCAACGGCAGCGGGAAATGGCGGTTGCCAGTGATCCCTTCTGATGATGAGTGGCAGGAGATCCGCTTGCCGCTTGCCGACTTTCACTGGAACCGATACGCCGGACGTACTGCGGAAACCGAGGCCGAACTCAAACTTGAAGACATTTCCGATATTAGACTGGAGTTCAGTCGCGGGGAATCCATGGACTCGACGGCTCCCAAAATCAGCTTTGAAGATTTGTCCGTCGATTACGTTCCGTGATCTCGTCCAAGGAACGATACGCTATGCTACTTAAACCATTTCCCAGATTCAGTAAACGACGGGTCACTTGTTTGGACGGCCTGTGGGATTTTGCGTTCCTCGGAGATGTCGATCCGAGCAGCGTGAATATTGAACTTTTGGCGTTCGATCAAAGGATCCCCGTACCTTCTTCTTTCGACTCCTTGCCTGCATACGCCGGACAGCGTGGACTGGCGGCCTACCGCACTTCATTTTCCACTTCGGAAGCAGAAATAGTGGAGATCGAGTTTGAAGCCGCCGGTTTCTGGGCTCAGCCATTTTTGGACGGTCGCTCCGCTGGCAGTCACGCTTGCGGTTATTCGAAGTTTGCCCGAAATTGGCCCGCGGTTTTTTGTGGCACCCACACGCTCGTAGTTTTGGTGGACAACCGCTTCGACTTCTCAAAAGTCCCATTGCACGAATCCTATTTTGATTTTTACCAATGGGGTGGCATAACTCGAAGCGTCTGGGCTCACGAGAAACCCGCCTTTTTCATCGAATCGGTCAATGTCATCACGCGGAATTTGCCCGCCCGAGAGATCGAAGTCTCTGTTCGCTTCGGTGGCACTTCGGAAGATGTACAGGAGGTTGCTGTGTATTGTGACGAAGTGGCTGTCGCAACTCGTTGCCTGGATTCCGATGCGACGAGGCTTTGCTTGACGCACTGTCTCTCCGATTCCCAACCTTGGGACTGTGCTCACCCCGAACTCCATATTCTCCGTGTAGTCGTCGGTGACGACGACATGATCATCCGTTTTGGCATAAGGACAATTTGTGTGTCTGATGGTCGGGTCTTGCTGAACAACGAGCCATTGAAGCTTTTTGGATTTAATAGGCATGAAAGCCACCCCCAGTTCGGATGCTCTCTACCTTTGACTCTGCTGGCTTCGGATGTGATGTGGCTGAAGAGGATGAATTGCAACTTTGTCCGAGGTGCACACTACCCACAGGATCAGCGGTTCTTGGATCTGTGTGACGAAGCCGGGATTCTTGTCTGGGAAGAAGGTCTCGGATGGGGGCAAAAGGCAGAGCAATTGCAGGCTCCTCATTTCGAGTCCGCGCATAGGAATATGATCCATGAGATGATAGATGCGAGTTTTAATCATCCGTCTGTCATTTGCTGGGGCTTTCTAAATGAAGCCGCGACCAATTCCGAGGATATCCGCTCGATCATGGAATCGACGGTCCGTCTTATTCGGGAATTGGATTGTTCCCGTCTGGTCACGTACGCCAGCATGTTTCCGAAGGAGGACTGCTATTTTGATCTTGTGGATATCGTCAGCGTCAACCTCTATCCCGGCTGGTACGGCTGCCTGGACAATCCCGCCCCATTGGAGTTGATCAGACCCTCGATGCGTGATGTTGCCGCCTTCTTATACAAGGCGCATGGAAAGCCTTTGATTATCAGCGAAATTGGCTGCGAGGCCCTCTACGGTTGGAGAGATCCTCTCAACGGGTTTTACACCGAGCATTATCAAGGGGAGTATCTGCAAGAGGCGATTCTGGAGGTTATCGAGAATCCAGAAATCACCGGGATCGCAATCTGGCACTTTTCCGACGCGCGCACCTATTCCAGCGGACGGGCAATATCCAGACCCCGCGCATTCAATAACAAGGGTGTGCTGGATGAGTATCGGCGTCCGAAGGAATCCATGGGAGTTGTTTCACGTCTTTTCGCGTCCGCAGAATCTTCCGTAGAGGCCCGGAATTCCGCACCGACCGGCAAGCCAGCCACGATCTTATCCATGCCTTCGAATGCCCATTCTGAAGCGCAAAGAAACAATAGGATTCAAGTCATGCCGGTTTGATTCTATATGGAACCATCCAATGCACCATTTTGAGCCGGGAGCGTTAGTCCATTTTTGTCTTTCATCGCACCGGGCCTATGCCAACTAAAAGGATGATGTCCAACTCTCCCTGTAACCCTGCCAAATCGAGATGCCTCCTTCCGGCATTCACCCTTCTGGAGTTGCTTGTTGTTATCGCGATTATCTCAATTTTGGCTGTGCTCACAGTTCCCCATGTATCGGTCATGACGAAACGCGCGGCCGTTGCCGAATGTCTCAGCAACATGAAACAAATCGGGCTTGCCATCGAGTATTACGCCAATGAGAACAACGGGGGGTACCCGGTTGGGAAGAACGAAAAGACCGGGACTCTCTGGACAAGCCTTGTTGGCCCATACATCGGAGGAAACTCCAAATGGAATGCCCAAACCGGCTCATTGCCGCACCCCGTATTTCTCGATCCAACGCGCAAGTTCGAAAAAACTTATGTGGATAAAACATATACATGGGGGTTTGGAATCAACATCATTCCACGCTCTCCGGAAAGTGCGCTTTGGACCGACGGAATCAGCTACAATTCCGAGATCAATGAGCTTGTCCGTCGCGTGTCGGTATCGAAACTATCCCGTCGCATGCTTTTGGGCCAGAGTCCCGAGTGGTATCTGTGGAAAGAGAAAGACATCGTTGATTCAAGGATCGGTAACGGCAGGACTGTGGTAATATTCTTTGATGGACACGCGGAGGCCGCCTTGACCAAGCAGGAAGCACTCCAGTCATTGCTAAATCCATGAGCCTTGTAGCTTGCCTGTCGGACTGAAAAACGAGCAGCAAAATCCGCCGTCTTGGCGTATTGGATCAGCGCCCGCCTCGCCAGAGAGTGGCGTGCCTCTGGTTAAACCGGCGAAGTCACCCGCATCCTGCGCGAACTCCAAACCATCCTTCTCGGCCAGATCTCGGTCGGAATCCCGGGCACTCCCTTGCTTGCGCGTCATACCAAAGTGCCCGCACACCTCAACTCCCTTCTCACCAAACTCAAGCTCCTCCCCCTCTTTGCAACCCCTTCCAAGTGGGCCACTTTTCCTGCCCAAGCACAGATGTAGCCCGAAAAAATCTGCAGCTCCTGTGTTTATCGGCCTCGCGGGCCTTCCGCCGGGGAAGTTAGGCCAAGATAAGGAGGATTTGGGACAATGCGCCTCCAGTTCCAGCGCAACCACTTCTGCCGATTTCTGCGAGAATGCCTGCACAGTCGTCCTCGATCGGATGGAGCTTGGAAGGTCACGTTCTTTCAAGAACAGGACCCGTGAGCAACCGCACAAGCAAACCGCAGTTAAGCGCATCCCCTACGATCCCCGCAGCGTGGGCGGACCGGATTACCGGGAACTATGATTTGTTTTTACGAATGAGTTCAATCCGTTGCTGAACGCTGGCGGCGGAGCGGAGTCCGTCGGCGGGCGTATTCTTGACGTAGTCGAGCAGCCGGGTGATGCTGCTGGTGGCAACGTGCAGGCGGGTGTCGGAGGAAGCGTAGTAGATGAGTACTTCGCCGTCGTTTTTCGCGACCCAGCCGTTGCTGAATGCGACGTTAGACACGTCCCCCACCCGCTCGGCCCCGACGGAGCGATAAAGTAGCCTGAGGCTTCGCTATGACCTTGCTAGGATCCTTCAAGTCAGTGAGCATAAGGTAAAGCACATAGCGGAGGCCGGCTGCGGTGTTGCGGACGCCGTGCGCAAGGTGGAGCCAGCCGTCATTCTTCTTGATCGGCGCTGGGCCCTGGCCATTTTTGATTTCGTTGATCGTATGATAAACGCGCGGATCGATGATGCTTTCCTTGCCAGTGCTGGCTTTTTCCATGTTGGAACAAAGTGCCCAACCGATACCGCCGCCGGAGCCAGTGTCGATGAAGCCGTCCTGCGGTCGCGTATAGAGCGCGTATTTGCCCTTCACGAATTCGGGATGGAGGACGACGTTGCGCTGCTGCGCGGAGGGTGTCTTGATGTCCGGCAAGCGCTCCCATTTTTTCAAGTCCTTTGTGCGGACAAGCCCGCACTGGGCAACCGCGCTCGACTGGTCGGATGGCTTGGCTTTAGGATCGCGACGCTCAGTGCAAAAGAGGCCATAAATCCAGCCGTCCTCGTGCTTGACGACGCGCATATCATAAATGTTCGTATCTGGCTGGGCAGTCTCGGGAATTACGCATGGTTCGTCCCAGAAACGGAAGTTATCGAGGCCGTTCTTGGATTCGGCGATAGCGAAAAAGCTTTTTCGATCCCAGCCCTCGACGCGCACGCAGACGACGATCTTCCAGTTCTACTCAATCGCGCCGGCATTAAATGCGGCATTGATGCCGAGGCGCTCCAGGAGGTAGGGATTGGCTTTCGGATTCAAATCAAAGCGCCATTCCAGAGGAACGTGATCTGCCGTAATGACTGGGTTCGCGTAGCGCTCGTAAATGCCATTAGACCTTGCGGGATCAACAGTGTTTTTGCGTTTAATGAGCGCTTCATGAGCGCTTCATGAGCGCGGTGGAGAGCTGCGAGTCGGATGGTGAATGCTGGTTTCATAATAGATTGATTCGGGTAGTGAGCATGCAGGAAGAGAGCCAATCTGGATGGTCTTTGACCTTCAGGGCGGGCTAGTTCAGGTCGAGCCCGATCTCCGTAGAGACTTCCCGATGAACCGTAAGTTGCAGCCTTTCATTTGTAACCACAAATCCATCGGGCATGGCAGAATCTTTCGCGCGGAGAGTGCGAAGCAGATTGTTTCCCGGATCGAGAATTAAGATAGCACCCGCTATGATCGGATTATCGAAATCGGTGTGGCTGTTCGGTTGGTAACTGCGCTGGCGTGGTTGCACATAGTGATAGTGGGCTGAGCCATAAGGCGGACAGTAAGAATATGCGGCAAAGGGATCAGGTGACACAGTGTGCGGAAGTTAAGCGTTCGGGATGAGCCTTAGGGCGGGTCCGGTTCCAGTAAATCCTGCGCAAGGTGACGCCGCGGATGCGCACACGCTCCGCGTCTCTGCTGTAGCTGGAGCGCGAGACTCGGAAGTCGATGAGCTTATCGTAGCAATGTTCGCTGCAGATGTTCTCAAACAGAACATCCTCCACGAGCGCACGGTCGTTGTGTGGATGGAAAAAACGGTCCCTTGGCCGTGAACATTGAGGACGTCGATGTCGGTGAAGGTGATGTTGCGAATCGATTCCGCACCGAGCTAGTGCCCTATTTCCTTGGCGTTACTGGAATGCCAATTGGGAAATGTGCAGCGGCGCAAGAAAACGTTTTCGACATTTTCGCGTTTATCCAACTCGATCTGCGAGTTGTTTTTCTTCCGATCTCAAGTGCCTTGATCACGACGCAATCATCGTTGTTGTGTAAGAAACAATCCTCAATGCGAACATCGCTCAAGCCGACCGCGTCGAAAGAGGATTGACGGTCTTTGGTCAAGTCGGTGTGGGGAAGCCGGAACGGAACGACGGATGACGACCAGGCGAGAGAGGTGTTACGGCGGGGTTACTCCCGTAGGGTCATCGGGGCCTGATGCGGTTTTTAGGCTGAACATGCTTGCCCGCGCAAGGGTATGGCTTCATCTAGATAAAGATCATAACTTTATTTTATATGTCTCCGCAGTGATAAAATAATATTTTCTATCGTTGGTTCGCCTTCAAAAGAAACAATCTCCCATGTTTCACGAAATAGTAAGGAATCACCGGGTAATAAATTGATCAGCGGCCCATGCAGTTCAAGTTCGAGGAGTATATCTGTTGCTGAAGCGCGATGATAAAATATCTCCACCGTTGCGTGTCCATGTGCCGACTTGCCGACCTTGGTGGGCGATATTGCACGTTTGATAAAAATATTGTTGCCGTAAGCGGCCGCTGCGATTCCTTCAGTAGAATCAATAAAAACTTTACCTACACGTTTATGGGGGTCCGCGTATGGGCCACGGGTATCAGTAAGCCAAAAACCATCGGTGACTTCATAATCCCACGCCCGAGTAAGCAGTGGAGTTCTTGTTTCGAACTCGAATTTCAGAGGCGTATTTTTACTAATCGGGACTAGCACCACTGCGTGAGGATTGACACGGGTGTTTGACCAGATGCCCCACTGAATATCTTTATCGCGAATATTGGTAATGGTCGCATCCACCTCGGCACGACCATCGTTAAGCAGGGTGAACATTTTTGTCATTCGCACGCCAGAGACCGGGCTTTTCGGGCTCTGAAGGACAAGCTGGGTTTCGGAATACCGAATGATCTCATATACAGCCGTTGTTAGCCACGGATCGGGAGGCCACCTTCCTCGATCAGGTCCTATCTTTTGATGCTTCCACCACTCATCCTGAGGCGCCACCCAAGTGGTGTGTCCCTTAACACCAAAGTGAGGGCTCTGAGGAGATGGTGGTGGGACTTTATCGGAATCCTCGGCCAGCTTCCAGTCCACGTCCAATGGGCTGGATAATCCATGACTTCGATATTCCAAAACCGTGCCACCGTGTCGGCTGACCACGAGTCTTCCCGATGCATTCTCCAGAACCAATAGGTCGTTCGTCACCCCCCCCGTCCCGGTCTCTGGGTCTGCTCTCAAGGACAAACCAATGACAAGTAAAGCGACTGTATAGCAAACAAACTTCCAGGTAAAAACCGGAAAACATTTACTCATAATACGGGAGACAGAAATCCTTCGCGGAGCCTTCTAATGACCATCCGTTCATCTAATCATAGCCATTTCATTTAAGCAACAGCACCGTTAAACAGTGGGACAACGAATCCTTCCGGCACATTCATCACTCGTAACTATTCAGGTCGTTTAACCTGATTCTGGAATGGTCGGCAGGAAAGGCTGTGCGATGGCGGCTTGGAAGCAGGCGTCCCAGAGGTTTTGGCCCTGCTTGCGGCAGGTGGAGAGATAGCTACGGATGCGAGCGAAGCATTGGGCGCCGTTCACAGAGGGTTCCGGAGGGGTCCGTGCATGTTGCACGAAACGGGTTGACCGTCTAGCGCAGGCGTGACTTTTTGGGATGATGCCAAGGAAAGTGCGGATCGAATATGAAGGTGCCACCTACCATGTGATGAGTCGCGGGAACCAGAGGCAGGCGATTTTTGCGGATGATCGGGATCGCGAGGTGTTTTTGAAAACCGTTGGTGAGACATGCGAGAGGACTGGGGCTTTGATTTACAGCTATGTTCTTATGGGTAACCACTGTCACCTGCTGATGAACACGCCACTTGGCAATTTGGTTGCGGCAATGCAGTGGCTTCAGAGCACAAAACGCCCGCATTTCCACTGAGCAGCGATCTCGTTGACTTTGCCAATGACTTGTGCTCGCGCATCCTCTCTATCGCCTTCACCGGCAAGAATCTGATCATAAGCCGTGAGCGCGTGCCGAATATGGGCGCGGACGGCCAGATCAACATATTGTGCCAAAAGTTCTTTCGCTGCGGCTGAGCGTCCAACCCTCCCGCTGTATTTTTTGCACGCATGTTCTGCGATTGGCACTTCAACGGCGACGGGTGCCGACGGGTAAAGTTCTCGAATCCTCCGGGCAAAGGTGGCTCGATAGGCGACATCCTGCTTATCACGCCGCTTTGCAGCGCCCGCCTGCTTTCTCTCCCGATCCGCGGCGTCCGCTTCACACTCCAGTTTCGCCAGATCGAGCGCTACCTGAGTTACAAGGACACCTTGGCGCTCATTCCGTTTCCTCGTCCTGTTGAATTTAAAAACAGGATACTTCTTTCCTGTGTGTGCAGCTGCCCTGCGGGTGAGCGCCACATCCCCGGAGCCTAGGAACACCAGCGTGTCGATCCCAACACACCGGGCGCAGAGGAGTTTGCCGTCACCAAAAGTGATGTAATCGTTTTGGCACACGGGCTGTCCGCACTTGGAACACTGGTCGTCTCGACTGGAAATGAAGACCGATTCGGAATTGGCGGTTTCAGAGTTTTGCATGTGGCTTGGGATCGCGGGAATAGGTTGTTCAGAATGAATTTCGCTCCGCACAGCGTTGAGCACGTCGACTACCGCTGATACACCGCGTTCCCACTGTGGCAGAGCAGTAATCGCCCGCGCTAAGGTGTCAC
>Ga0209490_10003533_pt1 | contig 14553 bp, 14 predicted proteins | sample MAT06_FD_187209 | JGI IMG/M metagenome (GOLD analysis project Ga0209490, IMG submission 187209) | Freshwater microbial communities from Lake Fryxell liftoff mats and glacier meltwater in Antarctica - MAT-06 (SPAdes) (version 2) | ecosystem: Environmental > Aquatic > Freshwater > Ice > Liftoff...
CCCCCGGCCCCCTCTCCAATACTTGGAGAGGGGGAGAAAAACGCATCTTGAAGTCCCCTCTCCATGCAATGGGGAGGGGATTTAGGGGTGGGGTAAATGCGTGAGCGAAAGTCCTATAAGAAATTCTCTTGGTGTCTTTTGTGACTTGGTGGTTCCAGTTTTTCCCCTGATTTTAGAAGTAACTGCTGATGATTTGCAGCAGCGATTGGATATTTTCGGGGTCGCCGGGCTGCACCCGTGTGGCGCTGGCACGGGCGATGCTGTTGAGCGCTTGAATATCCGCGTCTGAGCCATACGCTACCGGAATCACGATAATCGGATTCAGGTCTTCGCGGCTGACAGCAATCGCAGCCAATGCATCGTTGAGGGTCACGCCTTGATTGCCTGTATCTTCACCATCGCTGAGGACGACCACCGCCCGAATACGATTTTCTGACTCAGCTTCGTTCATCACCGATACAATTTGCGTAATCGCCCCATACAATTCTGTGCCGCCATCAGGTCGCAACCCTTGAATATTCGAGCGAAGCGCCTGCTCGTTGGTTTCGTAGGTATTCATCGGCACACGTTCCCAAACCTGATCGCTGAAGATCGCCAGGCCGACGCGATTGGTCGGTTCCATGCCATCCAAAAAGGCGAGGGCTGCCGTTTTCGCTTGCTCTAGCTTGTTATCGGTAGCCATTGAGCCGGAAACGTCAATGATGAGCCAAATATCGGCCTGCTTTTTGACGAATGCCCAGCTTTCTTGAATAGCGTTAATGACATCCGGCGCGGGGACATCCAACACGAGCGGATTTTGCAGCGAAACGCCATTTTCTTCCACAAACGGAAAGCCTAAAGTCACATCCGCATTAGCAGGGCGGAATCCTTGCGCCATGATGCGCTCTTGAACGGGAACAGTCAGCACGAAATCGGTAAAGGTACGGGCGGCCTCGGCCTGTTCGGGCGTGACCCAATCAGCCTGCACAACGCCGAAAGGATGCTCATGAAAGAACGTGCCTTCTTTGGGATAAAGCGCGACGAGGCGTTCCGGCGGCTGAATATCGGTCTGCCCGGTGTTGATATAAATCAGATCGTTTTCTTCCAGCGCTACAAAATCCAAATAATCCGGCCCCTGTGCGATGTATTGGCGGAATTCGGTGGTGCGCTGTGAATAATGGCGGATCAACTGCTCGATGTTGCGTACCCCTTGCTGTATTTCGGGGTCGCGCACTTGTTCCATCCCTAAACGTGCGCCAGTAAAGCCAGCTACACGGGCAGAGGCATAAAACTCCGCGATGAGGGTCGAAAGCGCGGTTGAGCTGATGAACGGGTCGGTATGTCCATAATAGACCGTCCGCCGCCCTGTAATCCCATAATCTTCCCATCCGTTGGGACTGTTCAGCACTTGTAACAGTTCTTCCCAACCGATGTCTTCATAACCCACCGTCTCTTGGATGGCGCGGAGGCGGCTTTCCCAAATCGCTATGACGACTGGCGCGAGTGCCGTCGGGCGTGTTTCTGCAAGGTTGAAAATTTCGCGTCCGGCCTGATAATTCCCCAGCGCCAGCCAGTGACTCACTGACGGTGCGAAAATCGTCGGGCGGGCGACATTTTGGTTATTTGGTGCGACGATGGCATTCACGATGCCTTGCATAATCGTGCCGGAAGAACCGCTTTGCCCGGTGATATAAATCGGGCGCTCCCCTTCAGCGAGAGGCTGCCCGGTAACGGGATTGCGGCCTTCCGCATACGCCTGATTAAATTCCTGCATTGTCAGCGGGAGATACTGCTCAGATTCCGGCGCGTAGATGATCGAAATTTGGATGGCATTCGCGGGAATATTGCTCTGGGGCGTAGCATTGCCACCAGAGTCGGTGCTGTCGCAGCCCGCCAACAGCCCGAAGGCCAACACAAGGATAAAGATACGAATGGTGTGTCGCATGGAGAAAATCCCTCCTAAAAATCTAAAACTGCGAAAATCTGTTGTTAACCATTTCAACAAAACAATTTACCGCGATACCGTCCCAAACCATTGAATTAATGCCCGTGCTTCGTTCACATTCGGCGGCTGGATAATGGCGCTGATGATGGGGTTACGCTGAATCCCGTATTGTTCCCCAGCCGCGAAAAGATCATTAGGTTCACTCGGCGCATTATTCACCGGACGCAGCCCATAATTACCCAAGGTGGCCTGTTGTTCTGGGCGCAGCAGCCACGCACCGAAGGCTTGGACTGCCGCAATCGCATCAGCATTTTGCGGATCGGTAGTATCTTCATAAGCTGCCAGCGGAAAATCGAACACAAAGGCGTATTCGGGATAGCTGAATATGATTGGCTCATTTCTAACGATGCCTTGCAAGTTATTCAACCATTGGCTTTCCGGCGCAAGCGCGATTTCCGCCTGAGAAATCCCACGCGCCATAAATGCTGCCGCATCTGCACCGATGGTATTAAAATTCGGCACACGATTGACCACCGCGCCGATCTGATCTTCAAAGTCTGCCCCGCGTGTCGCGCCGCTGATATTGACGTTCTCCGCGACGGCTGCCGCGCCAGAAAACAGCGCTGCTAGACCTATGGTTGTGCTATCCGGTAGCGAAAAAGCCAATTTAACAAAACGCCAATTTTCCTCGCCACCGAGCAGCCCCCAATTTTCGGTTTCGGCGGCGTTGATAACCTGTGCCCAATCGAGGGGAATAGTACCGTCATCCGTGAGGACGTTAGCACGGCTGGTATATGCGCCCCAGACGAGCAGTGTTCGTGCGGTAGATGGGGCGATGATTTGCAGCGGCATATTGGCATAAGTCGTCGCTGTGGAAGAACTCGCCAGCCAGCCATCAGGATGATTTTGTGCCGTCCAAGGCGTATCTTGCCAGACATCAAAATCCGGGATAACGGTGTAAGTCAGATGAATACGTTGGGTATTGTTGATCGTAATGTCGCTGGCATTAAAATTTTGAACCGCTTCTTCCATCCAATCGGCTGCCAGCGGGTCAACCGCGAGGGTAATTTCTAACGGTGGTTGGTTACGGAGGAAAAATACTGCGCCGATCACCCCTGCAACGATCAGGATGAACAATGCGATAACAATGGTTCCGCGCCTCATAACTGCCCCTTTTTTGTGCGTTATCTATTGTACAGCGTGTTAGGCTGCAACTTCCCCCCAATCTTTAAGGGGGTACATTTGACCCTCATTAGGATAACATGTTTACCCATGAAAGGTTGACCCAATCCGCTGCGTTTAAGCGTATAATAAAAGAAGTTGGTTTGCTGGATTGTGTGCATCAACAAAAACCGACCCGTAATTTTCTAACGTAGGAGTGACTCCAAAAACGATGAACAACTTTAGGAATTCAAACAACATCAGTAAAGTGGGCCTTCCTTCTGCAACGGCTGTCCCTGAAGGATTAGAGATCAACCGCGTCATGCGGATGGTGTATCTATGGATGGGACTGGGCTTGCTGACGACGGCTGTTGTGGCCTTTGTCGTGGCGACCAATGACTCGTTGGCGGCTTTGGCGGCGCAGCGTACGATATGGATGATGGCGATTGTGGCGCAGTTTGCCATTGTGTTGGCGCTTAGTTTCGGCATCACGCGCCAATGGCTCACTGGGAATCTGGCGGCAGCAGGCTTTTTCGTCTATGCCGCGCTGACGGGGTTCACGCTTTCGTTGGTGTTCCTGTATTTCGTCCAGAATGATCCTAAAGCGCTCTATTCCGCCTTCGGGACGACGGCGGTGCTGTTCGGCACAATGTCGATGTTCGGCTTGACGACCAAAATGGATTTGACCAAATGGGGCAGCTACTTGATGATGGCCCTCATCGGTCTGGTGATCGCCATGTTCGTCAACATTTTGATCGGCAGTGGGACACTCGGCTTCATCATCAGCGCGTTTGGTGTGCTGCTCTTCACGGCGCTGACGGCTTATGACACCCAGAAGATCAAAGAAATGAGCTACAGCTTGAGCTTGCAGGGCGATAGCGAACTGACAATGAAACTCAGCATCATCGGTGCGTTGACCCTGTATTTGGATTTCATCAACCTGTTCCTGTTCCTGCTGCAAATCTTCGCAGGCGGCAGCCGCCGCTAATTTCAGGCGACAACTGAATAATAGGATAAGGGCGCGGCGTGGCTGCGTCCTTATTATTTATGGCCTATATCGCCTATAATGAATAGAGATAAAACAAGAGGGATGCAAAATGGCTGTTTGGCAGCAAACTTCTAGTGTCGAGGCATTTGATAATTTTACCGACCTGCCCGAAAATGCAGATCGGTTGTTTGAATTTATCGGGGGAGAGACTGTCGAAGTGCCTTCAAATCCCTTTGCATCCTATATTGGAAGCCGCATTTTGCGTCATATTGCTAACTATGTCGAACTTCATCACTTGGGTTATGTTACTGGAGAAGCCGGCGGATACATGGTTTCTGGCGAGCGCTATGCACCAGATGTCGCGTATATTTCTAAAGAACGGCAGCCTGAGTTGGCACGGCAGGGCTATAATCCGAATCCGCCCGATCTCGCAGTTGAAATTGATTTTCCTTCCACCTATCAATCGCAAAAAGATTTACGCGTGAAAGTAGCCAATTATCTTGCGGCTGGGACGCTTGTTTGGGTTGTTTTACCAGAAACTAAAATGGTCGAAGTCTATACCCCCGGACAACCCATAAAACTTCTTAAATTGGATGGCGTGTTAGATGGCGGTACGCTGTTTCCAAGATTCACATTGGCAGTTCAAGAAATATTCCCTGAATAAAGTCCGTTTTAACGTTTTTTTGATTGCAGGTTTCGATAGAGCTTATCTAAATCATCAACCAGTCGTGCCACGCTGTAATGCTCTAAAGTCAGGGCTTTGGTTTGGGCGCTGTCCGGCGGATTGCGTAACACTTGCAAAATCGCGTCTGCCAGTGCCTGTGGATTGTTTGGTGGCACGAGCGCCCCTAAACGTCCATTATCCAGCAAATCCGCTACGCCACCGACATCGGTAGAAACCACCGGGCAGCCTGTCGCCATCGCTTCGATCAACGTAAACGGTGTGCCTTCGTTATTGCTGCTGATGACCAATACATCCAGATCAGCATAAATCGGTGGCATATCGCGCTGCCAACCCGTGATCGTCACGACATCGTGCAGCTCAAGCGATTCGATGTGCGCTTCGATGGCTTCACGTAGTTCGCCATCCCCCACTAGCGCGAATCGCACCTCTGGAATTTCGTGGTGGATGATCGCCGCCGCCTCTAAAAACAGTGTGTGATTTTTAATCGGCACAAACCGCCCGACAATGCCTACCAGCAGCGCATCTGCCGGAATATCCCACGCCTGCCGGAAACCGCCATTTTTACGCGGCATGGCTGCGAAAGGGCTTAAGTCCAGTCCATACGGCACAACCGTGATGTGGTCTTTTCGGGTGATGTGATAAGTATCCGCGAGTTCGTCCCGTAAGTGCGGCGTAATCGTGATGATCGTATCGGATAAACGCGCCGTGAATCGCTCCAAAAACAGAAACAACTGTGTCTTGGCAGGGCTAAAATAGCCATGAAAGACATGCCCGTGAAAGGTATGCACAATCACCGGCACCCGCGCCAGCCATGCCGCGATTCTGCCCACAAATCCGGCTTTCGCAGTATGCGTATGGACGACATCCGGCTTGATGCGCCGCAGCATCCGATACAATTTCCAGATCGTGACGACATCATTGAGCGGATTCAACGAGCGCCCTAATTCCGCCAGAAACAACGGCTGGACACCGCGTTCTATCGAATAATAGGCCATATCGCCTTCGCCGGGGTCGATCATGCCGGAAATCAGCGTATACTCATCGCCCCGCGCTTTAAAGGCTTCCCCCAACAGCGCGACATGAATCGCCGGGCCGCCCACGTTCAACCGCGCGATGATGTGGACTTGCTTAAGGGGTTTATCCGCCATGCTGCCGATACCAATCAATCGTCCGTGCTAAACCCGTTTCAAAATCGACCACTGGCGCATAATCCAGCAGCGTCTCCGCCAGCGCAATCGATGCGCCCGAATGTTTGATGTCGCCGGAACGGGCTTCGGCATGAATCGGCGCGATTTGCGTCCCCATCAGCGCATTTAATTTTTCCATCAATTCCAGCAGAGTCGTCCGGCTGCCTGTCGCCAGATTCATCACCTGCCCGACGGCATCGGCAGATTGACTCGCCAGCAGATTACCCTGAACGACATTATCAATATAGATAAAATCCCGCGATTGTTCGCCGTCGCCGTAAATGATGGGCGGATCGCCTTTGAGCATGGACGTGATAAACAATGGCACTACCGCCGCATACTGCGATTTGGGGTCTTGCCGTGCGCCGAACACATTAAAGTAGCGCAAACAGACCGTCTCTAGCCCATACACTTGTGTGAACGATTGGCAGTACAACTCGCCAGCCACTTTTGCCGCGCCGTAAGGGGAAATCGGGCGGAGGGACATGGTTTCAACGGCGGTAGGTTCTTCTTTATCACCATAAGCCGCAGACGAGGCCGCATACACCACGCGCCGGACTCCTGAATCTCGCGCTGCGATTAGGACGTTGAGCGTCCCAGTCACACAGTTTTCGTGCGTTTCCAATGGAGCGGCGATACTGCGCGGCACAGACGGCAGCGCGGCCTGATGGAACACGGTATCCACATCCGCAAAAAGGGGACGCAGTGCATCCAAATCTGTTACGCTGACCTTGTGGATTTCGAGCGCGTCCCCGAATTCGGCGAGATGCGCCAGATTTTCTAGTTTGCCGGAGAGAAAATTATCGACAATGCGGACGCGCTGGCCTTCTTTTAAGAGGCGTTCCGCGATATGCGAACCGATAAAGCCCGCGCCGCCCGTTACGATGGAAGTCAATGTCATAAATACAGCTTTCAGCAATTAGCATTTAGCGGAAGATCCAACGCAAAGGTGCAAAGGATGCAAGGAATCGCAAAGAAAATTTTCGTCTTTTGTTTTAGCCACTCCGCTAACGATTGAGCAGCGGCAAAATTTCAGCCAGGGCAAAACTCAGCAGGAGTATAAGTGCAATGAGCGCCAAAATGATGCGGTTGCGCGTCCAAAAAGGGTCGCGCAGCTTGCCAACCCGCCCCATCGTCCGGCGATGAGTGTCAACTGGAGAATCCTCTCCGAAATCGTCAATATCCTTATCATCAGGATATTCGTCGTCATCAATCCAATCATCACGCCGTCTGCGGGAACTCATCGGTTTTTATTCCACTCATTACTAAAAACTTTTCACTATTAACTATTGTAGAATCTCGAAAGGTGTTGGAGTATTTTGAACCACCAAGACACCAAGAACACCAAGAATTTGAAGCTAAATCTCTATATTCTCCGTGCGCTCTGTGGTTAAATCTTTTCCATTTACTTACGTCGGTCTACTTATTAACTCACCTTACGCAGCCAGCCGCTCCGGGTTCAAAACCCAGAGCTACGCGCAATCTGGAAACCTCTAAAGAGGTTAAAGAACCTTTTTACTTAACCCCTTCAGGGGTTTTTAAAACCTCTAGCTGGCAGTTTTGAACTGCCAGTGTCCAGTGATTTGAGTGTCTGCGTAAGATCATTTATTAACTTTTAGTTGAAACTCACGCCGTATCCACATCATCAGTGCGAATAAGATAACGAGCAAAATCACCGCCGCCGTGCTGATCCGCCACGCAATCGCCGTCGGGGATGCGCCAATCACCAGCCCCAATAAGCCAAAAAATCCACACGCGCCGTACAACACAAACAGCGTCATGCGCTGGCTCAGGCCGAGGCTCATCAGGCGATGCGAAGTGTGATCGCGTCCGGCTTCCAGCGGTGAGCGCCCTTCCATCAAGCGCGTGAACACGACCAGACAAATATCGAAAATCGGCAGCGCCAGCACCAGCACCGGGACAATCCACGACACGCTGACGGGCTGTGCGCCAAATTCCAGCTTAATGCCCAAAACCGCCAGAATAAAGCCGAGCGTCATCGATCCCATATCGCCCATAAAGGTACTGGCGGGATTAAAGTTATACGCCAGAAAGCCCACCGCGCTCCCTAGCAGCGCAGCGGAAAGAATCGTCACCAGCATCAGCCCTTCGGAAAGGCCGATCAGCATAAAAAATCCGGCGGCGATGGCGGAAAGCCCCGCGCATAAGCCGTCCATATTGTCATTAAAATTGATAGCGTTTAAGATCGCTAACACCCAAATAATGGTGATAGGCCAATCGACCAGCGGCGTATTGAACATCCGCACCTGAATCCCCGCCGCCATAACCACGCACGTCGCCAGCGTCATCGCGCCCAAGCGTAGATAGGCATCCAACTCATAACGATCATCAAGCAGACCCATGAAGGCCAGAAATGCCGTGCTAAACAGAATCGCGCCGAGTTCGACTAAATGCAGTGAGGGACTAAACAGCAGCAGCGACCCTGCCAACGCGACATAAATCGCCAATCCGCCCATCATCGGCGTGGGTTTGCGCGTGATGTTACGCTTTTTTGGGCGATCAATCACGCCCAAGCGCATTGCCACCTGCCGCGAAATAGGCGTTAATCCCAGCGAAGCCGCGAACCCGAACACCAGAATCGGTACAAATTGAAGGGGGGTATCCATAACATAGCCCTGTGCATTGAGCGTCAATGATGACGCGTCATTGATGACGTAGCGCAACTATACCTTAAACCGTTTTTCAGCGGTAGGCTAAAGGCTTGTATCATTTAATAGGGCAATTTTGCTAATGTCCCAATCAGAGGCGTAAAATGCTTTAGATTGCGGGTATAAAGCAGAACCTCCTATCTCTGTTGACATAGATCAATTTGAGTATGGGAGGTGCGATAAGAGGTAGTTAGCTGAAGATACAACCAATATGTCATGGGCGGAAGTCACCAGTCGCAATTTAATTCGTAACTATGATTGGCTGTACCACTTTTATAGACGATACCCGAAAGACCGGGAATTCCGTTGCTATCCTTTCGAATTCCACAATCGGCGCTTCCTTGTCTACAGGTATATGCGGACGCGCTCCCGGCGCTCGCTGCACGTAAGCCTTGAGGATGGGGGCGCGTTGGTCAACGGGAACTTCTTCGAGTTGAACGCCCTCACGAGTGCCACTGTGCAGCACTGCACTGCCACCGGCTGCTCGCACGTTGTGTACCCACTGCACATCCTCGCCTAGCATGGACACAAGATAACGCTGTCCATCAACTAGGGCTATGACCACCGGGAACGAGATTATGCGTCCTGACTTGCGTTCGACGACTTCCAATGTCTCCATGTAGTTAGGGGTAATACCCAACGAGGCCACTGTCCTCCATGCGCCATTCATCACTCGCGCAATCCAGTTAGGACTCTGCCCGCGGTACATCCAACGCTTCAGGCGTGCGAAGAGTGAATCTTTTTTTGTTATATCCTCATTGTGTGTAATGGGAGACTTTTGCATAGCTTATTCCTCACAAGCGTTTGACAAGTAATACACTTGGCAATATCACAACAGATATGCGCCAATTAAAATGTAGTCTATTTACAGGGGCGGGATTATTGGCGGAAGTTACCAAATATCAGTGACGGAAGTCATAACCGAAGACTTATCATAAGAACAAAACCAATTTGAACTACAGAGTGATCTATCTTTTAAGATGATAGCAGAAAAAATTGAATTCGAGCCACATCTAACATTCAAATTGTCGGTTGCCAAACTCGCTAAAAGCGGCTTACCATAGCTTCAGAGGATCATCTTGGAAACTTAGGTTTCCTTGTGCCTTTGCGTCGAATCCTGTTCGTTTATTCTGTGCGAGGCAAATTTCATGCAAATAACCGATAATCGCCGCGCCGTGCAGCGCGTTTTATGGATTACGTTAGGCTTAAATCTTATCGTCGCTTTGGGCAAAATCATTATCGGCGTGATGAGCGGCGCATTGGCGATTACGGCGGACGGCTTTCATTCGTTGGTCGATAGCAGCGGCAACATCGTCGGCTTGATCGCTACACGGTTTGCGACTCTGCCGCCGGATGAAGATCATCCCTACGGACACCGCCGTTTCGAAACGCTGGCGGCGTTATTCATCGGCGCATTTTTACTGATTACGGCGTGGGAGATCGCACGCGGCGCATTAGATCGGCTGCAAGGCGGCGAACCACCCACAATCACGCCGCTGACATTTGTTGTGTTGATTGCGACGCTCATCATCAATATCAACGTGAATCGCTATCAAGTCAAAGAAGGCAAACGGCTGCGCTCAGAGATTTTGGTCGCGGATGCAGCGAATACCGGATCGGATATTTTTGTCACGCTGTCGGTGTTGGTGAGCATGGCGCTGATCGCCGCGTTTGGTTGGGTCTGGGCGGATATTGTCGCTGCTTTGTTTGTCGTTGTTCTGATTGGTCGCGCTGCGTGGAAGATTCTGCGACAAACCGGGAGTGTCTTGGTGGATACCGCGCCTTATCCACCGGAAAAGCTGGAATCGCTCATCCATGACGTGCCGCAGATTGATAAAGTTGTCCGCGCCCGCAGCCGAGGCTCGTCGGACGCGGCTTATATCGACATTGATGTGCAGGTGCCGCCGCGCACGACGGCGAATCATACCGCCGCCATCGCGCAGGACATCCGTGATCGGCTGACATCGCATCTCGACGGCATCCAAGAGGTCGAAGTCCATTTCGTTCCGGCGGATGCGTATGAAACCACTGCCGCCGATATCGCTCGGACGTGTTCCGACGCACTTGGAATCCCAGCGCACGAAATCCGCATGAACGGGATATGGGCGCTGGAACTGCATGTCGAAGTCCCGGCAGGGCTAACCCTCGCTTCCGCGCATGAGCAGGTCAGCCGTTTGGAAGAAGCGATTCAAGCGCGTTTGCCCCATTTACGCGATGTGATTACGCATATCGAACCCGCGTCCGATAAGGATAACGCAGGCGAAAGTCCGTATGGACAAGGGGAACGCAAGATCAAAGAACAGGCCATAACACTGCTGCAAGAACATCATCGCACGATTTACTGGCATCATCTGCGAGTCTATCATCTGGACGGCGGCCTCGCGCTGACTCTCCACGCGACCTTCCCGCCGCAGATGATGATTGATGCCGCGCATGATCTGGCGGAGAACGCCGAAATCCTGTTACGGGCGCAGCTTCCCGCCCTGAAGCGCGTCACCATCCACACCGAACCGGAGCAGTAATCTTGTACTGTTGTTGTACTTCAAAGCCCGTAAATTATTCAAAGTGGATTAAGGTCATCTCATGCAGCTTAACCTCCCGATTTTGCATTTATTGAAAGACTGCCAAAAAATTCTCATCGCGGGCGCTGGCGGCGGCTTTGATATTTTCGCCGGACTGCCGTTGTATTTTACGCTGCGCGACATGGGTAAGACCGTCCATCTAGCGAATTACACCTTTTCCGACTTTAATATCGCTAAAGTGATTAGTAAGCCGGAACCGTTGATTGAAACGCTGTTGATGGGCGCACAAGGGACGGTCAATCATCCGATCATGTATTATCCCGAAGGCTATCTGGCGCAGTGGTTTGAAGTTGAGCGCGGCGAAAAAGTGCCTATCTGGATGTTCGCCAAAACCGGAGTCGAGCCGTTGACCATGTGTTATAAGACACTCATCAAGCATCTCGGCGGCGTGGACGCGCTGATCCTGGTGGATGGCGGCGTGGATTCACTCATGCGCGGGGATGAGATGGGCGCGGGGACTCTGATGGAGGACACTATTTCACTCACAGCAGCCGAGGCGCTCGATATTCCAGTCAAGATTCTGGCTTGTCTCGGTTTCGGCACCGAAGCAGAGGAGGCCGTATGTCATTATAACGCGCTGGAAAATATGGCAACATTGGCACGGTTAGGCGCATTTTATGGAGCCTGTGCGCTCACGCCGCAAATGGAAGCCTTTCAACTTTATGAAACCGCCTGCCGTTACGTATGGGAACAGCCCAAACATGCCAAAAGCCACATCAGCACCCGCATTATTCCAGCGGTCAACGGTGCATTCGGGAATTTCGATATGTACGGCGAGTCGCATAGTCCGGCGCTGATTTCACTCCTGATGGGGCTATATTGGTTCTTTGATGCGACGGTTGTCGTCAAGCGCAATTTGTTGGCTGATGATCTCCGCAAGACGATCACGGCTGAAGATGCCTTCCGCATTTGTATCCAAAAACGCATGAAAACCAACCTACGCCCCTATAAATCACTTCCATATTAAGCTGAGGGCGATAAATAGCTGAAAGTGTAAACCTCAGAGACAGAGAGAACACAGACGAGGATTGAATCAAGTCTCTGCGGTTAAAAGAATAGAACGCAGTCCATAGTGATTAGTTTTTAGCCAAAGGCAGGCTGCTTGTAGTGAATCGTTTTCCATTTTCTTTCGTGAACTCACTTTAGTAGACCTACGAAAGCAATTGCAAAAAGATTTAACCACAGAGCGCATAGAGAACACAGGGGTTTAAGTTCAAATTCTTGGTGTTCTTGGTGCCTTGGTGGTTAAAAAAATTCCAATTATTTATCGCGGATTACTTTTTGCGTTAGGACGCTACCCTTAACGACTTTACCAAAAAACGCCGTAAAGCCCCTACCTTTAGGTATGGGGATATAAGGCGCTCTTGCATTATATAGCGCTATGCTATACAATACATACATGGATAACAACTACTCACTACTCCATGCAATGGAGAAGAGGTCGGGGGATGAGGATATCATAAAAGTTAATCAAAGTACGCTATCCAAAACTGAGGTTACTTATATCACCAGCATGTTTTATTTTTTATCGGCAAGAATAAGCCCCATAATATACGTATCGACGTACCGCCCATATTTGAAGTAAGCGTGTTTTTTGCGGCCTTCAATTTCAAAGCCGTGTTTGAGATAGAGATTGATGGCGGGACGGTTGATGGTAAAAACATCCAACTCTATCCGATTGATGAATGGATCAGCCAACGCCCAATCAATCATAGTCTGCATCAACTTATTCCCAAGTCCACGTCCCCGATACGGCTGGTCGATCCCAATACCGAGACTCACCGCATGACGGACGGCGGAGAGGGTCGCGCCCCGGCAGGCACATATCGCTACAATTTCCTCTCCCACCGCCGCGACGAAAATCTGCTGCGTTGGGTCGGCGATGATCGCCAAAATCCGTTCACGATCTTCTTCGATGGGGCGCGTATATTCCCCGGCGGAAAAGGTGATGTTGTTATTCGGTTCATCAGAAATGCGCCGCCGATGGGCGTTGTAGGCCGCCGCGTCGTTTTCCATTATGGGCCGGATGGTGATTTCAGACATACGCGATTTCCTCCAAGCACGGTAGTCTCCCTTGACAGTATTGGTAAAATAATACTCAAAAACGACGAGTGAGACAAATGAGCGAATTAGCGTCGGTTGGTGACTTTTGTCCGAACCCTGAATGTAAGCATTACGGGAAGGTTGAAGCAAAAACCATCATTCGCTATGGTAAAACGAGAGAGGGTCGTAAATTATTTTAGTGTAACACTTGTAAACATACTTTCTTAGAATAGGGACGCAATACCGCCCAGGCCACCATTAATTGGCATTTGACAACCGGCAATACCCGCATTCGCTTGGCACGGCTTTACCCCACGCTCGAATCAGATAAGAGAGTGACTTCTAATTCCTAATTGGACTGACTACTACCTCAACTAGTGGGTCACTTGCTGTGCATATAGCCCATTCTTGGAAATGACGCTTTGAGTTGAAAACCATCAATTTTCCCCAAATAATAATGGCGACGTTCATGCCACTTGACCCACTAGTGGTCTAACTATCATCAACTGACAGGCAGATAAAAATGGGGTTTCCTAAAAGCAAAGTAAGCGAATAGGAAACCAGTGATGAAAAAGTATCGGGTGAGCTTGACGGGCGAAGAGCGCCATGAATTGAGCCAACTCATCAGTAAAGGCAAGGGGGCTACCCGGAAACAGCTTCATGCGCGCATTTAGCTGAAAGCCGACGAGGGTGAAGGTCACGCGGCATGGCGAGACGAAGCCATCCGTAGCGCCCTGGAGGTGAGTATTTCGACCATTGAGCGGGTGCGTGAGCGGTTTGTCGAGACAGGGTTATCAGCCATTACCTTGATTATGGACAATCTCAATACGCATTTAGCCGGTTCACTCTATGAGGCCTTTGAACCGGCTGAAGCCCAACGTATTGCGAAGCGTTTAGAAATCCACTACACCCCAAAACACGGTTCTTGGCTCAACATGGCGGAAATTGAATTCGGCGTTCTCAGCCGCCAGTGCCTGGATCGGCGTATTCCTGATACAACTCAACTGTGCTTCAAGGCTGTGTTGCTGCCTGGCAAACCAAACGTAACCAGTGTCAGGTCAAAGTGGACTGGCAGTTCACTACTGCCGATGCTCGCATTAAACTCAAACGTCTTTACCCCTCTATTCATGACGGTTAGACCACTAGGTTTATACAGGCTGGATGGCGTAATATAAACGCGCCCCTAAGCCGCCTTCTTCTTTTAAGCGTTCTGCCGCTTCGCCGCTGACCAATTCAATTTTGGTATTGGCATGGAGCGCCTGAATAGGAAGTTGTTGAATCCACTCATCATCCTCCAAAGGCCAGGGGATGACA